>ERZ779840.4315-NODE-4315-length-10564-cov-6.427538_pt1 | contig 10564 bp, 10 predicted proteins | sample MGYA00511561_ERZ779840 | MGnify/ENA primary metagenome ERZ779840 (study PRJEB29588, sample SAMEA2162036) | human gut metagenome | biome: human gut; feature: human-associated habitat; material: faeces | place: Denmark | collected 2008/2010 ...
ACATCAAGGACAAGAACCTCATTCTCCAGGTGCTGAGCCTCTACAACTCGCCCGCAGAGCGTGAGAGCGAAATCAAGAACATGTCGTCGGTATTCAACGAACTCAAAGAGGAGGTTCTGCCCGAGCTGCGTCGTTCGCAGATCGTGAACAGCACCGACATCCAGGGCAAGACCGACGCCGAGATCATGGCTGCGTTCCGCAACGGCCAGGAGCTGACCGTAGAGGAGTACCTCTATGCTGCCGAGACACTGGCTAACGGTGCCGAGGAGCAGGTTGCCATCCTGACCGCCGCTTCGAAGAAATACAACGACGCCCGCGTTTACAACAACCTGGGTATCGCACAGGCCAAGGCAGGCGACAAGGCTGCTGCGCTCAAATCGTTCGAGAAGGCTGCCAAGATGGATTCGTCGAGCGAAATCACCAAGAACCTCATCCTGGGCAACCTGGCCAACGGCAACACCGCCGAGGCTAAGAAGTACGCCAAGGCTGCCGATGCACAGGCCAAGGCTGCTATCGCTGCTGCCGAAGGCGACTACAAGGCTGCTGCCCAGAACCTCGACGGTTACAACGAGGCCGTGGCTCAGGTGATGAGCAACAACCTTTCTGCCGCCAAGCAGGCCATCTCCAAGGACAACTCGGCCGACGCCGACTACCTGCGTGCAGTTATCGCTGCCAAGGAGGGTGACCTGAAGACCGCAGAGGCCCAGCTGAAGAGCGCCGTTTCGAAGAACCCGAAACTGGCTCAGAAGGCTGCCAACGACATCAACCTGAAGGCGCTGAACAAATAATAGCCGTCAACCGATAAAAAGAGCCTGAACCCGGTGGTTCAGGCTCTTTTTTTGCAGGATAGCCGGTATGACGGGAAAAATTTACGGACGGGAACCGCGCGTATGAATATTTTTTCCTAATTTTGTAAAAACAGCGATTATTATGGAATACGCCAACCATCTGAACGAATATGCTCCCGCGTGGAGCGAAGCCCAGGTAGACCAGGAGGTCGCCCGCATCCGCGAAGCCGCGAAACGCAACCACAATACCGACGTGTACAAAATGTGCTACTCGGCTATCGACCTCACGACCCTGTCGTGCAATGACTCGGTGACTTCGGTCACGGAGTTTGCCCGCAAGGCTGCCGAGTTCTACCAGAAATATCCCCATATCCCCAATGTCGCTTCGATCTGTATCTATCCGGCATTCGTCGAGACCGTGGGGCTGGCTGTCGATGGCACTCCGATGCGCATTACGAGCGTGGGCGGCGGGTTTCCTGCAGCTCAGACCTTCCTCGAAGTGAAGGCCCTCGAAGTGGCGATGGCCGTGGAAAACGGCGCCGATGAAATCGACATCGTGCTCAATGTGGGGCGTATGCTTACGGGCGAATACGATGAGGCGGCGAACGAGGTCGAGGTGATCCGTTCCGAGATGGACGGCGACATCGTACTGAAAGTCATCATCGAGTCCGGGGCGTTGAAAACCCCCGACCTGATCCGCAAGGCATCGTTGCTGTCGATGTTCGCAGGTGCCGATTTCGTGAAGACCTCGACGGGCAAGATCGACGTCGCAGCGACTCCCGAGGCGGCGGTCGTCATGTGCCAGGCCATCCGCGATTACTATGCGAAGACCGGTCGCAAGGTCGGATTCAAGGCTGCCGGCGGTGTCCGCACGGCCGAAGACGGCGCACTTTACTATACCATCGTTGAGGAGATTCTCGGTAAGGAGTGGCTTACGACCGACCTGTTCCGCATCGGTGCATCGTCCGCCGCAAACAATATCCTTTCGGCGATCGAGGGCAGGGAGATCAAATATTTCTGATCTTCGGAAGAGCCCAGGCCGTATACAGCAGTCCCGCAGGGCTGCTGTATTTTTTTGACGAATGAGTGAGCGATACGACGGGGAAAATCATGCTATACGCTTTCGACTGTACGGGATGAGGTTGTTCAAATTCCTCCACACACGGCTTGCGACATCTGCGAGGCATTCCCGATGGCCAGAACCACCCCATCCCGAGGAACAATATCCCCGGCCGTCGGTGCAGCCCGGATTATTCATGCAAACGGAGGATGTACTTTGGCTGCCCGCGGCCGGGATATGTGCAGACCTCGCAGTCGCGGCCGAAAGGGACGGACTACCTATATAAATGCGGGAAACCGCCCGATACTGCATGTCCGTGTAGGGAAAGATATGGAATACGGCAGTCCGGACTCTTTGAAGGATTTCAGGTATACGGCAGGCAGCAGCCCCTGCAAGGGCTGCTGCCTGTTATGTGAATCCCGATCCGAAGTGATTTCGATCCGTTTTCCCCGGGAAAATAAATATTTTCCAGCAGATATTATCCAGTGTCAGGAATCGGTTATTTACGAAAGCCCTCCCTCGGGAGGTATTTCCCGTATGCTTTCCGGACAGGTATTACCGAATCGAATCGACCACCTCGACGGTTACCGAATCCGTCACTTCGATTTCACCCGCTACGGGTGCCGCCGGCTGGTCGGTGTCGACTGGCCCCGGGAAGGTTTGGTTTTCGATCTCGTCGCGCAATAACATCGACTGGAAATTGTCGCGCCGGATAGCCGCAATGACGACGATGACGATCACCGCCACGGCCACGATAATACCGATGAGTTTTTTAATCATTTTTCTGTGTATCGTTTAATATCCCGATGGCACGCACCACCACGTTGTCGACGGGATAGATGTTGGCATAGAAGCCATTGTCCTCCAGCGCCGTGTTGCGGCCGATATAAGCCCTCAGCTGGGCCTCGATCAGCTTGCGCGAGCGGGCGATGTCCCGGTAATCGGGCGCGACGCCTTTGCGTGCCGCATAGCGGATGAAATCCTCCACGAGGCCCTTGTCGCTGTCCAGCAACGCCTGGAGTTCGGGGATCGTCCTGACCTTGTTCAGGGCTTCGCGGTGACGGTCGGCATATTCGATCGTGTAGCGGTAGAGGATGTTGCGCCCCGCCACCTCGACAAAATATTTCGTTACGTCGGTCGTATCGGCCGGCACGAAGACGTCGGGCATGATACCCCCGCCGCCGTAGACCACCTTCCCGCCCGGAGTCACCCGTTTGAGCGAATCCGCGAAGTGGATGCTGTCGGCCGAGAAGAACTCGTTGTTCTTATACCGGTTCCAGATGTCCTCTTCGTAACTTTCGTCGTCGCCGATCGTATAGGGTTTCTGGATCGAACGGCCCGTAGGCGTGTAGTAACGCGCCGTAGTAAGCCGCAATGCCGATCCGTCGCTGTATGGGATCTGACGCTGGACGAGTCCCTTGCCGAACGAACGGCGTCCAACAATCGTACCACGGTCGTTATCCTGCAATGCCCCGGCGAGGATCTCGCTCGACGACGCGCTGCCCTCGTCGATCAGCACCACTACGTCCATATCCTGCGCGGCGCCCGTGCCGTCGGCGTATTCGCGCAGCTGTTTGTGCTGGCGGTCTTCCGTGTAAACGATCAGCTGGTCTTTGTGCAGGAATTCGTTGGCGACCATGATGGCCTGGTCGAGGTAGCCGCCCGAGTTGCCCCTCAGGTCGAAGATAAGTTTGGTGGCGCCCTGCGCACGCAACGTGTCCAGCGATGCCTGCATCTCGTCGAAGGTCGTCCGTGCGAACTGTCCCAGCTTGATGTAACCGATGCCGTCGGCAAGGCAGAACGCCGATTCTACGCTTTTGATCGGAATCTTGTCGCGAACGACGTCGACGCCCACCAGGTCGGAGATACCCTGGCGTCCCAGCCCGAGGTGCACGGTCGTGCCGCGCGGGCCGCGCAATTTCTTCACCACATCGCGCTGCGGGATTTTCTGCCCCGCGACCAGCGTGTCGTTGATCTCGATGATACGGTCGCCGGCCTTGATCCCGGCCTTGTCGCTTGGGCCCTGCGGGATGACGTTCAGCACGATCACCGTGTCGGTCGCCATGTTGAAGACCACGCCGATGCCGTCGAATTCGCCTTCGAGCGGTTCGTTGATCTCCTGCATCTCCGATGCCGGAATATAGACCGAGTGGGGATCGAGCTCCTTGACCAGCAGCGGGATGACGTGCTCGGCGAGCGAATCCATCGCTACCGAATCGACATACTGGTTCTCGATGAGCGAAAGCGTATAGGTGAGTTTGTTGGTGGGCAGCGCCATCTGGCGGAGCATGCCCTTGATCTCCGAAGTGGTGCTGTTGCGGCCCATGTACTGCCCCAGCAGCAGCCCTAACACAACACCCGCTGCCAGCAGCAGCGGGAAGAGGACGGTGTATTTCGAGTTCTTATACATTTGCGTGTCATACGCCGGCCGGCGGCCGGACTATTTTTGCGGTTTTTCCTTGTTCTTGAACGTATACGTCAGGCCGACGCTCAGCAGCGTGCGGGTCTGCACGTCGAGGTTCTGCGCCCGGTTGTAGTAGAGCTGGAAACTTAACGACGTGGAGAGGTATTTTGTTGCCTTGATGTCGATCGTATTTTCCCAGCGCACGATCGGGTGGATCGGCAGGCGGGGCTTGGTCTTGATGTCGCTGCCTTTCTCTACCCAGTCGTCATAAGCAATCCGGTATTCGGAATAGTCGCTGATCTTGTTTTTCTGGCCGATGTCGGTGATCCAGCCGTAGAAGGAGTAGAGCGTCGTGCGGTAGCGCAGGAACCCAGTCTTGCCGAACGTGCGGTCGAAGTCGATCTGGATCGACGAACCGCCTTCGTATTTGGACGTCTTGTCGGGGTCTTCGATACCGTAGTTGAATCCGTTCGTTTTGCGGATCAGTTCGTTCTCCGCAAAGGTGGCATTCAGGGCGATTGGCGAGATGTTGACCACGATCGGGAATTTGGCCTTGGGGCTTTTATAGGTGATACCGAGCGAGATGTCAAGGTAGCCCGGGGTCATGAATTTGCTCTTGAGGTGCTCCTCCTTTTGTTCCGTACGCGATTTGTACCCGTTGACGAACTGGCTGCGGAAATTCAAGATCGAACCGTACGACCAGTTGTCGGACATCTTGAACGACGGGGCGACGGAAATCACGAATTCGTCCTGGTTTTTGAACCAGATACCCTCGCTGTCGGTGTATTCGTTGCCTTCGTCATCTTTCTGGGTCGTTTCGACCTTCATGCGGTTGTAGCCGAGCTTGGCATTGAACTTGGTTTCGAGCGTGAAGAGGTTCTTCGTGAAGAGGTGGCGCAGCCCGAAAACCGCCGTCAGGGCAATGGAGTTGTCACCGCCCGAGACCGAGATCCACGGGCCGTTGTACGACGTGAGTGAACCCTGTATGCCTCCGCTGAATTCGAGGTAGTTGCGCTCCTTGCGGATTGCGGCGCGCTCGGCCTTGTAACGGGCCAGGCTGAAATAGTCCACATCGACGGAGGTGGATTTCAGTTTGTCCTGGAAGGTCACTTTGTCCTCTTTGGCATCGACTTCGTCGATGGATATTTGTGCGAACGCGGGGTTGCCGGCCAAAAGGGCGGGAATGAGCCCGAAAAGCAGGTAAAAATATTTCATAGTGAAGCGATTATAATTGCAAATTCAATATGCAAATTTATGAAATTATTTACAAAATCCTTAACTTTGTCTTAAGTTAATACAGAGACAATCATATGAAATATATCGGAGCACACGTAAGTGCTGCGGGAGGTGTGGAAAACGCGCCCGCCAATGCACACGGGATCGGGGCCACGGGCTTCGCCCTTTTCACAAAGAACCAGCGCCAGTGGGTGGCCGCGCCGCTCACCGCAGCGCAGATCGACGCCTTCCGCACGGCCTGCGACCAATACGGGTATACACCCGCGCAGATCCTGCCCCACGACTCGTACCTGATTAACCTCGGGCATCCCGAACGGGAGGCTCTGGAGAAGTCGCGCGCAGCCTTCCTCGACGAGATGCAGCGCTGCGAAGCGCTGGGGCTCGACCGGCTGAACTTCCACCCCGGCAGCCACCTGCAAAAGATTTCGCCCGAACGGTCGCTCGACCTGATCGCCGAGTCGATCAATATCGCGCTGGACAAGACCCGCGGCGTGACGGCCGTGATCGAAAACACGGCCGGACAGGGTTCGAACCTCGGGTTTGCCTTCGAACACCTGGCCTACCTGATCGAGCGGGTCGAAGACAAATCGCGCGTGGGGGTCTGCATCGACACCTGCCATGCCTTTGCCGCCGGATACGACCTGCGGACGGCGGAGGCCTGCGACAAAACCTTTGCGGAGCTGGAACGCGTGGTCGGGTTCGAATACCTGAAAGGCATGCACCTGAACGACGCCATGAAAATCCTGGGCAGCCATGTCGACCGCCACACGCCGCTGGGCGAGGGGATGATCGGCATGGAATGTTTCCGCTATATCATGCAGGACGCGCGTTTCGACGGCATTCCGCTGATCCTTGAAACCCCCGACGAGCAGCGCTGGCCGGAGGAGATCGCCCTGCTCAAGTCATTGGCCGAAGAATAGGAAACCATTGCCTCCGCAGACTCCGGCAGCCGGACAGGCGGACTGCTGAGGAAAATTGCAGCCTACATGCGCCGTCGTCGAATCGTTGCCTCATATGTCTAATTGCGGGTAATCGCGGCCGGGAGATTCCGGCGTAATACGAAAAAAGAGGGTTTCTGACCCTCTTTCCCGTTTGCCTGCACGGCCTACCCCAATTCGTCGAGGCATTTGAGGATCAGTGCCGCGCTTCCGCGGATCTCCTCCTCCGAGATCGTCAGCGGCGGCGAGATGCGGAACGCCGTGTCACAGAACAGAAACCAGTCGCTCAGGATCCCCGCCTGCTTGAACAGTTCCATGATGCGGTAGAGTTTCTGCGGTTCGCCCAATTCGACCGCCAGCAACAGTCCGCTGCGGCGGATTTCACGCACGGCGGGATGGTTGCCGAGCAGTTGTGCGTAGAGTGTGCCCTTCGCCTCGACCCCTTCGACGACCTTGTTGTCAAGCAGGTAATTCAATGCCGCGAGCCCGGCTGCGCAGCATACCGGATGTCCGCCGAAGGTGGTGATATGCCCCAGCACGGGATTCTCCTGCAGGGTTTGCATAATCTCCGGCCTCGAGACGAACGCCCCCAGCGGCATGCCGCCCCCGAATGCCTTGGCCAGGCACACGATGTCGGGTGTAACGCCGTATTTGAGCATGGCGAACAGTGCTCCCGTGCGCCCCATGCCGGTCTGTATCTCGTCGAATACGAGCAGTGCCCCGACTTCATCGCAACGGCGCCGCAGCGCCTCCAGATAGCCCGGGACAGGCGGGCGGACGCCCGCTTCGCCCTGCACGGGTTCTGCAAGGACGCATGCCGTGCGGCGCGTGATGCGCTCTAACTCCCCGAAATCGTTGAATTCGATTGCCTGCACGTCGGGCAGCAGGGGCCGGAAAGCTCCTTTCCACTCCTCGCCTTCGGGAGCCCCCATCATGCTCATCGACCCGTGGGTCGACCCGTGGTAGGCACGCCGCATGGAGACCAGCTCCGTGCGTCCGGTATAGCGTTTGGCCAGCTTGAGCGCCCCTTCGACCGCTTCGGCGCCCGAATTGACGAAATAGAGACTCGACAACCCGCCCGGAAGCAGCGACGCCACCTTTGCGGCATACTCCACCTGCGGCGTTTCGACCAGCTCGCCGTAGACCATGACGTGCATGTAACGCGCGGCCTGTTCCTGTACGGCCTTCACGACGGCAGGATTGCAGTGCCCGACGTTGCTCACCGATACTCCGGCGACCAGGTCGTAATAGCGTTTTCCTTCGGGCGTATAGAAGAACGACCCTTCGGCGCGCGCCACCTCGACCAGCATCGGGGACGGCGAGGTCTGGCCGACATGGGCCAGGAATTGTTTTCTGAGGATGGTATTCATGGTAGGTTTCCGAATTTGCGGGCGAGAATTCCCTTGGCGTCCTTCACGCTGGACATCATCCAGCGGTAGAGCACTTCGGCCTGCCGCGCCTCGTCCATGCGCCAGTCGCCGACCGTGAGCCGTACCCGTTCCGAGAGCATGTAGATCAGGATTGCAGCCGATGCCGAAACATTCAGGCTTTCGACCATGCCGCACATCGGGATGCGCAGGAATTCGTCGGCCCCGGCGATGACCTCGTCCGATATTCCGGCGTGCTCGGTGCCGAAGACCAGTGCGAACGGCCCGCGCGTGACGTCGAAAGTCTCGGGCGTCACATCCTCGCGGTGGGGTGTCGTCGCCACGATGCGGTACCCGTCCCGGCGCAGTCCGGCGAGCGCCCCGGCGGTTGAGCTATGGCGCCGCACGTCGACCCATTGGTCGGTGCCGCGGGCGATATCGGGATTGGGGTCGAATCTGCAGAGTGTCTCGACGGTGTGCATCTCCTGTATGCCGAAGGCTTCGCAATGGCGGATCAGCGCCGCTGCATTCTGTCCGTGGAACATGTTTTCCGCCAGTACGGTCATGTAGCGCGTACGCATGGCGACCGTGCGGCGAAGTACCTCATTGCGTTCGGGTGTCATGAACTCCGCAAGGCAGGCCGTACGCGCGCCATACCAGGCGGTGTTCCTATTTGCGGTATTTTTCATCATCATCGAGGATTTTCAGGTAACTCTCGTAGCGGGCATAGGCGATTTTCCCCTCCCTGACCGCTTCGACCACGGCGCACCCCGGCTCGTGAGTGTGGGTGCAGTTGTAGAAGCGGCACTCAGGGGCGACGCGCATCATCTCCGGAAAATAGTGCCACAGCTCGGCATCGTCGATGTCGATCAGCCCGAACCCCTTGATGCCGGGCGTGTCGATCACCGCCCCGCCCCCGGCCAGCGGGTACATCGTCGAGAAGGTCGTGGTATGACGCCCTTTATGGTGGCTGTCGGAGATCTCCCCCGTACGGATGTCGAGCGACGGGTCGATGGCATGTATGAGCGTCGATTTTCCAACGCCCGAGTTCCCCGACAACAGTGTCACGCGGCCTTCGAGCAGTTCGCAGACCGCTTCGACGCCGACACCTTCCGTGGCCGAAACCTCCAGCACGCGGTATCCGGCACCTTCGTATACGGCGCGGAATTCCGCCATGGCTGACGGATCCTGCAGGTCGGCTTTCGAAAGTGCGATCGTTACGGGCACCTTGTAGGCCTCGCAGGTCACCAGGAAGCGGTCTACGAACTCCGTGGCCGTTTCCGGGGCCCGCAATGTCGCCAGCAGCAATGCCTGGTCGATGTTTGCGGCGATGATATGGGACTCCTTCGAAAGGTTCGAAGCCCGACGGATCACATAGTTGCGGCGGGGACAGATGTCGCAGATGACGTAGTCGCCCCCGTCGTCGGACTCGCAGGTGACCTCGTCGCCCACCACCACCGGGTTGGTCGACCGGATGCCTTTCAGACGCAGGCGTCCGCGGATGCGGCAGCGGACGGCCTCCCCGTCGTGCAGCACCTCGTACCAACTCCCTGTGGCGCGTATCACCACGCCTGTGAACCGTTTTCCCATCGGCTATTCTTCGTCCTGCTCCCGTGCTTGTTGCGGCACCTGTTTGCCGACCCATTCCAGGAACGGGAAAATACGCTCGGAGAGGCGCATGACGGGTTTGTAACTTTTTGATTTCTCGATCGTACGGGCCCCTATCAGGGTGTAGTCCTCGTTCAGCGTGTCGAACGCCGAAAACAGGACGCTCAGCAGCAGCATGTATTTCAAAACGGATACGGCGATGCCCAGTACGATATCGGCTATCCCGAACCCGGCGAAGTGGCACAATTTGCGTACCAGCCGTCCGGCGATGGCCACCAGCAGGACGACCGCCAGGAGCACCACGACGAAACCTCCGGCAGCTGAAATCGTCTCGTCAAGCTTGAGCCAGGCGCCGACTTCGGCACCGTAACGTGAAGCAACCCAGATGCCTGCGATGATTCCGGCCAACGAACATACCTGCATGACAAATCCTTGGCGCCAACCGTTCCAGACGGCTAACACCAGCATGAGGCAGACGATCAAATCGATAGTGTTCACAAATAGCTGTACCTTATTTTGTTTCGGTCGTAAATATACGATAAATTACCGAAAATGCCCAAAAAAAGAACCCTTCGGACGATAAGGCCGGGATATATAAATATAGGTATATCCCTTTTAGCGAATTACATCGCGCAGGCTCACACTCAGCGCATTACAAATGATACACATCGTTTTGACCGTAAGGTTCGTACGTCCCGCTTCGATACGGCTCAAATTGGATCTTTCCATGTCGCAACGGTATGCAAGTTCCTGTACCGTCAGACGTCGCTCCTTCCTCAACTCTCTGATCCTGGAAGAGATATAGGATATCTCCTCCTCGTAAACAACTCCCATTTCAAAAATTTGGATAAAAATTTTGTTGTGCAAATTTTTATATATATATTTGCACCATGCGTATCATATATGATACCAGCAACTATGGTGTCATAACTGGAAAATTTAATGCGTCAACTAATTATAAAGAATGCGTCACTTAATACAAATAACGTGTTTGATGGTCTGAAAAGTCTATGAAATACTATAAAAAGGCAGACTCCGCGAATGAGAAATAGCAAGCGTCACTCTATTGATAAAACTAAATGCGTCAACACTAAAAAACAATTCCATTTCAATTCTTCATTACTATGAAAAAAAACTTATTCAGAAAATTTCTTGCACTGTTC
>ERZ779840.4319-NODE-4319-length-10552-cov-2.711632_pt1 | contig 10552 bp, 8 predicted proteins | sample MGYA00511561_ERZ779840 | MGnify/ENA primary metagenome ERZ779840 (study PRJEB29588, sample SAMEA2162036) | human gut metagenome | biome: human gut; feature: human-associated habitat; material: faeces | place: Denmark | collected 2008/2010 ...
AAACGTCCTCGCAACTCTTCCTGAATTCCATACGCATCTAATTTTTTCTTCCCACCTTCTGTCTTTATATATACCTCCCCTTTAGAAGTAGAAAATAAAATATCATTTGTCCAACTTTTTACTACTACTTCTACAACATATAACCCCTCAATAATCTTGCTCTCGTCAGCTATGTTTTGAAATATAACTTCAACACAATCTGAACTTACATATGGTTTCATCTGTCCGACTCTTTCAGCTATCTTTCTACTTATAACATCTTGATCGTCTTTAGATATTTTTACACCTTTCACTATTCTTTTATCACTGATCCCCCACTTTATTGTTCCTATACCAACAACACGGCTATTTAAAAAGAATTAATGTAGATTTCAGCAACATCAATTATAGAGTTTATTGGATTATTACCCTTTATTTCTTTATACTCTATATTTCTCTTTTCAACTTCCTTCACTTCGTGATTTAACATATACTTTATGATTAATTTTCCTTCTTCTTCATTTTTTTCTTTTGCAATGTAGGAAAGCGGACATTTTCTGCAGTCTCCCTTTGTAAAATCGCCTGCCACCTCAAATTTCAACACTGCTGTCATCGTCCCCTTTTTTTGGTTTTCCTTGCGGATATGATCCCAGGCAAGCACCTGTCCGCATCCCGGACATTTATCAGTTCCTACTGTAACTGCCCTCTTACAGGTCGGACAGCCATAGTATGGTTTACCACTCTGATCCAGTATCTCTACCACATCTGATGGAAACTGTTTGATCAGCTGTTCTCTTATATCGTCCTGCATATTTATTTCCTCCTTTATCCCAATGCGACATCTAATATCATCATGATCAGAAAACCTGCCGCAAATCCAATCGTATTAATATTGGAATGTTCTCCTTCTGATGCTTCCGGAAGAAGCTCTTCCACGACCACATAGATCATTGCCCCTGCTGCAAATGCAAGCAGATATGGCAGCATATGTGTGATGATTCCGGCTAAAATAATCGTAATTCCCGCCGCGATCGGTTCTACCACACCGGATGCCACGCCATACCAGAAGGCTTTTTTTGTACTGCCGCCTTCACTTTTCAGCGGAAGCGATATAATTGCCCCTTCCGGAAAATTCTGAATTGCAATTCCTATGGACAATGAAAATGCTCCCGCCAGTGTAATTCCGTTGTTTCCTGATAAAAGTCCGGCGAACACAACACCGACTGCCATTCCCTCCGGTATATTATGAAGAGTAACAGCCAGTACCAGCATGGTTGTTTTTTTTAGGTGACTTGGCAATCCTTCCGGTTTGTCTTCATTCATATGAAGATGCGGAATGATTTTGTCCATCAGCAGTAAAAACAGGATTCCAAATATAAATCCGATTGCTGCCGGTAAAAATGCAAATTTTCCCATTCCCTCTGACATGTCGATGGATGGTATCAGCAGCGACCACACAGATGCCGCCACCATAACGCCGGATGCAAAACCAAGCAGTGCTTTCTGTACCAGACGGTTCAACCCGTTTTTCATAAAGAAAACACATGCTGCCCCCAACGAAGTTCCCAGAAACGGGACCAGTAACCCGATAACTAAATTCAATGTTTCCTCCTATCTATTTAACTTGGCATCCGCCTTATTCTGAAATTTTTCCGCCTGTACAATAAAACGCTCATGCGTTCCTTCTCCGACTTTTCCGGTCTCATCCTCTACTTCTACGGAAAATACAAGACGTCTTTTATCCACTTCCACTAAAGTGGTATTGCAGGTCACCTTCATTCCCACCGGTGATGCGGCAAGATGTTTTACATTAAGGCTCGTTCCCACAGTCACACGTCCTTCTTCAAGTTCATCTGCAACACTCTTCCATGCGGTCTCCTCGATCAGGGCGATCATTGCCGGTGTCGCGAATACTGCTAACGTACCGCTTTTCATCACTGCTGCTGTATTTTCTTTCTCTACTATAATGGTATGCTGTCCTTTGATTCCTGCTTCTAACATTTTATCCTCCAAAGTTAAATTTTTATTTTAGTGATTTAGTACCATTACAGTTTATCATAAAAAGAACCGCACATCAATGTTGATATACGGTTCTTTTTCGCAATATGAATTTTATAAATGAAGCACTCTCTCTTTAATTTCCTGTGTTCTGCCCTGATTCCAGAACTGTGTTCCAATGTAGCCGCAGGTTCTGCGCGCCACGCTCATCTTGTTCTGGTCACGGTTACCGCAGTTCGGGCACTCCCAGACAAGTTTGCCGTCCTTGTCATTGACGATCTTGATCTCTCCGGAATAACCGCATTCCATACAGTAATCGCTCTTGGTATTCAGCTCTGCGTACATAATATTGTCATAAATATACTGCATCACTGCAAGTACAGCGTCAAGATTATTCTGCATATTCGGCACTTCCACATAGCTGATCGCACCTCCCGGAGAAAGCTCCTGGAACTGTGACTCAAACTTCAACTTATCGAATGCACTGATTTCCTCTGTCACATGGACATGATAGCTGTTTGTGATGTAGTTCTTATCCGTCACTCCCGGAATAATGCCAAAACGCTTCTGAAGACATTTCGCGAACTTATAAGTCGTTGATTCCAGTGGTGTTCCGTACAGGCTGAAATCGATATTGTGTTTTTCTTTCCATTCCGTACATGCATCATTTAAACGGCGCATTACTTTTAATGCAAACTCTGTTCCTTCCGGCTCGGTGTGGGAAACCCCCTTCATGTATCTGGTACACTCACAAAGTCCGGCATAGCCAAGAGAAATTGTGGAATAACCGTCATATAAAAGTTTATCGATCGTCTCACCTTTTTTCAGACGTGCCAGTGCACCGTTCTGCCAGAGAATCGGTGCCACATCAGAAGGTGTACCGAGCAGTCTCTTATGACGGATAATCAGAGCCCTGTAACAAAGATCTAACCTTTCATCCAAAAGTTCCCAGAATTTATCCATATCTTTTCCGGAAGAGCATGCGACATCCACGAGATTTAAAGTGACAACTCCCTGGTTAAATCTGCCGTAATACTTCTTACCCGGAACGTAATTTTTTGCATTTGCATAATTTCCTTTTGTGCGGTCAACAGTCAGGAAAGATCTGCATCCCATACAGGTATAACAGTTGCCGTCTTTTAACTTTTTCATGATCTTCTCTGAAATATAGTCCGGAACCATTCTCTTTGCCGTACATTCCGCTGCAAGTTTTGTCAGATACCAGTATTTGGTACCCTCACGGATATTATCTGCCTCTAACACATAGATCAGTTTTGGGAATGCAGGTGTAATGTATACGCCCTGCTCATTCTTTACACCAAGGATTCTCTGATGGAGCATCTCCTCGATCACTGCGGCAAGATCATCGCGAAGCTGGCCTTCCGGTACCTCATCCAAATACATAAATACCGTGATAAACGGTGCCTGTCCGTTTGTCGTCATCAGTGTGATCACCTGATACTGGATCATCTGCACACCACGGTTGATCTCTTCTTTCACACGGATCTCCGCAATTTTATTGACTTTATCCTCAGTCGGTGTCACTCCGATTGCTTCCAGTTCTGTGCGGACCTGCTTGCGGTATTTTTCACGGCTGACCTGTACGAACGGTGCCAGATGGGAAAGTGAAATACTCTGTCCGCCATACTGTGAACTTGCGATCTGGGCGATTGCCTGTGTTGCAATGTTACATGCTGTTGAAAAGCTCTTCGGACGGTCGATCATCGTCTCACTGATGACGGTTCCGTTCTGGAGCATATCCTCTAAGTTGACCAGACAGCAGTTGTGCATATGCTGTGCAAAATAATCCGCATCATGAAAATGAATGATTCCCTGCTCATGCGCCTCCACAATATCCGGCGGCAGCAAAAATCTCTTTGTGATATCCTTGCTGACCTCACCTGCCATGTAATCCCTCTGTACACTGTTTACGGTCGGGTTTTTATTTGAATTTTCCTGTTTTACTTCCTCATTATTACACTCTAACAAACTTAAGATCTGTTCATCCGTTGAGTTGGACTTGCGCACCAGTTCCTGTTTGTAACGGTATGTAATATAGTTGCGCGCCACATTAAATGCACGCTGATTCATGATCTGGTTCTCCACCATATCCTGAATTTCCTCTACACTTGGGGAACGCTTCATATTTTCACAGGCAACTTCCACATTTTTTGATATCTCGTCAATCTGCTTGTCCGTCAGCTTCTCATAATCAATAACGCTGTTGTTCGCTCTGCGGATCGCCGACTCGATTTTTTTAATATCAAAGGTATCCTCCATACCGCTTCTTTTAATAATTTTCATTTCCGATCAAATCCCTTTCTGTTCTGACTGATGGCTGCCTGCCATACCCATACGGCCGCATAACCTACGAGTATTTATTATACAATATATTGTGTCTTTGTCAATGCGTTTTGCCAACGGTCAAAAGTCCCATTTTATGGGCACTTTGGCAAAAGCAGATGCCTCAACCCCAGTAAATATGCGGTCTTTATTCACTATTACCAAATTTAAGTTAATTTCTTCGTCATTTTTTTCACTTGTATCTGGTTTTTTATTAACCACAACATCTAGTATTTCTATTTTTCATGCCGCCACAAAAAGAATTCTTCGGACACTCGACATCCACGTCTAAATTAGAAAGCATCTGGTCTAAATATCTCTTCAGATCCCGTATCTCCCCTTCACTCAGTCCTTTCGCTAAAAGTGTTTCCATATCCCGCATATCCTGCTCTGATCTGTCCACTAAAGCGCGTGCTTTCTCTGTCAGCACCAGCTTTTTTAATCTCGCATCATGCTCCACCGCCTCACGGCGCACAAGCCCTTTCCTCTCCATGACTGCAAGCATATTTGATGCAGTTGCCCTCGATACGGAAAACTCTGTTTCGATATCCTTCTGATAAATATCTTTCCCGTCATGATCCCTCAAAAAGCCAAGCGTCCAGCGCTGCATTCCCGTCAGCGGTTCTTTTTCATTTTCCTGCCTTTTTGCCTCCATTCGCTTGTGGATCTGGTTGTGAAGCAGCCGTATTTTATATCCGATCGTGTCTGTATGCATCGTTTTTCTCCTGCTGAAATAAAATTATTTTTTCATTGACATTCGTTTTTCTATGCCTTATAACTATATTGTTAGCACACTAACAAATAAAAATCAATTATTTTTTGAAAAGGATGTGATGTTATGTTAAAAACTCTGGGAGCCCAGATCAAAGAATTTAAAAAGGATTCTTTCCTCACTCCTGTTTTCATGATCTTAGAAGTGCTCATGGAAACGATCATCCCACTGATGATGGCATCGATCATCGATAACGGCGTAGAGGCCGGGGATATCCACCATATTTACGTCATGGGCGGATGTATGGTCATTGTCGCATGCATTTCCCTGTTTGCAGGAACGATGGGTGGAAAATATGGGGCCCGCGCTTCCGCAGGATTTGCGCGCAACTTACGAAAAGCAATGTATGAAAATATACAGACTTTTTCTTTTTCCAACATTGACAAATTCAGCACCGCAGGTCTTGTCACCCGTCTTACCACCGACGTGACCAACCTGCAGAACGCATATCAGATGCTTTTGCGCATGTGCGTCCGCGCACCGATCTCTTTGATCTGCGCAATGATCATGGCATTTTTCATCAATGCAAGACTTGCTTCGGTTTATCTGATCGCCGTTATCGTACTTGGTATGATCCTCGCAATTATCACTGTGCGTGCACATCATTATTTTATGGAAGTATTTCCAAAATACGATGACTTAAACGCATCCGTGCAGGAAAATGTCTCCGCAATCCGCGTAGTCAAAGCCTATGTCCGCGAGGATTACGAGAAGAAGAAATTTACACAGGCAAGCAAAAATATTTACAACATGTTTGTCAAAGCGGAAGGCGTACTTGCCTTTAACTCTCCGGTCATGCAGATCGTTGTATACAGCTGCATCATTGCATTAAGCTGGCTGGGTGCCAAAATGATCGTCGCAGGTTCCCTTACCACCGGAGAGCTGATGAGCCTTCTTACCTATTGTATGAACATCATGATGAGTCTGATGATGCTCTCCATGGTTTTCGTCATGTTAGCCATGAGTATCGCAAGTGCCGAGCGTATCTGTGAAGTCTTAAATGAAAAGAGTGATATCACAAACCCGGAAAATCCGGTCTATGAGGTTGCCGACGGCAGTGTTACCTTCGACCATGTGACCTTCCGTTACAACAAGACTTCGGATAAACCGATCCTTGATGATGTCAATCTTTCCATCCGCTCCGGGGAAACGATCGGTGTCATCGGCGGCACGGGAAGTTCGAAATCCTCGCTCGTCAACTTAATCAGCCGTCTCTATGACGTCTCAGAGGGCGCAGTCCTTGTCGGCGGCAAAGACGTCCGCTCCTACGATCTGGATACGCTGCGCGATGAGGTTTCCGTGGTACTGCAGAACAACGTGCTTTTCTCAGGAACCATTTACGAAAATCTGCGCTGGGGTGATAAAAATGCGACCGACGAAGAATGCCGCCACGCATGCCGCCTTGCATGCGCAGATGAATTTATCGACCGTTTCCCGGACGGCTACAACACTTACATTGAACAGGGCGGAACCAACGTATCCGGCGGTCAGAAACAGCGTTTATGTATCGCGAGAGCCCTGTTAAAGAAACCGAAAATACTTATTTTAGACGACAGTACCAGTGCTGTCGACACTGCAACCGATGCTAAGATCCGCAAGGCTTTTGCCGAGGAGATCCCGGATACGACAAAATTTATCATTGCGCAGCGAATCTCCTCCGTCCAGAATGCAGACCGCATCATCGTTTTAGATAACGGTGTTGTAAACGGTTTTGGAACCCACGAAGAATTGTTAGCGTCCAATGATATCTACCGCGACGTCTACGAATCACAGACCAGCGGAAGCGGTGATTTTGATGAAGGAGGTGCTGCATAATGGCAGAAAAGAATACCAAACCGGTTCAGGGACCGGGCGGCAGAGGTCCAAAAGGTCCGCGCCCGAAAGTTGAAAATCCGGGAAAATTATTTATGCGTCTGCTCGCCTATATCATGAAAAATTATGCAGTGCACTGCATTCTCGTCGTGATCTGCATCTTCATTACCGTACTCGCCAGTGTACAGGGTACCTGGTTTATGCAGACTCTGATCGACGGCTATATCCTGCCGCTCATCGGTCAGGCAGATCCTGACTTTTCCGGTCTGCTGCACGCTATCATGCGTGTTGCCGTTTTTTACCTGATCGGAGCACTTGCTTCCTATATATACACACGCATCATGGTAAATGTTTCCCAGGGTACCTTAAAGAATCTGCGTGATGACATGTTCACCCATATGGAAGAACTTCCGATCCGCTACTTTGACACGCACTATCACGGAGATATCATGTCCACTTATACGAACGATATCGATACACTCCGCCAGATGATCAGCCAGAGTATGCCGCAGTTTTTAAACAGCATCATCACCATTGTCAGCGTATTTGTCAGCATGCTGCTCTTAAATATACCACTGACGATCGTGACGCTTCTCATGATCGGTGTCACACTTTTTGCCACCAAAAAGATCGGTTCACTCAGTGCAAAGTACTTTATCGCACAGCAGAAAGACATTGCAACGGTCAATGGTTATATCGAAGAAATGATGAATGGCCAGAAGGTTGTTAAAGTCTTTACTCACGAGGAAGAAAGTATTGAAAACTTTAACAGATTAAATGACCAGCTCTTCCATAGCGCAGATAACGCCAACAAATTTGGTAATATTTTAATGCCGGTCAATGCACAGATCGGTAATATCAGCTATGTGCTCTGTGCTTTAGTCGGCGGTGTGCTCGCCTTAAACGGTGTAGGTGGCTTTACTCTTGGAAAACTTGCAAGTTTCCTTACCTATAATAAGAGCTTCAGCCAGCCGGTCAACCAGCTTAGTATGCAGCTCAACAATATTGTCATGGCGCTTGCCGGTTCTGAGCGAATCTTTAAACTGCTCGACGAAGAGCCGGAAGTAGATAACGGTTATGTTACACTCGTCCGCGCCAGAAAAGAAAACGGGCAGATCGTCGAATCCAAAGAGCGCACCGGTATGTGGGCATGGAAACATACCCATCAGGCAGACGGCAGTGTGGATTATATCGAGCTGAAAGGTGACGTAGTCTTTGATGATGTCAATTTCGGTTATAACCCGGATAAGATCGTGCTCCACAATGTAGACCTCTATGCAACACCGGGTCAGAAGATCGCATTTGTCGGAAGTACCGGTGCCGGAAAGACCACGATCACAAACCTGATCAACCGTTTCTACGATATCCAGGATGGTAAGATCCGTTACGATGGCATCAACATCAACAAGATCAAAAAAGATGACCTGCGCCACTCTCTCGGTATCGTACTGCAGGATACACACCTGTTTACCGCAACCGTGATGGAAAACATCCGTTACGGAAAACTTGACGCCACCGATGAAGAAGTCATTGCAGCGGCAAAACTTGCCAACGCCGACACCTTTATCCATCAGCTTCCGGACGGTTACAACACACTTTTAACCGGTGACGGTGCCAACTTAAGTCAGGGACAAAGACAGCTTCTTGCCATTGCGCGTGCTGCGATTGCAGATCCGCCGGTACTGATCCTCGATGAGGCGACCAGTTCGATCGATACCAGAACCGAAAAGATCGTTCAGGACGGTATGGATAAACTGATGGCAGGACGCACCACATTCGTGATCGCCCACCGCCTCTCCACCGTTAAAAACAGTGACTGTATCATCGTATTAGAGCAGGGACGCGTCATTGAGCGCGGTAACCATGACAAACTCATGGAAGAAAAAGGAAAATACTATCAGCTTTACACGGGAAATCTTGCGGAAGGCTAACATTTTGCATGAAAAACGGGCATATATAAAGTGAAAACTTTATATATGCCCGTTTTAGTCTCCATTTTTGGTCAAACTCACAAACATTCTATAATTCTGAACGAATCTGTTTCCTCCACGGCAGAACGATATGCTCCGGCAGGCGTCCTTTCACGGTTTCTGCCCCGGAACAGATCTTATCTGCACAGCATAAGATCCAGCCTTCCATGTATTTTGGCGGAACGATATTTAATGGAAACATATGACATTTTATCATATCCTTCTCTATCTCGTTCAAATCCGGGATATCACGGGCTGCATTCTCACACGCCTTTTTTGCATGATGAAATCCATGCCATTTATGTGATGCATCTTTCTCATGCCAGTCATACAAAAAATAATCATGTAACAGCGCACCGCGAACCAGCGAATGGATATCCACCGGCGCATTCATTTTCAGTGCCAGATAATAGCTGAAATATGCAACCGACACACTGTGGCGGAACACGCTGGTGTCACCGTGCTGCATATAGCGGTGTGACTCTAACAGACGGGACTGCCTGCAGAGTTCCTCTAAGGTGTCATAAAAGTATTTTTCCTGCTCGTCGGATAAATGATAGGTCATTTTGCTCCTTCTTTCCATGCTATTCAATAAAACAGTTACCTGGGCGAAACTCTGCTTTAGGCTGTGAACGTTGTGGGAAATTGACAGCTGAAACGAAAGCACGCTCTCGCTGCGTGTCGCTCGTAGCGGATACTAAGTGACCAAAATACGGTCACTAAGTCCCGACGGCTCCCCAGCACTTTCTTTTTCATCTGTCAATTTTCCACAACATCGCCAGTTCATGAATGAGTTTCGCAATTATCTTAGTATATGCACGCATAAACAAGATTGTCAAGCTATCGCAAAAATATGAGGACTTTTTTCAGTCCTCATATTTTTATACACATGATGTTGGTATCAAATATAATACCTTACAGTAACTCTTTTAATATCTGGTTCACAAGCGCCGGGTTTGCTTTACCCTTCATTGCTTTCATGGTCTGGCCGACTAAGAATCCGATTGCCTTTTCTTTGCCGTTATGGTAATCCTCTACGGACTGCGGGTTATCTGCCAGTACTTTCTGTACCGTTTCGCGGAGTGCTCCCTCATCATTGACAGTCTTTAAACCTTTTTCCTCAACGTATTTTTCAGGATCGATGTCGTCTTTAAAGATCCGTTCAAATACTTCTTTTGCAACCGTGTTCGTGATGGAACCGGAATCGGCAAGATTGATCAGTTTTGCAAGATTGACCGGAGAAAAACGGATGTCTTCCGGATCCATGTTGTTTTCCTTTAACAGACGCATAGTTTCGACCATGATCCAGTTGGACACTTTTTTCGGTTTGCCGCAAAGCTCGGTTGCCGCCTCAAACAGGTCTGCAAATTTTTTGTGTCCTGTGATGATCTCAGCATCGTATTTTGGAAGATCAAACTCTCTCTGGTAACGCTCTAATTTTTCCGTGCGCAGTTCCGGCTGGTTTGCCTTTACTTTTGCGATCCACTCATCGCTGATCACGATCGGGACAAGATCCGGCTCCGGGAAATAACGGTAATCCTGTGCATCCTCTTTGGAACGCATTGCATGGGAAGACTCTTTATTGTCGTCCCATCTTCTGGTCTCCTGGATAACCGGGCGTCCCATCTCCAGCAGCTCGATCTGACGCTCACGCTCACCTTCGATAGCATGTGCAATT
>ERZ779840.4320-NODE-4320-length-10549-cov-12.534210_pt1 | contig 10549 bp, 5 predicted proteins | sample MGYA00511561_ERZ779840 | MGnify/ENA primary metagenome ERZ779840 (study PRJEB29588, sample SAMEA2162036) | human gut metagenome | biome: human gut; feature: human-associated habitat; material: faeces | place: Denmark | collected 2008/2010 ...
AGACACAGCTCCGGGTATTCAGGCTCTTAAAAGCCAAAAATCATATTCAATACCCCGGAAAATCAGAAACAGTCTGGGCATATTATAGTTCTTGGTGTGGGAAGTTTGAGTTAGATACTATTCACAAATGATTTTAATGATGTAAAAATTAAACTGTCGTGCAGAATGTGAAATTATTTTGTATTCCCAATTCCTGTCAAAGCAGCAGAGTATACGTAAATCTGTTTTGTGCCGATATATATAAAAGAGCATATTTTAAGTATGAGAGCGAAAGGTAAAATAACAAGGGAGGATTTTGCATATGAAGAAAAAGTTTGTATCCGTCACGCTGGCGGCAGCTCTGCTTTTCACGTCGGTATTGTCATCATGTCCATCGGCAAACGTATCTGCGGCAGCAGGCATCAGGGTATCTAAAACGAGGGTTACAGTCGAAGAGGGAGAGCAGGTTACGGTTCGTGCAAAGAATACCGGCAACCGTAGGATCAAAGCAAAAGTATCCAATAAAAAAATAGTTTCTGTCAAGGTAATCAAAAAGAAGATCCGGATTACCGGAAAGAAACCAGGCAATACAAAAGTGACGCTGACGGCATCCCGTATGAAAAAGTGTGTGATCCGTGTAGTTGTCAGGACAGATGACAGAGAAGACGGATCAGAGGTTTCCAAGGTGACTCCTGTGCGAAAGCCAACCACAAGACCTTATGTCAGAAGAACTGCGAGACCATCCATAAAGCCGTCCGCGGGAGCAGCACAGTCTCCAACCCGGCAACCGGGAAACCGGGTGTCTGCGAGTCCGTCCGTAAAGCCGGGACTGGAGAGTACAAAGGCACCGGTTTCTGATACAAAGCCGGAGAAGACAAAGAATCCGGACGAAATACAGAAAACACAGGAACCGGAAACTCCGTTTGTGTCCTTCGGACCGGATGAAACGAAACCGTTGGTAACGCCAAAGGTGACAAATGACCCGGCAGGAAAATCCTCCGCAGCTCCGGGACAGACGGAGGATCCGTCAGGAGAGCCGTCCGCAACACCGGAGGCAACGCAGGCCGCTGGTCCGACCGTAAAACCATCGTTAACACCGGCGGCGGAACCAACACAGGAACCGGCGGATTCGCCGGCAGCAATGCTGGATACCACCCGTCTTTATGTTGATGGTAAATCTTTATATATTGGTGAGAGTGTAGTGAATCTGAAAGCGGACTGGGGAGAGCCGGAGCGGATCGATCCATTGCCGCAAAAGAATATAACCGGATATATTTACAACAGTAACAGCACGACGAAAGCATATTTGCTGGTAGGCATTAAGAATCAGAAAGTAACCTCTTATTTTACAATAGGAAAGAAGTTTACGGCATATGATGCAACGGTGAATACAACGGATAATACGGTATCACAAGAGACAGAGCTGGTACAGGAGGGGGTAAGTGCAGCATCCATGGTCAGTGCCGGATGGGGAGAACCGGGTCAATACGAGTTTGATGCCCTGGACAGCAGTCAGAGTGAGGCCAAGGTTGGAACGGAAGCGTATTACCAATTAACGGATAATGCCCATATGTATGCATTTACCGATTATTTTGATGGAGGAGACAAAAAAATTTACGGATTTTATGCCTTTTCCAGCAAAGAGAACACGAAATATGACATGATGTATTGCAGCCGTATGGCATTTGATGATGAGATTTTACAGGCGGCTGAGAAGCAGGTATGGGAAATGACAAACGCATACCGCAATTATATGGGAATGTCACTGCTGCAATGGGAGGATAATGCGGCGGCTGCGGCAAAGAAGCATAGTCAGGATATGGCAGCGAATGATTATTTCAGCCATTTTAGTAAGGATGGAACAACTCCGAGACAAAGGTTGCAGAATCAGGGGATTTCAGGTACAGGATTTGCAGAGAATATCTGTGCCGGCAGTCCGGATGCCATTAGCATGGTGATTGGCTGGATCGGATCCTCCGGTCACAGAAAAAATATATTATCCAATATGAAATATATCGGAGTGGGTGCCGCATACAGTTCATCATCGGATTATGGCACATATGCGACGCAGGATTTCTGGAAATAGAAATATTAAATAACAGAAACTTCCCACAGCGAATAATCAGGCACGCCCATAATATTTTTTATGGGAGCATACCACTATTTGGTGTGGGAAGTTTTTGTATTAAATAAATATTTTGTTTTATTTATTTCGTCGTGTTACTGATGCTCCTCAACATATTTCATCAGGAACAGATCGTCCTCCGGCATCTGACAGCCCACAATGTAATGTCCCTCGTTATTAGAGCAGCGGATAATACGTCCCTCTAACAGGCTGTGATCCGGAACCTCAAACTGCCGGATCTGCAGGGTGATACTTGTACCCTTTGCTGTCGCAAAGAAAGCGGCGTCCGTGGTAAAGGCAAATCCGTTTCCACTGATATTGTCCAGTCTGCCGGCAAACTCCTGTCCGGTTTTCTGGACAGTGATGAGGCATTCGTTATTGATATCCATACGAGGATATTTACGACGGTTGTTGATCTTTGGACGGGAACTGATCTGTACCTGATAGATTCCATTATCGTCCGGGATGATCTTTGCTTTATCCCAGCAGTAAAGAACATTGCCTACGGTAACCTGTACGTGGCAAGGTGTAGTTTCTGTAATTCTGACAGAGGAAGGGAGTGTAATTGTGATACCCTGTGGTGTTTCCGCCACAAGCTCACCGTGGTAGGCTTTGTCCGGTGTACTGTCGGGACAAACGATCACCTTCATGCCGGGTGTCAGATCCTCCAGTCCCATAAATCCGCCAATACCAAGCTCGCACATCAGTGCTTCTACGACATTCTCAATTGTGTCAATATTGACGGCAGTTTCATCGTATTTACTTAACATCTTATGACAGATCTCATTGGAATCCGCAATTCCGGAGGTCATATCCTCCACGGTCGTGGATACCTGTCCCATATTTGTCACAAGCTGGTGATTTGACTGCTCCACCCGTTTCATGGCATCATCAATGGTATGTATGTGTTTCTCAATCTCCGTGGAATCTGCGGTGATGGTGGTTACACTTTCATTTGTCTTGGATACCTTCTGGAGGGTATCCTGGATCAGATGAAGGGTATTCTCAATTGCATTTGTCATGCGGTCGGAGGTCTCTTCCAGACGGATCAGAGCGTCCTGGATCTGACCGGAGGATTCCTTTGTCTCCGCGCTTAAGGTACGGATCTGGTCTGCAACAACGGCAAATCCTTTGCCGGCTTCTCCTGCTCTGGCTGCTTCAATGGAGGCGTTTAAAGCCAGCAGATTTGTCTGATTGTTGATCTTTTCGATGGTTCCGGTTTCCTCCTTCACCATTTCGAACTCCGTCTTAAATGCCTGCAGAGTCTGCTCTGTTTCAGAGGACAGCTCGGACATGGTCTGCGTGGTCTGCAGCAGGCTGTTTAAGTCGACGGAGCTGTTTTGGGCATGGGTGCCGGATTCGTCGATCAGCGTCACTGTTTCGTCGATCATGACAGAGATCTGTTGTACCTGGGAACTGATATTTGAGGTCATGTCCACGGAAGAAGTCGTTGTATTTTGTAGATTTTCCTTATTATCGTTGAGAGTATCCATGCGGGAAGCAACAATATCGGCTCCGTGCTTGTTTTCGCCTGCAAGCTCCCGGACGACGATCACGCCGTCCATAATGGAGTTGCTGGCTGTTTTTACTTTCTCTACGGTGGTAATGACACGCTGGAGATCACCCTTGATGCTGTCGGTCATAGCTCCGTCCGATTCATTCAGATGACGGATGGACATGCCATAGCAGATATAGCAGAGGATGATACAGGAAAGCTCAAGCTGATAGTCCTTCATATTGGTGGCGGAATTCATATCAAGCACCATGTAGCGGTATACGGAGCTTCCGATAATGATAATGGCATTGACAATACCGCAGTACCGCATAAACAGCTGATCCTTATAGATCACCAGGAGACTTGTCACCGGCAGTATATAAGTAAATGCGATCGGTGATGATGTGGTACTGATCACATAGGTATAGAAGATACCGTAGCCAATGACCAGATCAAATTTGTAACGGGTGGTATCCCAGCCCTTGACCCGGAGCAGGATCTCTCCGGTAATAAAAGGGATCCAGCATAATGCCAGAAATGTCAGATAATAGCCGGCACTGTACTGCCCCTGGGAAAAGTCGGAACCGTAATTGGCGGATAAGAGAATGGCAAAGATCAGCCAGATCTTACGTGCCTTCCGATTTGCTTTTTCTTTAAATAATTTTTCGTCGTAGTTCATAGAATGCCCTCATTTCTTGTGTATTACAGCCTTTTAAAATAATCGGTCATTGCGCGAAAAACCTGTGTGCTTTCCGGCAGCTCCGGTTCAAATGCACTGAACGCATGGGTCAGTCGTGGATCATCCGGAAAGTCCATAATTTCGGACTCCATCTGAGCCCGGTCCAGTGCCATCTTAAACTGCATGGTATAGCGGCGCAGATTGTCCTTACCGCTGGTAACCAGAAAGCATGGTGGCAGAGATTTGATGATGTCCGGATGCTCCGGATTAACATATGGTGCAAATGCAGAGCGGCGGTATTTCGGTCCGAAAAGGTATTTTGGCATAAAAAGTCCGATCTGATCGAATTTATTCGTATAAAACATGCCGCTGATCAGACCAAGTGCCTTCAGAGGTAATGTCGAAGGGATCACGCCGGCAGCCTTTGCAATCCTCGAATTGCGCTGTGCTGCTGCAGTATATACCAGCAGACAGGCACCGCCGCTGTCTCCTGCAGCGTAAATATCTGCAGAGCTGCCGTGATATCTGTCCAGGCTTTTCTGGATAAAATCCATTGCCCGGAAAACATCGCTGATCTGATCGTAGATCGTGCAGTCAGGGATCAGCCGGTACTCCACATTAAAGACCAGATAACCCAGAGTGCAGAGTCTGGCACAGAAATACTGGTTAAACTCCTTGCTGCCAAGAAGCAGACCGCCTCCGTGGACGTTGATGATCACCGGCCACCCCTTAGCCGGAGCAGCGCCTGACGGTTCCATCACGTCCAGACGATGTGCTTTGATACCATCCGGAGCATAGGGAATCCCTTTTGTTATGGTGACATCCTCCGGAAAGGTAAAACGTTTGTTGCGGTTCTTGTATTCCCGGTAGAAGTCTGCCCGCTGCTTATAAAAAATGTTTTCAATTATTTTGCTCATGCCTTACACGCTCTCATTCGTAATTAGTTACTTCTATGATACAGAATTATTTGTTGATATTCAATCGCAAATTAAAAAAAATTCTAACCTTTCTGTAAAGAAAGAAAATACTCTTTTATTTTTAAAAACTCAAAGAGTAAATTATGCACAATAATATGATGATTGCAAAACACATTTTGTAAAAATTGTACATAAAATTTGTAAAATCGTATTGCATATTTTGGAGAAGGATGATAATATAATTTTTGTAGCAAAAGAAACAACTCTGTGGGGGAGTTGTTTCAGTAATGTATTGGGCGTGATTAGGATGTGGAAAGACATTTTTTGTGGGGACAAAAGATGTCTTTTTTCTGAGCCAAAAATAAGAAATGATTATGAAAAACAATTTATATTTTGTGGGGATTTATAATTGTTTTTTATCGTTTGTTCTGTCCTGTTTTTTGGACAGTTGCGGCCGGAAATTTCATTCTGATCAGCTGGGAAGGAGACTTTTATGGCTTTACGAAAAAAAGCAATGGCCATTGTCCTGAGTATGGCAATGGTGGCAACCTCGCTGTCGCTCCCAAATATGACGGCGAAAACAGCAAAAGCTGCCGGAAGCAGCTTTCAGAACCTGAACCAGTCGCAGATTACGGAGGCGATGGGGGTCGGGTACAATCTCGGAAACTCACTGGAGGCCGCAAGTGCAGGCACTCCAAACGAAACAGCCTATGGCAATCCGAAGCTCACGGAGGATCTGGTCCTTGCAGCGAAGGATGCCGGCTTCAAATCAATCCGTATTCCGGTGTCATATCTGAGTATGATCGATGACAATAACGGATACAAGATTGATTCTACATGGCTTGACCGTGTGCAGCAGGTAGTGGATTATTGTGTAGACAATGATATGTATGCTATTGTAAATATGCATGGGGACGGCTACACCACAGTGAATGGCGGATGGCTGTTGTGCGGAAGTGGTGACCAGACAAAGATTAAAGCGAAATATAAAGCATGCTGGGAGCAGATTGCAGATCGTTTCAAAAATTATGACGAGCATCTGATCTTTGAGTCCATGAACGAGGAGTTTGACGGAACTTATGGAACCCCTGGCAGAAGTGCTTATGCAAACATAAATGCGTACAATCAGATTTTTGTGGATACCGTACGTAGGTCCGGCGGCAACAATGACCAGAGATGGCTGTTGATCCCGGGATGGAACACAAACATTGATTATACGGCAGGGGATTACGGCTTTGAAATGCCGACAGATAATTATCTTTCTTCTAATATCGCATCCGGACAGAAACGAATTATGATCTCTGTTCATTATTATGATCCATGGGATTTCTGTGGTACGGAGTCCGGATCTGTGACCCAGTGGGGTGACAGTGTCACAAATGCATCCAAAAAAGCAAGCTGGGGTGATGAGTCTTATATGGCATCCCAGTTCAAAAAAATGAACACCAAATTTGTTTCTCAGGGATACCCTGTGGTTATTGGAGAGTTTGGTGCCATCAATAAAGAAAATTATGACAGCCAGAACAAGATCTGCCGTGCGGAATATTATCAGAAGGTCTGCTACTATGCAAAGCAGTATGGTATGATCCCGGTTGCATGGGACAATGGTTATAACGGAGAATATGGATTTGCGATCATTGACCGTTATACCAATAAGGTAGTTCATCAGGAGCTGATGGATGCTATGATGGAGATCTATGGCGGAGATCAGTCTGCAACGGCAACGGGAATTACACTGAATAAATCTTTTCTGACGATTCATATTGGAGACGAGAAGCAGCAGCTCACTGCGACGCTGACACCGGCCGACAGTAAGGATAAGGTTGTGTGGAGCTCCAGCGATGAGAGCGTTGCTTCTGTGAACTCCAAGGGACAGGTAACCGCAGTTGGAGCAGGAACCTGCACCATTACAGCGTCTGTGCCTCTGGGATACAAGGCAGCCTGTCAGGTGACAGTGCCAAAGGCAGAATATGTACGAGCTAAAATGTATCTGCTGGAAACCGCAAGCTGGCAGTCTGTGATCAGTGATGAGTATGTTGATATTTATTCCGGCGGCGGAGACTTCTCCCTGTCTCTGGAAGCCACCAAGAGCCAGCTGCAGAACATTGGATCCCTCTACATTAAGGACATCAATGTGGCAGATGATGAGGCCTCTGTATTTAATAAGGCAACCGTGAAGGTAAAATCCTTTGAGATCAATGGTCAGAAATATACCATGAAAAACGATACCTTTACCTATGATGTATCGCAGAAGGCATCTGATGATGGCTTGGTATGTCCGGTCTTTAACTTCTCATTTATTAATGTATGGGCCAATACCCACGTAAATAATGTGACCGTAGAAAATTCAAATTATAAGGCATACTTTAATAATGTAAATTATAAGACAATCAATACCGTCAAGATGAACTTCGAAGTAACCGGAATTGACGGAAATGTAACGGTGCCAACGGCTGCACCAACAGAGGAGCCGACCGTTGCGCCGACTGTAAAACCAACAGCTGCACCGACGGTAAAGCCGACAAAGGCACCAACAGCGAAACCGACAGCAGCACCAACTGTAAAACCAACCGTAAAACCGACAGAAGTACCAACGGCAGAGCCGACCGTTGCACCGACAGTAAAACCGACAGAGACACCGGTGATCACAGGAGAAAAGGTGATCGTATCTAATCTGGCATCCACTTATGCAACCAATGATGCATCCTGGCTGATGGATGCAGCTGATGATGATATTGTAACTGTTGTGTATACCTGCACAGATCCTTCTCACGGAAACTGGGGCATTCTCGGCTGGGGAGCATCGGTAGATGGCCAGTGGCAGAACGGTGATAATTATTCCGCTGCAAGCAACGCTGCGGAGGAGATTACCAGAGTATATACAGTTAAAGATCTGAAAGCAACTATGAACATTAAGGATAACTCCAATGTGACATATCTCTGCCTGTCTGTATGGAATGGTGGAAAGATCGTGAAGCTTTCCATTGCAGGTAATGGCAGCGAGACACCAGAACCAACTGTAGAGCCGACTGTGGCACCTACAATTGCACCAACGGCTGCACCAACGCCGGTACCAACGGTAGAACCTACTGTAGCACCGACCGTAGCACCTACAATTGCACCAACACCGGTACCAACTGTAGAGCCGACCGTAGCACCTACAACAGCGCCAACCACAGAACCGGCTGACGACGGCAAGGTAACAGGAAGTGTGAAGCTTACAAACGACTGGGGCAGCGGCGGAATCGCACAGATCACCCTGACCAATAATTCCGGCATAAGCTTCACAAACGGCTGGACCGTTGAGTTCACTCTGGACCGTGAGATCACATCTATGTGGAGCGGCGAGTGCGAGGATCTTGGTGATAACCGTTACCGCATCAGCAACCCAGGCTGGGATGGTAACTGGGCTGCCGGAAAGACTATTACCCTGAATTGTGGTGTTGGCGGCGGAAGCGGCACACCGGTCATCCGTGATATAGTATTAAAATAATGAAGATGACTTTTCTGTAATAAACAAAAACCAGCAATTTTGCCATAGTATAGTAATAAATAGGCGGCATTCGCGATTTATCAGTTGCGGATGCCGTTTTGTTGTAATAAAATGTAAACGGGATATTTAACCGTGCAAATTAGAATATATTCAAAAGGAGAAACCAATGACAACAGGTATGATCACAGTGGCGATGCTGGCGGTCAGCGCAGCATTATGTGCAGTGGCGACGGTATCCTTTTACCGGTCAAATGTATTTAACGATAAACGAAAGAATTATTTAATATTATTGATGGGTATTGCAGCCACTTTGTGGAATGTTTCTCTGATCGGATACAGCATTTCAACGGATCCGGGATTTTATAACGGTTTCTTTTATCTGCTTATTCTGGCATTTGATCTGTATATGATCGTGTTTGGATATTTTGTCGGCAGATTAACGGGGATGAAGGACAAGCCGTATTATCTGGCGGGAGCTTTGGGGGTGATCCTGTCCGTGGGGGATTGGATCGTTTTTGGACTGGCACCGATCCATGAATATTTTCAGATCCATGGGCGAACCGCATATTATACCCGGATGTCACCGGTTGTATATTATCATTATTTTTATATTATGTTTTATCTGGTTTTCTGGGTGTGTCTTGTGGGCATCAGTTTCAAACGACAGCCCTTAAAGAGGCAGCATATGTATGCACTGAAGGTTGTACTGATCAATTTGGTGATGTTTGCAGCAGCGTTTCCAGACACTCTGCTTCCATTGTTTCATATACCATCATACCCAAGCTCCGGATTTGGTGTAGCAATTGCATTTATTGGCACGATCTTTTTGACCAAAAAGGATAATACCTTCAGCATTTCCAGAGAGAACATTTCTGATGTGATCTATAATGAAGCGCGCATTGCGATCCTGGCACTGGATCAGAACGGAAAAGTGGACAGTTGCAATGAGTATGCCAGAAAGCTTTTGGGCATGGAAGAAGATAAAGAATACATGGTGACAGATCTGTTTTCCTGCAATGAGCAGCAGTTACAGAGAATACTGGCGGGAAAGAAACTGGCAGAACATCTTATGTCCCAGATTACGGACATATCATGTAATGTTCAGATGGTTGCTTCACGGGATAACTATGGTGACAGCTACGGCGTGGTAGTGATGGCGTCGGATGCCACATCGGAAGAAAAGGTCATGGAGCAGCAGCTTTTAATAGAAAAAACGGAGCATATTTCGGATCAACTGGTACACATCCTGAGCAAAACCATCGAGGCGAAGGACCAGTATACCAAAGGTCATTCCACCAGAGTTGCAAAATATTCTGTGATGATCGGTCAGAGGCTGGGATATGACAGACAGGCATTGAAACAGTTGGAATATGCGGCACTTTTGCATGATGTGGGTAAGATCGGTGTTGCAGATGCCATTATCAATAAGCCGGGACGTCTGACGGATGAAGAGTTTGCGGAAATGAAAAGGCATCCGGTCATCGGCAGCGAAATTCTTTCGGAGATATCAGAAATTCCGGATATTATGGTTGGGGCAAGGTGGCATCATGAAAAATATGATGGAACAGGATATCCGGATCATATGAAGGGAGAAGATATTTCTGAGGTTTCTAGGATCATTGCAGTTGCAGATGCTTATGATGCCATGACATCAAACCGCAGCTATCGGGATTGTCTGGATCAGAAAATCGTACGGGAAGAGATCGAAAGAGGAATTGGAAAGCAGTTTGATCCGCAGTTTGCAGAAATTATGCTTCGGATCATTGATGAGGATACAGACTATCAATTACATGAATTTTAAGAAAGCGCTGATTTGAAAAAGTAAATTCCAGTGCAAGAGTAAATTCCACGGGCTTTTAAA
>ERZ779840.4321-NODE-4321-length-10548-cov-4.148194_pt1 | contig 10548 bp, 6 predicted proteins | sample MGYA00511561_ERZ779840 | MGnify/ENA primary metagenome ERZ779840 (study PRJEB29588, sample SAMEA2162036) | human gut metagenome | biome: human gut; feature: human-associated habitat; material: faeces | place: Denmark | collected 2008/2010 ...
ATCACTTTTTCTATAGTTTTTTCGCTTTTGGTCTCACATCTATTGTAACACTACATTTTGGAAAAGTTTTTCGAAAAAAGTTGTCGAACGGTTGCAAATTGTCCGAAAAGAGGACAGAAAGACTTGAAAAATGTTCCATGATATGGTATACTATAAAATGAGAAAAACTGAACCCGGAGGAAACCCAATGGATGAACGGCAAAGAGCAACGCTGATCCGCAACATGACCGACAACCTCCCCACCCTGCGCAAGCGGATGGACATCTCGCAGGCGGAGTTTGCCGCACTGATTGGCGTCAGCCGCAGCACGCTTGCGGCAATCGAAAATCAGAAGCGCCCCATGACATGGAATATGTTTCTGGCGCTGCTCCTGATCTTTACGAAGAACAAAGAGACGGACAAGCTGTTGAGCGCCATGGAGATCTATACAGACGAGCTGAACGGGATGATCAAACACAGAGAACAGGACGGAGGACAAAACCATGATTGATACAAAGAAAGAACAGGAGCGCGACGAGCTTCACCGCGCGATATGGGCGATCGCGGACGAGTTGCGCGGCGCTGTGGACGGATGGGACTTCAAAAATTACGTCCTCGGTACGATGTTCTATCGTTACATATCCGAAAACCTTGCAAATTACATCAACGAAGGCGAGATCAAGGCGGGCAATGACGGCTTTGACTACGCCAGAATGTCCGATGCGGAGGCGGAAGCGGCGCGGGAGGGCTTGGTGCAGGAAAAGGGCTTTTTCATCCTGCCGAGCGAGCTGTTTTGCAATGTCCTTGCCCGTTGTCAGTCGGACGAAAACCTCAACGAAACGCTGGAGACTGTTTTCCGCCATATTGAGGAATCCGCAAAAGGCACCGAATCCGAGGGGCAGTTTGCAGGGCTGTTCGACGATTTCGATGTCAACAGCAACAAGCTGGGCGCGACGGTGGCAAAGCGAAACGAAAAGCTCTGCAAGCTGCTTATCGGCGTGGCAGATATGAACCTTGGTGACGTGAAGGATCACGATATTGACGCATTCGGCGATGCTTATGAATATCTGATGACCATGTACGCCTCCAATGCGGGCAAGTCGGGCGGCGAATTTTTCACGCCTGCCGATGTGTCCGAACTTCTGACAAGGCTCGGCACGGTCGGAAAAACCGAGATCAATAAGGTCTATGACCCGGCGTGCGGCTCGGGTTCGCTGCTTCTGAAAGCCGAAAATGTGCTTGGCAAGGACGCCATCCGCAACGGCTTTTACGGGCAGGAGATCAACATCACGACCTACAATCTCTGCCGCATCAATATGTTTCTGCATGACATCGGATTTGATAAATTCGATATTGCCTGCGAGAATACGCTGACCAACCCCGCGCATTGGGACGACGAGCCGTTTGAGCTGATCGTCTCCAACCCGCCGTACTCCATCAAATGGGAGGGCGATGACAACCCGCTGCTTATCAATGACCCGCGCTTTTCTCCGGCGGGCGTGCTGGCGCCGAAAAGCAAGGCGGACATGGCGTTTATCATGCACAGCCTTTCGTGGCTCGCGGCAAACGGCACGGCGGCTATCGTATGCTTCCCCGGTATTCTGTACCGCGGCGGCGCGGAGCAGAAGATACGGCGGTATCTTGTGGAAAATAACTTTGTGGACTGCATCATTCAGCTGCCCGCCAACCTCTTTTTCGGCACTTCCATTGCAACCTGCATTCTGGTGATGAAGAGAGGCAAAAGCGACAGCAAAACGCTTTTCATTGACGCGTCGAATGAGTGCATCAAGGTCACGAATAACAACAAGCTGACGCCCGACAACATCGACCGCATCGTAGACACCTACGCAAATCGCGCGGAGATCGCGCATTTCTCGCACCTTGCCGCGTTTGAGGAGATTGAAGCAAACGACTTCAACCTTTCGGTCTCCACCTATGTGGAGCAGGAGGACAAGCGGGAGAAGATCGACATTGTCAAACTCAACGCCGAGATTGAGGAGATCGTCAAGCGGGAAAATGTGCTGAGAGAGGAAATACGGAAGATTATTGGGGAGATTGAGGGATAATAAAAGGGAGGTCTGAAAAATGAATCAATGGGAACTTGCTAAGTATTTGATTGATGCGAAAAAGTGTATTGACAGTTTACTTTATATTTCAGACCATGTGTCGGAATTGAGAAATACAGACTTACGAAAAAAAGCAGACCAAATCAGAGGAACGTTTTATATAAATCTTTGTGTTGTCATAGATCACGCCTTTCCAAGCAAAGAGACGAGATGGAATATACGCAAAAATGACGAGACAATCAACCGGATTTACTATGAAAGAGATAAAAATTCCGCGCATAAGGATTCCGATTATAAACCGCGAAAATATGATTCGTGGGCTTCTGAAATACAGGATAAGAAGAATGAAATTGAAGCGGTTTTAAATTTGTGCAAAGATTTCCTCCCGAAAAATATCACTTTGGATTATGTTCCTCACGATAAAGAATTATTTAGAGTAGTAAATGCGCTACCGGCGGAAAAAGAAGAAGTAGTAAAAAAGAAAAAGCATCCGCTCTATGATCAACCAATTCCTGCCGGAGTTGAAGCGATTACAAAAAAGGTTGTTTATGACATCGATGATATACGAAATATTGAAAATCCAAGTGAATATTGCACTGTTTGCGAGGCGGGCATCAACCAATTTGAAGGCTTGCAAAACAGGCAGGATTTTTGTATAATTTCTAATCTTTTGAACAATACAGATATGTGGTGTTCTCCAAATAGCCCCGATTCTCTAAAAATTCAGAAGCTCAAAGATAATGGCTTTATAGATGAATTTGAAGTGATGCATCCCGAAAGATTGAAAGACCCGATAATTAGGACGCGAGTAGAAAAAATATTGGGGGGGAAAATGAGCAAACTTGAAGAGTTGATAAAAGTACTGTGCCCTAATGGTGTAGATAGTTACAAATTGAAAGATATTGCACAGTATTGCAAAAATAGAATCGCTGCATCAGTAACAAACAAAGATAATTATGTTGGTGTCGAAAATCTTATTCCAAACAAGGGAGGAAAAACAACATCATCTGTCGTTCCAACATCAGGACAAGTGATATCATTTTCTGTTAGTGATATACTTATTGGGAACATCCGTCCATATTTGAAGAAGATTTGGTTGGCAGATTGTAACGGAGGAACAAACGGTGATGTTCTTGCCATTCATATAACCGATAACAAAGTGATTCCTAAGTTTTTGTATTACGAACTGTCATCAGATTCCTTTTTTCTATATGATATGCAGAATGCCAAAGGTTCAAAGATGCCTCGTGGTAGCAAAGAGGCTGTTATGCAGTACACTATCCCCGTCCCGCCGATTCCGGTGCAGGAGGAAATTGTCCGCATACTGGACAGTTTTACGGAACTCACGGCGGAACTCACGGCGGAACTCACGGCGAGAAAGAAGCAGTATGAGTATTATAGGGATAGCCTATTGACAATTAGCAATGAGAAAATAGCAATGAGCAGACTGGACAGCATTGCAAAGTTTACATATGGATATACGGATAAGGCAAAGGATTCCGGTTCGGTTCGATTTATCAGAATAACCGATATTTCAGACAATGGGACACTAAACCCTAACGATGCTAAGTTTATTGATTTAACAGATGAGAGTAAAAAATATCTGCTTCACAAAGGCGATATTGTTATGGCTCGTACAGGTGCAACGTTCGGAAAGACGTTATATGTACCAGATGATACCCCTTCGGTATACGCTTCGTTTTTAATCAAAATAACGCTTGATAATAGTAAAATCTCAAATCGCTTCTATTGGCATTTCGCACAAAGCAATTTGTATTGGGAGCAAGCCAATAAATTGGTTTCCGCGGGAGGTCAGCCGCAGTTTAATGCAAGTGCAGTCGGACGAGTGTTAGTACCTGTTCCGCCCCTTGAAACCCAAAACAAAATCGTCCAAATCCTTGACAACTTCGATTCCATCTGCTCCGACCTGAAAATCGGTCTGCCTGCCGAAATTGAAGCAAGAACCAAGCAATATGAATACTATCGGGATAAACTACTGTCATTTAAGGAGACACCGACATATGAGCAAAAGAAAGAAATCTCAAAAACAGAATAGCGAAGCAAGGCAATCGGCACCGGCTCACATAAACGCTGTTTCGGGACAAATGTCGGCGGACGAGCTTCAGCACATGATTGCAAACGCGATCATGGAAGCCGAAGACATGAAAGCCAAGCGTGAAGCTGACAGAAAAGAAGCCGAATTAGCCGAATGGCACAAGGTGACCGGTTATGATAAAAGCAAAACCGGCATTGCAAAAGTGTGGAATGGATTTTCATCAACTGTGAAGGCTTTGTTTGTTTCACAGAAATACATAAAAGGCGATCGAGCATCTACTGCTTTGATTCAGCTTCTTCTGAAATCTTGTTTTCAAGTTCTTCGCTGGACCTGTTCTTTTATCGTGTTTTTGTTTATTGTTGCTATACCTCTTTCTTTTACATCGTCCTTAATTCCGAGATTGAACTGGGTTCAAATTGTATCTTGCGTGCTAATGTCTATCCCTATGTTAATGATTTCAAGACTATTCAGAATTGCAAGTATTGAAGCCGAGAAAATGGAGGACAGAAACAATCTGTACGGCTTGTTTGCTTCCATTGCCTCTATTATTTCAATTGTTATTGCAGTTATCGCTATCGTAAAGGGGAAATAACCATGCCATACTTCAACATCGTTGCCGCGACCACAGAAAACACGGTGGTCACCGAATACAAACCCGACGCGGTTCGTGCCGACGCCTATCAGAGCGAAGCTGCGCTCGAAGCGGAGTTTATCCGCCTTCTGACACAGCAGGGCTATGAGGACAAGCCGATTCATTGCGAGGCGGAGCTGATCTCCAACCTGCGCGCACAACTCGAAACGCTGAACAACTACCGCTTTTCCGACGGCGAATGGGAGCGGTTCTTTTCCGAGTGCATTGCCAACGCCAACGACGGCATTGCGGAAAAGACCCGCAAGATTCAGGAGGACAATGTGCAGGTCCTGCGGCGCGATGACGGAAGTACGAAAAATATCACGCTGATTGACAAAAAGAACATCCACAACAACCGTTTGCAGGTCACCAATCAATACATAGTCACCAAAGACGAAGGCGCGAAGCACGACAACCGCTATGACGTAACTGTGCTCGTCAACGGTTTTCCGCTCGTCCACACCGAGTTGAAGCGCCGCGGCGTTTCCATCCGCGAGGCGTTCCATCAGATCGACCGCTATCAGCGCGATTCTTTCTATGCCGGCTCGGGGCTGTTTGAGTATGTGCAGATTTTCGTCATCTCCAACGGCACGAACACGAAATACTATTCCAACAGCACGCGTTTTAACGCCGTCAGGGATGCCCGCGCCGCCTCCGGCAAGAAGGGCAAAACAAGCAACAGCTTTGAATTTACTTCCTATTGGGCGGACGCGAACAACCGCATCATTCCCGACCTCATCGACTTTGCCAAGACCTTTTTCGCCCGCCATACGATTCTCAATATTCTGACGCGCTATTGCGTTTTCACCTCCGAGAATCTGCTTCTCGTCATGCGCCCGTATCAGATTACGGCAACCGAGCGGATTCTCAACCGCATCGAAATTGCAAACAATTATAAGAAGTTCGGCAGCATCGCGGGCGGCGGCTACATCTGGCACACCACAGGAAGCGGCAAAACGCTGACTTCTTTCAAGACCGCACGGCTTGCCTCGGCACTGCCCTATATAGACAAGGTTCTGTTTGTCGTGGACCGCAAAGATCTCGACTATCAGACCATGAAGGAATACGACCGCTTTGAAAAGGGCGCGGCAAACTCCAACACCAGCACGGCAATCCTGAAAAAGCAGCTTGAGGACGAGAACTGCCATATCATCATTACGACCATTCAGAAGCTGGCGACCTTTATCAAGAAAAATCCCGGTCATGCGGTCTATCAAAAGCACGTTGTCATCATCTTTGACGAATGCCATCGTTCCCAATTCGGCGATATGCACACGGCGATTGTGAAGAATTTCCGCAAGTACCATCTGTTCGGCTTTACCGGAACGCCGATTTTCTCGGTCAACGCGCAAAAGGCGCACACCTCGCAGTTTTTCACGACCGAGCAGACCTTTGGCGACCAACTGCATACCTACACCATTGTGGACGCGATCAACGATCACAATGTCCTGCCGTTCCGCGTGGATTACGTCAAAACGATGGACGTTGATGAGCAGATGGTGGATGAGGATGTTTACGACATCGACCGCGAGCGGGCTTATATGGCACCCAAACGGATTGAACTTGTGACCAAGTATATCCTTGACCATTTCGACCAAAAGACATATCGTGGCGACAAAACCTATATTTACAACACGCTGACCAACATTTCCGAGGTCGCGTCTGCCGCTCGCGGGGCTGTAGAGGAGATCAAGCAAAAGCAACGGCTTTCGGGCTTCAATTCCATGCTTGCGGTCGCATCCGTGCCGATGGCAAGGCTCTATTACAACGAATTCAAGCGACAGATGTCCGCCGACCCGACCAAAAAACTGCGCATTGCCACCATTTTCAGCTATACCACCAATGAAGCCGACCCCGACAGCGACCTTTTGGACGAGGAAAATCCGGAGGACACCTCCGCGCTTGACGCGAGCAGCCGCGATTTTCTCGACAGCGCCATCCGCGACTATAATGAGATGTTCCACACCAACTATTCCACCGACGGAGACGGATTTCAGAGTTATTACAAAGATGTTTCCCTGCGGATGAAGAACAAGGAGCTTGACCTTCTGATCGTGGTCAATATGTTCCTGACCGGTTTTGACGCAACCACGCTCAACACGCTGTGGGTGGATAAAAATCTGCGGATGCACGGACTGATTCAGGCATTCAGCCGCACCAACCGAATTCTGAACAGCATCAAGACCTTCGGCAACATCGTCTGCTTCCGTAACCTGCAAAAGCGGGTGGACTCCGCCATTTCGCTGTTCGGCGATAAAAATGCGGGCGGCATTGTCCTGATGCGCAAGTTTGACGACTATTACCATGGTTATATCGATGCGGCGCATCAGTCCCACCCCGGATATGTGGACATGATAGCGGAGCTGGAAACCGACTTCCCCTTGTCCGAGCCGCGTGTGGAGGGAGAACAGAATCAGAAACATTTTATCGCGCTGTTTGGGGCGATCCTTCGGATGCGCAATCTGCTTTCGTCTTTCGATGAGTTTGCGGGGAAAGATCTGCTATCCGAGCGGGACTTGCAGGATTATCTCGGACGGTATCAGGATCTGCGCGATGAATGGCGCGAGCGGCGGCGTGACGGGCAGAAAGAGGACATCACCGACGATGTGGTGTTTGAAGTCGAGCTGATCCGTCAGGTCGAAATCAATATTGATTATATCCTTTTGCTTGTCAAGAAGTATCATGACACGCACGGCACAGATAAAGAAATTCTGATCACGATTCAAAAAGCCGTTGATGCCAGCCCCGAGCTGCGCAGTAAAAAGGCATTGATTGAGACTTTCATTTCCGGCATCAACGATGTGGAGGACGTGCTGACCGAATGGCACGGCTATGTGGCGCAGGAAAAGGAAAAAGAGCTGTCCGCCATCATTGCCGACGAAAAGCTGAACGAGAGCGAGACGCGCAAATTTATCGATAACGCCTTCCGCGACGGGGAGATCAAGACGACCGGCACCGATATTGATAAACTGATGCCGCCCACATCCCGCTTCGGCGGCGGAAACCGCGCAGAGAAAAAGCGCGGAATCATAGAAAAACTGAAGGGCTTCTTTGAGAGATTCTTTGGGATTTGACAATGACATTCAGGAGGATGATATGAAAGGTTCGGAAACACGACTTGTGGCGTATATGCAAGGAGCAAACAATCGGTTTGTAATACCTGTATACCAGCGTAATTACGATTGGAAAACAGAAAATTGCAAACAACTGTTTGACGATTTGATAAAGGTTGTTCGTGAACATAGAAAAAGCCACTTCTTCGGCAGTATTGTCTCAGTTCACAATCCCGATGCAGAAGGCGGGCATAACGAATTTTTGGTTATCGACGGTCAGCAAAGATTAACCACCGTTTCTCTTTTGCTGTTGGCGATGTATAACCTGATGAAAAAAGGCATTGTAATTCCCGCCAAGGCATCATTGGGTGAACAGATATATGAAACATATCTTGTAGATAAGTGGCAGGATGACGATGCAAGAATCAAATTGAAGCCTGTAAAAAATGATAAAGAGGCGTTCAATCGCTTGTTTGGTGACGAGGCTGATTATATTCAAGGGTCTAACCTGACTGCAAATTACAAATTCTTTTATGAAAGAATTCGGAAAGAAGAAATATCCGTTTCAGAGCTTTACGATGCTATATGTCGTTTAGAGATCATAAGCATAACACTGAATCAGGATGATAATCCTCAACTGATTTTCGAGAGTTTGAATTCCACCGGCGTTGCTCTTAGTGAAGGAGATAAGATAAGAAATTTTATTTTGATGGGACTTCCGTCCAAAGAGCAAAATGATTATTACGAAAAATATTGGAATAGAATTGAGCAATGCACAGATTATGATGTAAGTTCGTTTGTGCGTGATTGGTTGAGCGTCAAGCAACAGGCTACCCCCGCTATAAGCCGAATCTATTACACATTTAAATTGTACGTTGAGGATGAGAAAGCTGAAACGGAAACGCTGCTTAACGATTTGCTTTTTTACGCCAAGAGATATGAGATGCTGTTGCGCGGAGGTCGTAGTAACAAAGATCTGAATGCATGTGTTTTTCGTTTGAATCGGTTAGAGACAACCGTTACGCGTCCATTTTTCCTTGAAGTACTCAGACTCTATGACGATCGGAAACTTACGCAAGATGAAGTTAAAACAATTTTCCTGACAACGGAGACGTACTTGTTCCGCAGATCAATATGCGATCTTCCCACCAATACTCTGAACAAAATTTTTCTTACGCTACATAAAGACATCATTCGTTTTGATGGGACAGATGATAATTATGTGGCAAAATTTAAATATGTTTTGCTGTCCAAAAAGGAACGCGCAAGATTTCCGTCGGATAACGAGTTTGCGGAAGCATTTGCTACCCGTCAGATATACCAAATGAACAGCAAAAACAAGGTTTATGTTCTCGAACGGCTTGAAAACTATGGAACGATTGAAGATAAGGATATATATCGGCACGTTGACAATGGCGATTACAGCATTGAGCATATTATGCCGCAGCATCTTTCTAACGCATGGATCGATATGCTGGGAGAGAATTATATTGCCGTTCATGAGGAGTGGCTGCATCGTATTGCCAACCTGACGCTGACTGCATACAATTCCAAATACAGCAACAGATCTTTTCCCGAAAAGAAAACGATGGATCATGGCTTTATCGACAGCGGTATCCGTATGAATCAGGCAATCGCGCGTTATGACAAATGGACAATAGACGAAATGAAAGACCGCAGCGAAAAGCTGACACAGTGCGCACTGACTATATGGCAACTTCCGACTACCGACTTTGTTCCGGCAGAGCGACCCATGGACACATATTCTCTTGACGATGATACGGATTTGAGCGGTCGGGTTATTGCACGATTTACCTTTCACAACGCAGAGCAACCGGTTACAAGTTGGATCGAAATGTTTGAGGCGGTCGTGAAATCACTCCATGATGAAGATGAAACTGTTCTTTCAAGGCTTGCCTATGGAGAAAGTGATAACGATGTTGCTGTATATGTCAGCAATAGTCCTGACAAACTTCGCGGTGCCTGCGAAATCAGTGAGGGATTGTATATTGAAAAGAACACAAGTACAACAACGAAATTGACCATTCTTCGCAAATTGTTCAAGCTCTACGGAGTTGATCCGGCGGATTTGAATTTTACTTTGCGAGATGAAAATGACGATTCCACCAATACGGAATCCACCGGAACACGTTTCGAATTGCGGCGAAAATATTGGACATATGCCTTGAACGTAATAAAATCCGAAAACACTAACAGGATTTTTTCCAATGTCAGTGCGTCAAAAGAAAACTGGATCAGTGGTTTCTTTGGAATCAATGGGTTCAACATCAGTTGTGTTGCAAATTATGACTCAGCCAGAGTTGATCTGTACTTGGGAAACAAATCCAAAGAATATAACAAGAAAGCCTATGATAAGCTTCTGTCCCACAAGCAAGAATTCGAATCCAAACTTGACACCGCCTTGATCTGGCACAGGAACGATGATGCAAAATCATCAAAAATATCTGTTGTTTTGGGTGGTGTAAGCATCGAAAACGAAAGTGATTGGTCTCGTATGGCAAAGTTCCATGCCGAATGGAGTAAAAAGTTTTATGATGTAATGGTAAGCCAATACATTTTATAAAATCATTTGTTTTGACCTTTCATCTACCAATATCTCCCTCGCTGTAGTCAAAGAAAAAGCTCCGACCGAGACTGCAAAATTGTTTGTGGATACAACTCCGAAACACAAAACTGCATTTTCGATGCTCAAATTTACAGTTTTCTTTTTCGGCATTTCGAGAAAAGCTTTCGAAAAAGCCG
>ERZ779840.4325-NODE-4325-length-10536-cov-4.906593_pt1 | contig 10536 bp, 10 predicted proteins | sample MGYA00511561_ERZ779840 | MGnify/ENA primary metagenome ERZ779840 (study PRJEB29588, sample SAMEA2162036) | human gut metagenome | biome: human gut; feature: human-associated habitat; material: faeces | place: Denmark | collected 2008/2010 ...
GCGGCCGAAGGCTCCATGGCCGCGGGCAATATGCTCAAGCCCATGCTGGCCCGTGGCGAACTGCGCCTGATCGGCGCCACCACACTGGACGAATACCGTGAGAACATCGAAAAGGATCCGGCGCTCGAACGTCGTTTCCAGCAGGTGTTCGTCGGCGAGCCGAGCGTGGAGGACACCGTCGCCATCCTGCGCGGCATCGCGCCGAAGTATGAGGCCCACCACAAGGTGACCATCGGCGACGACGCGCTGGTCGCGGCGGCAACCCTGTCGAACCGCTACATTTCCGGACGCCAGCTGCCGGACAAGGCCATCGATCTGGTGGACGAGGCCGCAGCGCACCTGCGCATGGAACTCGACTCCTCGCCTGAGGAAATCGACGAACTGCGCCGCCAGGTGGACCGTCTCAAGATGGAGAAGTCGTACCTGCTGGGCAATCCGAAGAACGACAAGGCCGCGGAAAAGGCCGAAGCGGAACTGGACGACAGCGCCAAGGACCGTCTCGCCGATTTGAACCAGGAAATCGCCGACAAAAGCGAAAAGCTCAACGGGCTGAAAGCGCGTTGGGACGCCGAAAAGAACGGCGGCAATGCAGAGGAAAACGAGGCGATCGAGCGGATGTTTCAGTACTGGGACGGGCTCGGCATGACCGGCGGCATTCTCTATGCCGACGGCAGACCGGCGGCGTTCACCGCCGGGGAACGGCTCGGCAGCGACACGATCGACGTCCATTTTGAAAAAGCGCCCGACGATCTTCCCGGCGCGTATCCGATGATCGCGCGGGAGTTTGCCCGCCATCTGCAAAAGGATTTCCCGGAGATCCGGTATCTCAACCGCGAGGAAGATATGGGCATCCCCGGTCTGCGAAAAGCGAAAGAGGAGTGGTATCCGATGTTCATGATCGATAAATTCACCGCTCTCTGGCAGGGAGACGAAGCATGACGCCGCGTCCGTCCTGCAAGGGCGACGAGAATGCGCTCAAGGCGCTCTGGCGCGAGGTGTTCGGCGATACGGACGAATATATCGACGCGTTCTTTCAGAATGTCTACCAGCCCGGCATGGCGAGCGTGATTGAGGAAGACGGTACCGTCGTCGCCGCGGCGTACGCCGTGCCGTTCGGCGCCGTCCGGTACATCTTCGCCGTAGCGACAAGACCGGAATATCGCGGCCGGGGCTATGGCCGGGCGGTGGTGTACCACTGCGCCGGGTGGCTGCAGGAAAAGAACCTCATCCCGCTGGTGGCCTGTGAGACCCACCGGGAGAGCTTCTACGCCGGGCTGGGATTCCAAAAAATAAGTGAAGTGACGGTTTTTACCGGGTGATCCCTCAAGGCGGCGGGGGAGGTTGGGAGGATGGCAAAGCGGCAGGTGAAGGCAGGCTGATGCCCGTTGGAGCGAAGCGCAGGCGGGCTGATGCCTGTCGAACCGCCGCAAAGCCAGCACCAAACCTCCTTCGTCGCCGGGGATTTGACAGCGGGGCCCTTTTCGTGGTAAGATAGGGGTTGTTCCCTGCGGGAGTGGCGGAATGGCAGACGCGCTGGTCTTAGGAGCCAGTACCTATGGTGTGTGGGTTCAAGTCCCATCTCCCGCACCAGAAAACAATACCCCGGCCACTCGGCTGGGGTATTGTTTTTATCCAGGGGGATAATTGGCAAATGTGTGGCAGTTTGCTGCGGAAAGTACCCCCTCGTTCGACAAGCAGGAGGGACATAAATATGAATATTAAAAATAAAAGCTCGGTTGAACTAATGAACTTGTATGCGGAGATTCTGGCTGAGCTGAACCGCCGGAATGTGGTGCGCACCTATAACAGCCCTGTTGGCGATTATGCAGAGTGGCTTGTTGCGGAAAAGCTCGGTCTTGTATTGGAACACAATTCTCAAAAAGGTTATGACGCATACCAGCCGGGAACAGGTTTGCGTTATCAAATTAAAAGCCGGTGGGAACGCGGTGACGCATCCGTCCAGAGCAGAGAATTGAATGTCATCAGGAACTATGATGATAACCAATTCGACTACCTGATCATCGTAATATTTAATGATCGGTTTGGCGTCAAGGAAGGATATATGCTTCCACATGACACCATAAAACCGTATGCGCGCTATAACAAGCATCAAAATGGGTATATCCTGATGGCCAAGGGCGCAGTGCTTTCCGACAAAAGCACCTTAAACATCACCGATCAGCTGCAATGACACCGTATGCTTACGCCAACAAGAAGAACCGACTTTCAGTGATAAATTAAAACCTGTTATCCAGATAAAAACTTTCCCCGGCCGGAGATGGTCGGGGGAGTTTTTTTCGGGTTGGTTCAGCGCTCTTCGCGGAAGTAGGAAAGGCCGAGGCTGGCGGGGGGCTGGTTTTCCCGCTTTTTGCGGATGCTGACCGCCACCAGCACAATGATAGTGACGAGGTAAGGGAGCATCTGAATGAGGGGCAGCAGGCGCATGGGGACATTGAGATAATTGAACAGGATATACAGCGCGCCAAACAGATAGCTGCCGAGGATGGCCATGGTGGGCTTCCAGGTGGCAAAGATGACGATGGCGATGGCGAGCCAGCCGCGGTCGCCGAAGCCGTTATTGGACCAGATGCCGTTGCTGTAATCCATGATGTAGAACAGGCCGCCAAGGCCGGCGATCATGCCGCCGATGCAGGTGGCAAGGTATTTATAACGGGTAACATTGATACCCGCGGCATCGGCAGTGGCGGGGTTTTCGCCCACGGCGCGCAGGTACAAGCCGGCGCGGCTGCGGCTAAGGAACAGGCTGACCGCTACCGCCAAAATGACGGCGAGATAGACCAAAAAGCCATAGGAGAAGAACAGCTGGCCGATGGGGCCCATGCCGGAGGCAAAGGGCAGAGTAGTTTTATAGGCCTTGGCGATCTTGACGAGGGCGAGGTAAGGCACATCGCTTTTGACGATCTTGATGAGGGATCCGCCGAAGAAATTGCCGACGCCGACGCCGAAGGTGGTAATGGCCAGACCGGTGACATTCTGATTGGCCTTGAGGGTGACGGTGAGGAAGCAATAGAGCAGCGAGGTGAGCAGTGAGCCCGCCAGGCAGCACAGCAGCGGAATGAGGATAGCCGGGACCGGCTGCACCCGGGCGGCACTATTCTGATAGGAGAAGCCGCCGACCACACCGGAGATGGCGCCGATATACATGATGCCGGGAATGCCGAGGTTCAGGTTGCCGGATTTTTCGGTGAGGATCTCGCCGGTGGCGCCGAACAGCAACGGGGTGCCCTGCAGAATGGCGCGCTGGATAAAGCTGATGATGATTTCCATGGATCAGTTCCCCTCCCCGCTGACGGCGGCCGACGCCGTTTTCTCTTTTTTGTGATGATTGAAATGGACCTGGTAATTGATGAAGAACTCACAGCCGATGATGAAGAACAAGATGATGCCGGTAAGGATCTCGGAAAAATCGCTGTTGAGGCCAAACTTGGAGGTGACTTCATCGGCGCCGCGGGCCAGGAACACCAGCAGCAGCGTGGTAAGGATCATGGTGAAGGGATCGAACTTGGCGAGCCAGGAAACCATGATGGCGGTGAAGCCGCGGCCATCCACGAGGTTGGAATCGATGGAGTGGGAGGAGCCGCCGACCAGCAGCAGACCGGCCAGGCCGCAGATGGCGCCGGAAAGAGCCATGGTGCGGATGATGACCTTTTTGACATCGATGCCGATGTAATGGGCGGTATTTTCGCTTTCGCCCACAACGGCGATCTCATAGCCGTGCTTGCTGTACCGCAGATAGATGTGCATGGCGATGCAGACGATGGCGACGATAAGGATATTGAGCAGATACTTGACGCCGAAAATTTCCGGGAACCAGCCGTGGGTGAGCAGATCGGGGCCGACGACATTGGAGCCGGTCTTATCCGCCACCTTGAGGAAGTATTCCACCAGCTGGATGGCAACATAGTTCATCATAAGGGTGAAGAGGGTCTCATTGGTGTTCCAGTGGGCCTTAAAGAAGGCGGGGATAATGCCCCAGATAACGCCGGAGAGGATGGCGGAAACTGCCATGATGAGGATGAGCAGACCATCGGGCACTTTGCCGCCCAGCACCAGCATGCATACCGCGGTGGAAAGGCAGCCGATGAGCACCTGGCCTTCGGCGCCGGTATTCCAGAAGCGCATGCGGAAGGCCGGGGTGACCGCCAGCGAGATGCACAGCAGAATGGCGATATCATGCAGGGTGACCAGCATACGGCCGGTGCCGAACGCGCCGTGGAGGATGGTGGCGTAGATGGAGAGGGGGTCATCCCCGGTGAGGACACGGGTGACCACACTGCAAACAATGAGCGCCAGCAGGATGGCAATGACCCGAATGAGGATGGCCCGGCCCAGCGGGATCTGATCCCGACGGGTGACATAGAGGAAGGGTTCCCGGGCGGGACGGGCAGTGGCCTGCGGTTTATTCAGCTTTGACATGGCTTTCACCCTCCCTTTCGGCTTTGGTCATCAGGAGGCCGATCTCCTCTTTGGTGGCGGTGCGGCCATCCACGGTGCCGGTGACGCGGCCGCCGCTGAGGACGATGACACGATCGCACAAGGCCAGCAGCACATCGAGGTCTTCGCCGACATAGATGACGGCAACGCCTTTTTCCTTTTGCTGATTGAGCAGATGATAGATAAGATAGGAAGAATTGATATCCAGGCCGCGGACGGGGTATGCGGCCATAAGCACGGTAGGCGCCGAGGCGATCTCGCGGCCGACCAGCACCTTTTGCACATTACCGCCGGAAAGACGGCGGACGGGGGTGGTGGCATTGGGGGTAACGACCCCCAGATCCTCGATGATGCGCTCGGCCAGCTCCCGCGGGGGCTGACGATCGAGGAAGGCGGAGCGGCCGCGGCGGTAGCTGCGCAGCATCATGTTATCGATGATATCCATATTGCTGACAAGGCCCATGCCCAGGCGATCCTCCGGCACGAAGGAAAGGCGGACGCCCAGCTCGCGAATTTGCAGGGGAGTCTTATCCCGCAGGTTTTCGGTCTCACCGCTCTTGGGGTCTTCGTAGAAAATTTCGCCGCCGGTGACGGGCTGCAGGCCCGCAATGGCTTCCAGCAGCTCCCGCTGGCCGGAGCCGGCAATGCCCGCGATACCCAGGATCTCGCCTGCGCGGGCGGTAAAGGTGACCCGGTCGAGCAGCTGAACGCCATCCCGGCTGAGGCAGCTGACATCCTTGACCACCAGACGATCCTCCGGATTTTCGGGCATTTTGCGTTCGATATTGAGAACGACCTTTTGGCCGACCATCATCTCGGTGAGCTGGGCCTCGTTGGTTTCGGCGGTATTGACGGTGCCGGCGTTTTTGCCCTTGTGCAGCACGGTGACACGATCCGAAAGACTGAGCACCTCATTGAGCTTGTGGGTGATGATGACGATGGATTTGCCATCCTCCCGCATGCGGCGCAGCACGGCGAAGAGCTTTTCGGTTTCCTGCGGGGTGAGCACGGCGGTGGGCTCATCGAGAATGAGAATCTCCGCACCGCGATACAGCACCTTGACGATCTCGACGGTCTGCTTTTCGGAAACGGACATGGCGTAGATCTTCTTTTTGGCGTCGATCTCGAAGCCATAGCGGGCGGAGATCTCCTCAACGCGGCGGGTGGCTTCCTTGAGGCGGTAGGGCTTGCCATCCTCCACACCCAGGACAATATTTTCGGTGGCGGTAAAGACATCGACCAGCTTGAAGTGCTGGTGCACCATACCGATGCCGCAGCGGAAGGCATCCCGCGGGGAGGAGATGGTGACCGGCTGGCCGTTGACATAAATTTCGCCCTCATCGGGGTGGTAGATGCCGGCGATCATGTTCATCAAGGTGGTTTTGCCGCTGCCGTTTTCGCCCAGCACGGCCAAAATCTCGCCCCGGCGGACGGTAAGGCTGACATGATCATTGGCAATGACCTTTTCACCAAAGCGCTTGGTGACATTGTGCAGTTCCAGTGCGTTCACAAAAAGCCTCCTCATCGGTGTGGTGTGTTCCCTTCTTCTGGCAAGGGCAAACCGGGGAGGTCTGCCCTTGCCAGGAAAAGGGCGGGGAGAAAAATCAAAGCACAAGGGGGGCCAAGGCCCCCGCTTGTGTTTTTTGATGGCAGGTTTCAGCCGTCAAGCGGCTCTGCAAAGCCGGTCTTAGCCGCCGAAATTGGTGTTCAGATTGGTCACGCCGTCGATGATGATATCGAAGTAGGGCGCGGAGCGGAAATCAACCGCGTTGGACTCATCGAAGTAGCCATCGTGGATGACATTGGTCTCGCCGGTGTAGTCACCATCGACATCGGCCAGGTACTCGGTGAGGGTCTTGCCATCGACGGTGAAGCTGGCGGTATCGAAGACATGCAGGGTGCCGGCTTCCAGCGCCTTGATGGCCTCATTGATCTTTTCGATGGTGCCCTCGGCGGCAACATCCTGATTGACACCGGAGAGAACGACGGAATTGGTGGCGATGGTGCCGCACCAATCGGGGGCAATGGCCTCGCCCTTTACTACGGTTTCAATGATGTACTGGAAGTAAGGAGCCCAGTTGATGGCAGAAGAAATGATGAAGGTGGTCTCGCCGGCGGAATAGGTGCTGCCGTTGTAGGAAACATTGGGAACGCCGGCCAGTTCGCAGGCAGTGGGAGCGCCAAGGGAATCGGCGTGCTGGCTGATGAGAACGCACTTATCCTTTTCGATGAGGGCGGTAGCAGCTTCCTGCTCCTTGGCCTGATCGTACCAGGAACCGGTGTAACGAACCTTCATGGTGGCGGAGGGGCAGACAGAACGGGCGCCCAGATAGAAGGAGGTCATGCCGGAGATAACCTCGGCATAGGTGAAGGCACCAACATAGCCGATAACAGCCTGCTCGGCAGTAATCTCGCCGGCAGCGATCATTTCATTGAGCTTGAGGCCGGCAGCAACACCGGCAACATAACGGCCCTCATAGATGGAGGCGAAGGCATTGTGGAAGTTCTCGATGCCGGCGGTCTTACCAGAGGTGCCGGTAGCGTGGCAGAACTGAACCTCGGGATATTCCTGGGCGGCCTGCTTCATAAAGGACTCGTGGCCGAAGGAATCGGCGAAGATGACCTTGCAGCCCTTGTTCTTGGCCAGGTCAACGGCGGCATCGTAGCAGGAGCTGTCCTCGCCGATATTGGTGACGATGACGACCTGATCATCGGAGAGGCCGAGGTCCTTCTGCACCTGGCGCAGGGCCTGGATGAAGTTATTATCGTAGGTGGAGTTCTCATCGTGCAGGCAGATCATGCCGATCTTGAAATCAGCGGGGATCTCGACGGAGGGGGTCATAGCGTTGCGGGGCAGGACATCGGCAGACATCCCCTTTACATCGGGGGTAGGGGTGGGGGTGCCGCCGTTATCCTCGCCGCAGGCGGCGAAGGCCAGAACCATCATTACAGCAAGAAGAAATGCCAGAATCTTTTTCATGTGTGATCTCCTTTGTCATTCATGACTTCTTTTATTTGTTCCGCCCATAGGCGGTCGAACACAAAACTTAATCGGTAAAGGTGACGCCCTCTTCCACGCTCATCGCAGCGATACGGGCCAGGCTTTCCACCCGGATGCCCTGCCGTCGAATGCGGTCGCCGCCATCCTGGAAGGCCTTTTCGATGACGATGCCGGCACCGACGACGGTGCCGCCCGCCTGCTGTACCAAAGAAACAAGGCCCGCCAATGCTTCCCCATGCGCTAAAAAGTCATCAATGAGGAGGACACGCTCACCGCTGTGCAGATACTCCCGGGATACCACGACCTGATTGACATTGCCGTGGGTATAGGAGTGCACCGCGGTGGCGTAAACATCAGCGGGCAGATTGGAAGAGCGGGATTTTTTGGCAAAGACCAGCGGAACGCCGAACTGCTGCGCGACAAGGCAGCCGATGGCGATGCCGGAGGCTTCAATGGTGAGAATTTTATCCACCTTTTCCCCGGAAAAGCGGGTGTGGAATTCCTCCGCCAGTTTGGTGAGCAGCACTACATCGATCTGATGATTGAGAAAGCCATCGACGCGCAGAACATTGCCGGGGGCTACTTTGCCCTCACGGCGGATGTGGTCCTCTAAAAGCTGCATGAGCGATTCCTCCTAAAAAACAAAAATTGCGGGAGATTTTGATGATCTCCCGCAATGCAAAGCACGACAGCGGAACAAAAGGCACCGCCGCCTGTATTCTGCATCGATAGTCCGGCCATTTACGGCGGCCGGGTAGAGACTTCAAAACCATATCATTTGATTTATATCGAGCAAACTGTATTTTGTTTTTTCCCCGGTAATACCGAGGTGCTGGTTTTATTATACCGTCACAGTTCGCGCTTGTCAATGGCTTGATTTTATACGATTTGAACGGCGGAATGGGGTTCTGTTTGGTGAATATGTATAAATTCTTGGGGAAAAATGAAACTTGAGGGAAAGACTACTGAGGAAAGACAAAATGGGCGGAAACTGTATGCGTGTTCATAAAATAAGGGAAATTTATTTGCAAACGCGTGAGGATTTGCGCCGCGGAATATACTACAATGACAACGGAGCGAAGGAGAAACGCTCCGGGAAAAACAAGCGACCTTTTGCAGAAAGGGCAAACAAAAAAGAAAGGAAGAAGCTTAAATTATGAAGAGCAAAAAATTCTTGGTAGTACTGATGGCCGCGCTGATGGCACTGGCTATGGTAGCCTGCAACAACAATGAACCGGCCCCGACCCCTGATCCTGAGCCGACCCCCGACCCCGCGCCCACCACCAAGGTGGATTACAGCGGCAGCCTGACTGACTGGATGTACACCCCCGAGACCGAGGATGAGCTGACCAAGCTGCTGGTCTCCATCGATGAAGTGAGCTACGGCAGCGCGGGCGCCAGCCTGCAGCAGGCCAACGCGGCGGTAGCCGTGATGAAGCTGGCGATGGATGAGAGCGGCAAGGCCCAGGAGACCGTAAAGGCTTATCTGGAGGGGATGAACGAGACCCAGAAGGATTACTTCTCCTTCCAGTGGCAGCAGGCCATGAAGACCGCGCTGTCCCTGCTGAACGGCGATGAGGACGCGGCGATCCTGGAGGATGCCGGTGATGCGAACTTTGACCTGAAGGCCGTGGACAGCGCCAAGACCGCAGAGTTTAATGACGCCGTGATCCAGCTGCTGAGCGATGCGGGTGTGACCAACGAATGGAAGAACCACACCGATGTGGAGCCTTTCCTCTACGCCGCAGCATAAAATAAACCGCAGCAGAAGCGCTCCCCGTTTGAAATTTTTCTGGCGGGGAGCACTTCCCTTTTTCTGCCCTCCCGCAAGGGAAAGAAGCCGATAATCTTTTGCTGAGGTGTTGTTTTATTCCGCAAATGTGGTAAAATAAGCATAGTTATGTACGAAGCGAGGTGGCACAAATGCAGCAACACTATAATCACTCCCGCCGGAGGGTGCTAAGGCGCCGCCGTATAATGGTGATCGCCGCAGCAATCCTGCTGGTGGCCGCAGTGGTATTTGCGGTGGTGCATTGGGTCATCCCCGCGCTGAATAAGGAAATAAACCCGCCCGACCCGACGCCCGGTCCCGTAACAGATCCGACCACCGACCCAAGCGGCACCGGAGATACTACACCAACGCCGAATCCGGACGGTGACGATGTTGTTTTTTATCCGGGACCCGTGGTGCCGGAAAGCCAGCAGGTAAGTGAAAAATGGTTTGATGACGCGGTGATCCTGGGCGACAGCCGCTCGCAGGGGCTGATCTTATACAACAGCCTATCTAACTGCACCTCGCTGGCGGTCAAATCGCTTTCGCTGACCAATTACACCAAAAAGGAAGCGACGCTGCCCGGACTGGGCACCGATACGGTAGCTAACCTAATTCCGAAGGTGGAGGGCAAGCGGTTCTATCTAGTCTTTGGCATGAATGATATGGGACTTTCGGCGGATACCTTCGGGCAATACTTCAGCCGTCTGGTCGATCTGATCCAAAAGAGCCACCCCGATGCCGATATCTATGTGCAGGCGGTGCTGCCGGTGACCGAGCTGAAGGAGCAAAGCGGTGCGGCCAATGGGTTTTCGCTGGTGCATGTGCGGGAGTTCAACGAGCAGCTGATGAAGGTTTGCACCGAAAAGCAGGTATGGTATGTGGATATCCCCCCGGCGCTTGTAGACGGCAAGGGCTACCTGCTGGATGAGGCAAGCTGGGACGGCGTGCATCTGAACGCCAGCTACTGCCGCACATGGTTGGACTATCTGCTGTGCCATGTGGTACTGCCGGAGGACTACAACGGCGAGTACGATGTACCGACCGGCTACCACCCCGGCGATGTGGTGGTGGACGGCGTGACGGTTTACGACTTTATGCCAGCGAACTGAAAGGACACGAAATGCATACCGAAAGTCAGGAAACCGAAGCAGCGCTGCTAAAAGCGCCGCGGCGCGGGGAGGGAGCCGGTACTTTGTCCCAAATGGAAAGCAGACATGCTAACTCACCTGCGCCAAAAAGCCAAGAAAAGCGACTGCGACTGGAAATGCCCCAGCCGCGGTACAATATACCGGACCATCCGGATGCT
>ERZ779840.4326-NODE-4326-length-10535-cov-5.035210_pt1 | contig 10535 bp, 7 predicted proteins | sample MGYA00511561_ERZ779840 | MGnify/ENA primary metagenome ERZ779840 (study PRJEB29588, sample SAMEA2162036) | human gut metagenome | biome: human gut; feature: human-associated habitat; material: faeces | place: Denmark | collected 2008/2010 ...
CGACGGAAACTGGTATGTGCGGGGCAATATGCGCCGGTGGGTTAAAAACGGCGGGCCGATCATGATTTTTCAGAACACATCGTTCGGCGTGCAGGGCAGCATAGTTCGAGTGATCTCCAATGCCTACGGCGTGAAGGAGGTACTTCTGGACGGCGAGCCGATAGAGTACGGAGAGCGAGGATACAGCGCGCCGCAGGTGAATACCACCGCAGAGAGCGAGCATCAGGTGACGTTTGTTATGTATCCGATTTCCTCTATGCTGCGTGTGCTCGGGTACAGCTATTCCAACGAATATTCGACCGGGTATATCCGGATACTCGTTGATGACTATACGGGACAGGGCATGGTTCATTATCCCGATGTTCCGGAATCAGGTAAAGAGCCGTTTTCGGTGACTTACTACATTAATGAATCCAATGTGGACACACTGACCACCATGGAGTTGCAGTATGACCTGATGCTGGAGACCAACGGCGTAAAGAAGCAGGTTACGACCGGCTACAAGGGCGCAAAGGTGGCACGGTGGGTGGATCGGACGAAGGCTATCGACACCATTTATCTGGATATCAGCCAGCCTCTGGTGCAGGGGGATTATAGCAGCGGCACCTTCACTGTGGATGGGAGTGCTCCCTACACCGTCGAGGATAAGAATGGCTACTGGGAGCACGATGACCTGTGGGACTGGAACCTTACAGGAAACGGCGTCGTTCCCGCGAGGTTGGAGGATCAGTATTATCGCTCCATCCGTGTGTATCTCAAGGACGGCTATGAGGGGTATAAATTCGATAAGAAAAACCCGCCAAAGATCAAGATCCGGGGTCTCAACCGAGAATGTGACAGTATAGATGTTCGTGTCGCCAATGATGAAAGGTCCCTGGGGGTGTCCCTGGCCTCCCATCCCCCCGAGGTGATCCAAAGCGCCTGGGGTACCGTTGCCGGATTGCGGGCGGGAAGCCTGGTCGGCGGGGTGAATATAAAAGAAAAAGGCAGCGACTTCGAATTGAATATAAAGGAGATACAGCGGGTTAAGAACGGCACTGTTTACAGCACAAGCCCCGACGACGTAATTGATCCCGATTATATATATCGAATCAAGGTGGTGGGCACGGGAAAAAATCCGATGACATTCCGCAACGGTCCGGAGCAGTTTGATATCACATTTGGCTATTATGTCAACACGAACGTCAAGCTGCGGATGTACAGTGATCTCAGCATTGCAGAAAATTATCTTGAAGTGCCGTATGATGCATCCGCCCAGGCATACGTAATAGATTTGGTACCGGAACCGGATGTGATTCATTATGACTATCTGTCTTTGGGCGTGCCACTTCCGTGGGCGGGCGAAAGACCGATATATAACAATAATCTGGTTGCGGGGCTGCCGGGCGGCGTTTCGGTTGTAAACTATACATGGTATGCTTCCGCTACGGGGGAGCGGATTCAGGCTGATATGACCTTTATCGCAGGCAGAAGATATCACGTAAACGTGATTTTACAGTGCGAAGAGGGCTATTACATAGCTGACGACGAGGAGCTGGATGCTTATGTGAACGGGGCAAAAGCGTATATAAGCGCGCAGGACGGGGACAGAACAACTCTTACCGTAGGATACTCCGTTCCCGTTGCTTCGGGTGTACACGGTCAGGCGGTGAGCTTCCGCGATGGCAGCGATGTGACCGTTTCCCTGTTTGCCGATGGCAGCGCAGAGCCCAAGTACACCGTATCGGTGCCGGGGGGAACAAAAGACAGCTCCGGACAATACACCACCACCTACGACATTCCCGAGGTTGCTCCCGGCACCTATACCATGCGGGTGTCGAAGAAGAATCATGTCACCCGGGAGTACACCGTGACGGTGAGCGGCGATGCGAAGACGCAAAACGCAGAGATTTGGCTGCTGGGAGATGTGAACGGGGACGGCCGTGTGAATGCCATGGACTGCACGCGTCTGCTTATGCATGTGAATAGGTCTATGCTGCTGACCGATGCCTACGCGCTGAAGTGCGCCGATGTGAACGGAGACAGCCGTTTGAATGCCATGGACTGCACGCGCCTGCTCACGCATGTGAACAAGACACAGCCGCTGTGGTAACTGTTCTTTTCAAGTCTTAATACCGGCGCGCCTGCTTCATACGCCTTATGAGGGAGGCACGCGGTTTAAGAAATAAATCGGAGAGAAATCTCCCCACCCCGACTGCAACTAAGCGAGGCTGCGGCAGGGTGCGTATCTAAATGCCCCGCAAATAAAAGAAAAGGAGCTTGGTCATGAACAAGCGAATTTCATCCCTGCTACTTTGTTTTGTCATGGTTTTTGTATTGATAGCAATTGCAACGCCTGCGTTTGCCGATACATCGGTGTATCCGCCGATCACATTTACAATCACACCGGACAAAACCACCGCGACACCCGGCGACACCATCACCTATCAGGTGTTTGTGGGCCCGGTTGAAAAACTGAGAACCGCACAATTTGAACTGGTGATCCCGGATGAGTTGGAGTACACCGGCGGCAGTAGCCCGGAAGGACTGACAGCCAAAATGAATGCATTTTCAGCGGCGTACACATCCGCCAGTAAGATCTTTGTTCTTACCGGTACCGGAGAGTATACCAGCACCGAGGATACGCTGCTGGCAACCATTACCTGCAAGGTGAAGGAGGGTGTGGCCGCCGGGGAGAAGCCTGTTGTTACGGTTATTGATGATGAAGCAAACTTCTTCTTTGCCGATTCGGACAACAAATACTACACAATCAACTATGATCCCAACGGCGCTGCGGTCACCGTTACTGCCGCGCCGAATCCGGCAACCGGTATCGCTCTTAACAAGAGTGAATTGACGCTGACTGCCGGTGAAAGTGACACCAGCCTGACAGCGACGGTCACACCGGAAGGTTCTACCGACACGGTGGTATGGTCTTCTAGCAAGATCGATGTTGCTACCGTCGATCCCGCCACGGGCAAGGTGACCGCCGTAGCCCCGGGCGAGGCGATCATTACCGCAACGGCAGGAACAAAAACGGCAACCTGCACCGTCAAGGTCCAGGCAGCCCCCTGTGCTCACGACTCTTTCACCCCCTTCCCGGAGAAAGCCTCAAACTGCACGGAGAAAGGCTGGGACGCTTATAAGAAGTGCGATCTTTGCGGCAAGCTGTTTGACATGAACGATAACCCCCTTGCCGAGATCCCGTACAGAGCCCTCAACGACGACCATGACTTTATCACCACTGCATGGGGATACAATGAGGTCGACGGCCACGCTCATGTCTGCAGCCGCAATGCGGAGCATCATGATGAAGTGCAGCCCCATACGCCCGATCATGAGGGCGGAGCGACCTACGAGTACGCTGTGAAATGCACCGAATGCGGTCGTGTGCTTGAGCCCCAGCTGGAAGCAGGCAACATTCACATCGAGGTTCCCTTCAAGCTCACTGTGAAGAAGACCGGTGAAATGGATCCCGCCAAGGAAACCTTCAAGTTTGTCGTCGAAAGATTCGGAGCCCCCGTCGAATATGTGCTGGTTCAGGATACCGTTGAGACCGAAGGCGAAAAGACCTATGATGGGAAATTCGTATTCACGATCGGAGCAAATCAGGCAGGCAATCTGTCCGAGGGCTTCGTCATCCGTCAGGTTAAGGGCACTGCTGAGGGCTGGACTTACGACGAGACAAAGTTCTATGCCATTCCGCTGTTTGTCGACAGCTACGAAAACGTTGGGGGCTGGTCCTTCTTCACGTTCGACCAGAACAATGAGCTGGAGTACAACAACCCCATCCGGGAAATCGGCTTCACCAACAGCTATAATGCCAAGAAGCCGGTAACTCCTCCCACACCGCAGAAGCCCGAGTCTCCCAAGACCGGTGACAGCAGCATGCCTGGACTTTGGATCGCTCTGTTGTTTGTTTCTGCCGCTTCACTTACGGGAATAACACTGTATTCTCGCAAAAAGAGAGTAAACAACCGATAATATCGGAAAACCGGGCCAAAGGATTTAAGCAAAGGGCGGGACGGAAGCAATCCGCCATCGCCCTTTTGCTTTTCCAAAGAAAATCAAGCAGTTGGTTTTCTTTGGAAAGGTAGTGCAGTACGCTGACAGCGTTCTTATGTATTGGACGCGTACGGAGAATGCCCCCAAGAAAACCAGCCCCGACTATGCCATCGTGGTGAAAAACACATCGGTTCTCCCGGCTGTTCAAGCACGGGAACAAGGCCCAACCCCCCTGCGGTAAGACAGTGTGTCCTTGCCGAGAAACTGATGTGGCGGAGCCACGGCCATGTGTATAGCTCAGAATAATTGTACAAGAGGAGAGGATTGCGTATGAAGAAAGTATTTTGTCTGTTTTTTACAGCAGTATTACTTGTCTGCTTTTTATGCGGATGCTCGGTATTGCCCGAAAAAAAGCCCTCATACCCGGATGGAAGTCAGGTCTCCGATGGCAGCTCCTTGAAGGAACCGGATAGCACAAACGCGGAAGACCCTGCTTTGACGGCGCTGCAGCAGAAAATCAATTATTATAGCAAGGGCGCGGGCGTTGCTTTTATCGGCTATGTGGACAGCGAGAGCTCCGAGGTCGATCTGCGCGCCTATTATGCAGACAGCGAAACGGGAAAGGCCTATCCCGACTTAGTGTATGCGCCGCTTTACATGGCTGAGGGACAGGAGTTTTATGCAATTATACCGCCGAATGACAAGGGAACGATAATCGTGTATCCATCCACGATGACCGATGACGGCGAGTATGCCGACGACAAGAGCAGCCCCCTCCACGTGGGGGAGCCCGGCGAGCCGCTATTGCTGCGGTGCAACCTCAGCGAAATATACTCCAACGTGTTGATCGCTGTTACCGATGGCGGAGGAGCCTTGGATTTCCGTCCGTCGCTTTCTATGGAAAACGGTCATTTGCAGGAAATCGTAGGGGTGTATGATTTCTCAATATACGAAGAAACACCGGACGAGCGCTCTGTCCAAATCGCGACAGAGATCCTTCTTGAAGCCGCTGAGGTGAAGGATGCTATCGAACGCGGAATGAAGATCATGTATACCGGAGATACGCAGATGATCGAAGGTCGAACCTGTCTGCTGTTCGCTCTCGGAACCGACAGCGAGGAGCAGTTTGTAAGAGAACGCTATTACGGCGTATGCGACAATCTCGTCTATAGCTACGATGCCATAAGCGATACATGGTCTGCTGTCGGGCGGCAATAAAAACAAGGGGAGAACAATAATTCATACTCCGTGGGGGTCTACGGAAAAAAGAAGTGATCTGCCGGCTCCGGTCGCAAAAGTATATGGATCATTCTCACAATTGGAAAGCAGCAATTATTATGGGACTTATTAAGTCAGATATCGGCGCGTTGGGCGGCACTCTTGCCGATTAATGGAAGGATTTTTTCTACTGCGAGGCTATGCCAAAGGAGGTGCTTGCCTCCAAGGGGCAAAAGCGCATCAGCGGACGTTCCTCCAACACGAAAGGAAATGACAACATCGTCTCCAATGGTTCCGGTATTGCCGTGGCTGATGGGCAGTGCATGGTTATTGTTGAACAGGATAAGATCGTGGTGGCCTGTGCGAACCCCGGTGAATTTACATATGATACTTCCGCCGAACCCTCTATCTTCTCCGGCAATCTCGGTGAGAGCATTAAGGAAACCTTTAAGACTATCGGTAAACGTTTCACCTACGGCGGAGACACCGGTAAGGATCAGCGTGTGTATTATTTCAATACCAAGGAGCTTATCGACAACTAATTCGGCCCACCAAACCCCATTCCTTTCCGTGTGGTTGATTCCAAAATCGGTCTGGATGTGGATGTGTCGGTGCGTTGCTCCGGCGTGTATTCCTAATAAGATTGCCGATCCCCTGCTGTTCTACACCAATGTCTGCGGCAATGTGGAGAAGGCATATACTCGGGACGAGTTGGATCGTCGGCTGAAGGCAGATGCATGGAGGTGCAAATGCGGCGCCATGGCTACCGGAAAGTTCTGTCCCGAATGCGGAGATATTTTCGACGATAACGAAAAAAATAAAACTGCCGCTTAGAGCGAACCGTACTAACGGAAGTGTTATTTCGGCTAGGTATGAACGGCTTAAGCAAAAAAACCGTTTATACCGCCGAAAGGTTTTTGCACAGCAGGATAAGTTTCCCTGCCGGCGAAACGGCAAAGATTTTTTTGTATGCTTTGTTAATGAGTGGTTTTATATTTGCTTGCAAAAGGAGAGTTATGAGTAAAAGAAAAAAAGACATTAAAATGACCATATTTATCATGGTCGCCGGCATCGGCTTGATAGTTGCGGGTGTAATCGGAATTGTTACAAGCAGAATCGACAGCAGGGAATATAAAAGCTCAACCGATATACGGAAAATTTCCGCTGTCATTGTTGACTTTTCAACCCAAGACGATAAGGATGATTCCGGTGATGTTCGCTATACAACATATAAATTTAAAGTTTCATATGTTATTGATGGAAAAACCTATAAGGGAAAATATGAAGAACGTGTCTGGTCAAGCAGCTACGAAAGAAAATATACCTATGATAAATTGAGAAAAGGCGACACAATCGATATAGAGGTTTATAAAACCTCAAAAGGCGATTACAAGCTTGCTCCTGAGGGAAGTCCCGTTGATTTTCTGCTCTATTGTGCAGCAATCCCCGTCGGCTTATTCCTTGTTGTTATAATGATATGCGACGTTGCAAAAGACAACCGAAAAAAGAAAAGCGAAAACGAAATAATCAGCAAGGAATAAATCAGAGGTATTTTTATGGATTTATCAGTATCCCTGTTTATTGCGGCCGCATTTGCTGTATTATGTACATTCTATATCGGTAAAAGAATACTTACAATAGATTTTTCGGAATACGCTCCCAAAAACTCTAAAAAAGCTAAACTGGAAAGATTGCTTGCGAAAAAGGAAACTCCCCTTCAGAATTCAAAAATCCGAAGAGATATAAGAAAAGCCTTTGAAAGAATTCTGATACCGCTCGGGAAAGCGGATCAAGAGCTTCTTCCGGCAAGAATGGACATGGCATTCCGAAAAAAAATCGTCAGTCAAATCAACAGACTTCATAGGAATAAGCTTTGCCGCAAAATTTACGTCACAGATGTTGTTCCCATTCCTAAAAACAACTTTGAAACATGGAGCGATGACGGCAGAGAATGGCGGGAATCGGTTTTAATGTGCAGCACACTGGAGCGTTTTGAGTCAACCGAAGACAACAAGGTTCAGCATGAGATATACCGTAAAAATTCGTATCTCAGAATACTTCAGTCAAGACACATTCGCCGCACCGATCAAAAAGAAAAAAAGAAAAGCTATTATAACGATATGTTAAGAATAACCTGCCCGTCCTGCGGTGCAGGAGTCAAGCTTGACAGTCAGCAGGTTACCTGTGAATACTGCGGCGCCGTTATTATAAACGAGTTTTACGATTGGCAGACCGAGTCGTTTGAGCTTTACGAATCTATCAGTACAAACCTGAAAAGATTTTTACAGCTTCTTGTGTCTGGTTCCATACTTTTCTTATGTATCTTTCTGTGCTTATATTTAATCGAGGACACCGAGATTTCCCTCGCTGCCGGCGTTGGTGCAGCGGTTCTGGCTTTCGGAGGAATCATCACACCGATCATCTGCGGGAAAATCAAGCAAGAAAAGCTTGCCGGAAAAATTGTAAGATATTCCGAGAATTATCTCAGAGCCTGCTTAAACGAATATTTTTGGGAAAATGAAAATGGCAAAGACCTGCTTGATTTCAGCGTTGGTCCAATTAAACTTTTAAAAGTAACCCACACAGTAGAAACAACAACCGTTACGGCTGACATTTTCGGAACAAAAACCTTCCTTCCCGAAAATCAAAAGCCGTATACAGAAAAATTTAAAAAGAGATTGATCATGCAAAGGGCAAGATATCCCGAAAAACGAAAAGCGGACGGCGAATTCTTTGCCGAAAAGAATTGCCCGTCCTGCGGTGCCAATTTTATGCCTGATGAAAACCACTGCTGTTCGTTCTGTGGGTACGGCTTACAGGTCAACAATGCAAAATGGATTGTACAAAAAAACAAATAATAAACAGAGGATCACATTATGGGATTATTTGACAAAAAATACTGCGACATCTGCGGGGAGAAAATCGGATTCCTCGGAAACCGCAAACTGGAGGACGGAAATCTCTGCAAGGACTGTGCAAAGAAGCTCTCGCCGTTTTTCAGCGAACGGCGGAACTCGACCGTAGAGGACATTAAGCGCCAGCTTGCTTACCGTGCGGAAAATGAAAAGAAGCTTGCCGGCTTTGCTCCATCGATCACCTTTGACGGGAGCAAAAAGGTATACATCGATCCTATAGGAGAGCGGTTCATCGTTACCGGAGTTTCCAATTGGCGCGGCAGCAATCCCGACCTCATTGCATTTTCCCAGGTGCTGGGGGTGAACACGGATATCCGGAAGAATAAAGAGGAGATCTTTTACGAGGATTCCGAGGGAAATGAGAAGAGCTATGTACCGCCCCGTTATGCCTGCGACTATGAGTTTAATGTGACGATTCGAGTGGATTCCCCGTGGTTTGACGAGATCGAGCTGGAGCTGAGCGACGGCAACCGCCCCGACAGCCCCTATACTGACCTGTACCGCCAATATGAGCGGAGGATGCACGAGCTTGCAGATATTCTGATGTGCCGGGATAACAGGAACCGGGTTTGGGACGGCGGCAGTACGATGAATCGTGTGGATAGCACAGGCATCCGTCAGGAAGGACCTGCTTCCGCGCCCAATGCTATGGGCAGCGAAACATGGGTATGCCCGTCCTGCGGTACACAAAGCAACGGTAAATTCTGTCCAAACTGCGGCGCAGTAAAACCCGTAGCGTGTTCCTGTTGTTCCAATTGCGGGTGGAGACCTGCGGATGGGCAGAGCTTGCCGAAATTCTGCCCGGAGTGCGGCAGACCGCTTCAATAAAGCAATGAAGAACACCGTATGTAAGGTTGTGACGGTTGTGCTTGCTCTCTTGCCGGTTTTCGGGCTTTTCGGCTGCGGCGGAAGTAAAAAATACACTTCCGATGATATTGTCTTGATCAATACTGCTTATTACGGCACGGAAATGAACCCCGTGTATTCCTTTGCTTTAAAAAAGGGAGAAAATGGATGGCTTTTCTCTGCAGACTGCCTTGTGGGAGAGCAGAAGGAGCACTATACCTCTTTCGAATCGTTTCCGATACCGGCGGCGGATGCAGCAGGACTCCTTCAGATTATTAGCGAGGACGGCGAGATAGAGAGGCTTTGCAGGTACCGTAATCCGATACGGATTTTTAGCAGCTCCGATGCACCGGCGCGCAGCTCCGGAATGACCTTCTCTGACGGAAACACGATAGAGAAGGAAACAATGCTCGGTGACAGGGTGCTTAACTATCTCTATGCGCTTGCCGACAGGTATTATGAGGCGGCGGAAAGTTCAGCAGACACTCCGCCGGATACAGCAACGAACTGAACATCATCATGCATCACACAGGCAAGAAACGGGGAGCCTTACGATGTAAAAAACCTACCCAAGGAGCCACTTTCCCTTATTTGGATCCCCATTGCCATCGTTGTGGGCTTCGTCCTATCCCTCATCATAGTGGGCAGGATGAAAGCAAAGCTGAAAACGGTCCGTTTTCAGGCGGCTGCAAACAGCTACATAAAGGACGGCAGTCTGAACATTAACGAGAGACGTGATCTGTTCCTGTATAACACCGTCACACGCACAGCGAAGCCCAAGGCCGATGATTCCGGAGGTGGGAGCAGCACGCACACATCTTCCTCCGGCTCGACCCATGGCGGCGGAGGAGGCAAATTCTAAGGAAACTCTGAAAAAATCCTCTGCGGCGGGTGGCGGCTCTTTTCCGCCAACTCATCGGTTCGAAAAACTTGAAAGACATCCAGTATTCCTGCGTTTTTCAAACCTCGAATTGACGAAAAATCCCTCGCCGCCCATCCTTGTTGATTTATTCAGAGCTTCCCTAATGCCATCTTCACCCGCAAGAAAAAGCAGCAATAAAAAATTATATTAAGGAGAGATGACCTATGAGTATCTTTGACAAACTGAAAAGCACAGCCCAGCAGGCGGTGAGCACCACCGCACGATCCATCGGCAACAAGCGGGAGACCTTCACCTTCTCGTCGCTGCCGGAAAGCCTTGCCGAAATGCAGGCGCTGCCCGAGGCAAGTCTCGATACGCCGTTCAAAACGGCAGCACTTACGGTTCTTGCCCTCTGTGCATACGCAGCGGATAAGAACATCGGTACCGAGATGCTGAATTGGTTGCGGGGGCCCCGTCCGCTGAACGGACAGGAAATTTCCTTCCTTAACGACCGTTTCCGCGACGGCAAGACCTATCTGCCCTTCACTTATTTCTCCGGCTCCACACCGGAAAACAACTACACCCCTACTGAGCCGTATACAATTGTCGTTGAAAGCAATCACGTGTCCGGCGAGGAGCAGGGCTATATGAAGCTGTTTATTCCCTGCGGCGGTGCGGACGATCCCCGTCCTATCAAGATGCGCCAGCGG
>ERZ779840.4328-NODE-4328-length-10533-cov-5.913533_pt1 | contig 10533 bp, 10 predicted proteins | sample MGYA00511561_ERZ779840 | MGnify/ENA primary metagenome ERZ779840 (study PRJEB29588, sample SAMEA2162036) | human gut metagenome | biome: human gut; feature: human-associated habitat; material: faeces | place: Denmark | collected 2008/2010 ...
TCGCCGGGCGCATGACGGCACCGCTGTGCATCGCGGGCGGGATATGCTTGCAGCTGCTTGAAAATGAGGGCGTGAGCATCCGGGCGCACGTTGCCGAGATAGGCGGTGTGCGCGATGAAAAAGCGATGCACGATAAGATCATGCAGGCCAAGGCGGAGGGGGACTCAGTCGGCGGTGTGATCGAGTGCGTTGCGGAGGGAGTCCCGGCAGGGCTCGGCGGCGCGCTGTTCGGCGGCATGGAAAGCAGAATATCCGCCGTGGTGCTCGGCATCCCGGCGGTAAAGGGAATAGAGTTCGGCGCGGGCTTTGCATCAACGCGCCTGCTCGGCAGTGAGAATAACGATGAGTTCTGCATCAATGACGGCAGGATAGAGACGCGCGGCAACAACTGCGGCGGCATTCTTGGCGGTATTACGGACGGCATGCCGCTCGTGTTCCGCGCGGCGGTTAAGCCGACGCCGTCGATAGCGAAGCCGCAGCGGAGCGTCGATTTGCACACGCTTGAGGAGACGACGATAGAGATACACGGCCGGCACGATGCGTGCATAGTGCCGCGCGCGGTGCCGTGCGTGGAGGCCGCGGCGGCGATAGCGATATACGATGCGTGGCTTGCGCGCAGAGGAGATACGGAACGGGCATGAAGCTTGAGGAATACAGAGAGAAAATAGACGCAGTCGATGAGAAGCTTCTCGCGCTCTTTGCCGAGCGGATGGAGCTTTCGCGCGCCATTGCGGAATATAAGAAAGAGAACGGCCTGCCGGTGCTCGACGCTTCGCGTGAGAAAGAGAAGCTGGACAGGGTCGCAGAGCAGTCGCCGGCGGAGCTGCGGGAGTATACGCGCAGGCTCTATGCGCTGCTCTTTGAGCTGAGCCGGGATTACCAGCGGGAGCTTATCGGAAAGGAGCACGGCTGATGCTCAGGTGCGGACTGCTCGGGGAGAAGCTGGGGCACAGCTATTCCCCGGAAATACACAAAATGCTTGCCGGGTACGAATACCGGCTCTATGAGCGCCGTGCGGAGGAGCTTGAGAGCTTCATAAGAGGCGGCGAGTGGGACGGGCTGAACGTGACCATCCCGTATAAAAAGGCCGTGCTCCCGTTCTGCGATGAGCTGGGCGAGCGCGCGCGGCTCTCCGGCAGCGTGAACACGCTGGTGCGCCGCGCGGATGGCAGCATCTACGGGGACAACACGGATATGTTCGGCTTCGAGAGCCTGCTGCATGTGAACGGGATAGACCCCGCCGGGACGAAGGCGCTCGTGCTCGGCAGCGGCGGAGCCTGCGCCTCAGTGCGCGCCGTGCTCAAAAGCCTCGGCGCGCAGACTGTAGTCATAAGCCGCCGCGGGGAGGACAATTACAATAACCTTGAGCGCCACCGCGACGCGGGGCTTATCGTGAACACCACGCCGCTGGGCATGTACCCGAATAACGGCGCGCAGGCGGTCGACCTGACGGCATTCCCGGACTGCCGCGCGGTGCTGGACATCGTATATAACCCGGCGCGCACGGCGCTGCTGCTTCAAGCGGAGGAGCTCGGCATAAAGCATGCGGGCGGGCTGCATATGCTCGTTGCACAGGCGAAGAGAAGCAGCGAGCTCTTCACCGGCGCACGCATCGACGATAATGAGATAGGCCGCATCGAACGGGCGCTTATGCACCGGATGATGAACATCGTCCTTGTCGGTATGCCCGGCTGCGGCAAGACGACCGTCGCGGGGATAATCGGCAGGATGACATGCCGCCCCGTGCAGGATGTGGACACTATGATCGAGCAGCGCGCGGGGATAACGATACCTGAGATATTTGCCCAAAGCGGCGAGGAGGGCTTCCGCGCCCTTGAGACGCAGATAATAACCGAGGCCGGGGCGCAGTCGGGAACGGCGATCGCGACCGGCGGCGGGAGCGTGACGCGGCAGGAGAACTATGCGCCGCTGCACCAGAATGCGGTGATCGTCTGGCTGCAGCGCGATATCGATAAGCTCCCGCGCGACGGACGCCCGCTGTCCGCCCGCGCCGACCTGAACGAGATGTACTGCCGCCGCGCGCCGATGTACTCGGCGTTCGCGGACATGACCGCCGACAATAACGGTACGCCCGAGGCTGCGGCGGAGATGATACTGGAGGCGCTCAAATGAAGTTTCTGATAATAAACGGGCCGAACATCAATATGCTCGGCGTCAGGGAACCGGAGATATACGGCGCGCAGAGCTATGCGGCGCTCACGGAGCTGTGCCGCAAAACCTGCGAGGCCGAGGGAATAGAAGTGAAGCTGTTCCAGTCGAACCATGAGGGCGCGATCGTGGACGAGATACAGGCGGCCTATGGCGTCTTCGACGGGATCATCATAAACCCCGCGGCCTATACGCACACGAGCATCGCGATACTCGACACGCTCAAGGCCGTTGCGCTCCCTGCGGTGGAGGTACACATATCGGACATCGAGTCCCGCGAGAGCTTCCGGCAGCTGTCCTACGCCGGTATGGCCTGCGTAAAGACCTTTGCCGGCCTCGGCTTTGACGGCTACGTGCAGGCGATACGGTTTTTGAAGGGGCATGTGATAGAATAATATACGAGCACTGCATAAAACAAGCTGCGCCATTAGCCACATGAGGACGTTAATGGCACAGCTTGAATTTTTTGAACAGCGATTTCAAATTCAAAAAATGCAGTTTTGATCCTTATTTTACTCTGGAATAAATAATATCCATGCTTTTGTCAGAATAAGGTACGGTAACGATCAGCCTATCACCTGCAAGGGAGGCCGAAAGGGTGGATTCTTTTCCGTCACTTGAATACAGTGAAAGAGTTTCTCCGTCAAAGGAATATAGTTTCTCTAACAAAACGTCGTTGTTACAACAGAAAACCGTTATCACAATTGCTGAAAAAATAAGAAAAACCGCTCCTTTCGGAGCGGTTTTAGATGTTTTATAAAGAAAATTATGCGTTGCGGACGGAGTCAATGTGGCGGGTGAGGTCAAGCATCTTGTTGGAGAAGCCCCACTCATTGTCGTACCAAGCGACGAGCTTGACGAAATGATCGTTTAGGGAGATACCGGCCTGTGCGTCAAAGATGGAGGTGTGCAGATCGGTGCGGAAGTCGGAGGAGACGACCTCATCATCAACATACTCCAGAACGCCCTTCATGGAGCCTTCGGAAGCTGCCTTCATAGCGGCCTTGATATCGTCCATGGTGGCTGCCTTCTCAAGGCGGACAGTCAGGTCAACGACGGAGACATCGGGAGTGGGAACACGCATGGACATACCGGTGAGCTTGCCGTTGAGCTCGGGGATGACCTTGCCGACTGCCTTTGCAGCGCCGGTGGAAGCGGGGATGATGTTGTTGTAGATGGAGCGTGCGCCGCGCAGATCCTTCTTCTTGGGGAAGCCGTCAACGATGGCCTGGGTAGCGGTGGAAGCGTGAACGGTGGTCATGAGGCCTTCGACGATGCCGAAGTTGTCGTTGATGACCTTTGCCATAGGAGCAAGGCAGTTGGTGGTGCAGGAAGCGTTGGAGACGAACTGCATATCCTTGGTGTACTTGTCGAGGTTGACGCCGCAGACGAACATCGGGGTATCGTCCTTTGCGGGGCCGGACATGATGACGACCTTTGCGCCGGCATCGATGTGAGCCTGTGCCTTTTCCTTGGTCAGGTAAACGCCGGTGCACTCGAGAACGTAGTCAACACCCAGCTCGCCCCAGGGAATGAGGGTAGCGTCACGGTAGGACTTATCGGAGAGAACCTTGACGACCTTGCCGTTAACGGTAACGGTGCTGTCCTCGTCATTGCCGACGACTTCGCCGTCGAAGCGGCCGTGAACGGTATCGTACTTTACGCAGTAAGCGATGTGGGAAGCGGGATGGCCGGGAGCGTTGATGGCGACGACTTCGATGTCATCAGACTTGATGGCTGCTCTGAAAGCGAGAGAGCCGATGCGGCCGAAACCATTGATACCAACTTTGATCATTGTAATATCCTCCATTTTTAAGAAAATACGAAATTGATCCATATATAGACCCCGCGCGGCGGAAAACGCCGGGCAGGAAATATATGCTTTATTCACGTTCAAATAATAACATATAATATTCGTAAAAATCAATATGAAAAGCCCAGTTTCCGAAATAAAATGTGCCGAAATTTCGATATTTTATCTGCTGTTTTTCTGCTCGCTCTTGTTTATTTTGTCCAGCTTTGATAAAATATCCGTACAAAATGCCGCAGGAGGAATGTTGATATGCTTATGATCTCAGCCGATGTTCTCGCGTTGTCCAGCGAAGCCGCCGTGCTCGTGCGCGCCGGGAGGATACAGTTTGCAAACTCCGCCGCGAAAGCGATCCTCGGCGAGGGCTGCGTCGGCAGCACTGTAAAGAGCGTGTTCGGCGTTGAGATAGCCGAAGCGCAGGCCGCTTCCTTTGTCGGCGACCTGCCGATAGGCGGGGGGCGCTACATCATCCGCGTGACCTCAATGGAGGGAGTGCGCGCGGTGTTTCTCACAAAGCATGAGGAGTCCGCCGCGCTTATAAACGACGCGCTGATCTATTCACTGCGCAGCTGCCTGATGGGGCTGGGCGTCACGACAGAGATGCTCCGCACCCGCGCCGAGGAGGCCAAGGACGCGGAGCTCCTTGCGGGGCTCGCTTCCGTGACGCATGATTATTACAGGATAAACCGTATGCTCTCGAACGTCACTCTGATACGCTCGATAGACGACGGGAGCCTGTTCTTCGTCCCGCGGCCGACCGACCTTGCGGCGCTGCTGGTTCTGCTTGCCGATGCCGTGAACTTCATAAGCGACGGGCCGCGCGTCGCCTATTACGGCCCTAAGGAGCTGACTGTGAGCATTGACCCGGCGCTTGCTGAGAACCTTGTCCTGAACCTTATTTCAAACAGCCTCACGCACGCCGCGGGCTGTACGAGGATCAGCCTGCGTCTCATAGAGGATCGCGAGCGGGTCGTGATCTCCGTCAATGACGACGGCTGCGGCATTGCGCCGGATAAGCTGCACTTCGTGTTCGACCGCTACCGGCACGGCTTCGGCATCTCGGACATAGACCACGGAGCAGGGCTTGGACTCACCGCTGCGCTCGCGATAGCAAATCTCCACGGCGGCACGCTCCTGCTGGAGAGCCGGGAGGGCAGCGGCACGACCGTGAGGGCGTCATTCAGCAGAAACCCCGTGCCCACGCAGCTGCTCTGTGCCGCGCAGGAGGAATCGGAGCGGGGTATGCGCACCCTGCTGACCGGCCTTGCCAATTGCCTGCCGGATAGCTGCTTCGGCGAAAAGTACGCGGAGTGATACAGATCATCCCCCTGCAAGGGAGACTAAGCCTGCTCTGCAAGGTATATGCTCATCCTGCTCTGTATTTCCCGCGCCGCATCCTCGGCAGTTCCCTTGCCCTCAAGGTACGGGGTGACTGCCCACGTGATTATATCGATAACTGCCTCGTCCGTGCACACGACCTTGTCCGCGCCGTACACGATGCCGCGCAGGATCTCGGCGTCCTCCTCTGAGAAGTACGGATAAGGAAGATTTTCCCCGCTCGTGTCGCGGTTGAGCTCCGCCTGCATCGCCTGTTCAAAGGTCTCTTTCAGAACGGGGATGCCATTGCGGATGCTGGGCTTTTCCTCGCTGCCGATGAAGGTCCTCAAAAATCGCCATGCCCCGTCGCGGCTGCTGCCGGAAGCGAGGATACCCACGCTTGTGGACACGCCGCCGGTGCGTATATCGAGTTCTTCTGAAAGATATCCCGAAGAGCCTGAAACTCCGGGCTTTCCGAGCTTGAGGAAATAGCTTCCGTTTCCTGCCGCGTCAGGAAAACCGGCGACCGAATAGTCCCCGCGCATGGTCATATGGGTCCTGAACCCAATGTCCCAGACCAAGTCATAGCTTATGCAGCACAGGGCGCTGCCGCGGGCGTATTCCACGGCGCTCCCGGTCATTTGCTTCAGCAGTGAGAGCCATGAGACGAAAGCAGGGGAGTCGAAACTGCAGGTGCCGTTAGCCATGTCGATGAACTCCGCCGTCGCCGCCCATGAGAACAGCAGCTTCATGTTCTCCGGGAGCGACGGTACTTTTAGCTCCGGGTTCTCCATTATAAGCTGCTCGACGCCGCTTGCTGTCCATGTATCGTCACCGGCAAATTCCGGGTGCGTATACATGGTGAGGATGGTGTATTTGTCAACATACTCATATAACCCGCCGTTATTCATCATGCTGCTCAGCAGCGTGGGGATGAAATCATCGCGGCTCAGGGTGTCGTCTGCGTCGATGTACGGGAGCAGGTCGACAAGCAGCTGCCTGTCGACAGCGCCGCCGGGCAGCAGGCTCGTGTCTATCAGGTCGATGTCGCTCCCCGTTGCGATAGACATCAGCATTCTGTTGCGCTCATTTTCATCATTGCAGATATACGGCCTTACCTCGACGCGGTACTCGGGATCACTGTTATTGAACCTGAGTATCGCGTCCATCAGTTTATCCGAACAGACATACGAATGTATGGCGGAATTGTTCTGCACTGAGCTGTCCCCGAAGCAGGCCAGCACCAGGGGCTTCTTTACCGGCACCGGAGCCCTGGAGACCTTCGTTATCCTGTCAGTCATGTGGAAAATATCGCCGTTTGAGTTTTCCAGACCATCCCATCCGTAAAGGCGGCTGTAGCTCAGCGAGACGTCCATCCATGAAAACAGCTCTGTCTCCTCGTCCGAGAGGGATACCGAATACAGGGTGCTGTCTTTCGTCGTCAGAAAGCGCCCAAGGCAGCTGCCGTAAACAGGCTGATCCTTCATTTTGCTGACCGTGTCCGTATATTGCAGCGCGGCCTTATCCAAGTGAGCGACGCCGTCGTACGTGCCTACGTACATTTCGCCGTCTACGTATACATGGAGCCCACCGCCCAGTATCTCAAGCGGCGGTGTGTCAATGACTTCGGCCATGGGATCGAGCAGATACGTCGTCTCTCCGTCGCTGAGGAGCGCGCGGTCTTTGTCCAGCGCGATGAGCGCCATGTAATAGGGCTGGTGCTCGTCCCATGCAAGGTATGAGCATGTCTGCTCCCCGGTCTCTGCGTCTATGTACACAAGGTAGTAATTCAGCGCCCGCGAATGGTCGCCGGCGCTTATCTCCGCGTCCATATAGCTCTCTCTCAGCACGACCCAGAATGAGCCCTCAGCCGCGGAAAAGAACTCTACCGTGGGGCATATCGCAGGCTCGGTGCCGAGGTCGTACCGCTGCCATGCGTCATTGAGCGTATCATAGCTTGCGACTGCGATGCCGCCGTCGGTCGTGTATGCCGCGGTGTGGAACCAGTCCCCGACCGGGGCGCTGCATTTGAAGCTCTCGACCCATTCGGGAGTTTCGACTTCTGTGCTTACATAGCCCATGACAGTCTCCGTTGGGGTCTGCGGTTCGGCAATGGTTATTGGCTCTGCCGCTGTATCCGCCAGGCTTTGGGCGACGGGGGATGCGCCGTGCGCGCAGCCGCTCGACGCGAGCAGTACGGCGGCGATGAGCGTGGCGCAGATGAGTTTTATGTGTTTCTTCATAACTCCTCCATATAAGTCAAATATTGCAAGTGCCGGCTGACCTTTCCATATATGCCAATATTTGAGACGAATGATAAAACGATAATGTTCCCTGAGCATTGCCACAGAAAGAGTGTTTGACTTGCGTAGAAAACACGGCTATAATAAAATCAGAAAATATGGAGGGAGGCAGAAATATGTGTACGGCTGATGCGGGGCTGATCGCCCGTGAAGTTTACAGTGAATGCAGCAAGGTGTTCCCCGGCAGAATACGCGATGCTTATCTGTACGGCTCGTATGCCCGCGGTGACTTTGACAGCGAATCGGATATAGATATTCTGCTGACCGTGGATGCTGACAGCACCGAGATATCCAGACGCAGATATGATCTTGCGGAGATAACCAGCAGCCTCAGCCTGAAGAATGATATAACCGTGTCTGTGACTGCGAAGCCGCTCTCTCAGTTCAGGCAGTATTCCGAGGTCTTGCCTTTCTACAAAAACGTCTTGCGGGAAGGGATAAACTATGCGGTATGAAGAAAAGAAAGCCCTGTCGCACGCGCGCGTATGGAACATGCGGCAGAGTGCCTTTCCGCTGCAAGCAGCCTGCTTTTGAGCGGGAACTATAAAAGCGCGGCGAACCGCTCATATTATGCTGTTTTTCATGCAATGCGTGCGGTGCTCGCGTATGATGAGATCGATATGAAAAAGCACAGCGGAGTGATCGCTGAGTTCCGGCGGCTATATGTCAAGACAGGTGTTTTTGACGGCGATATGTCCAAGACGATCTCAGTGCTGTTTGATGTCCGCACAGAGAGTGACTACGATGATTTCTTTATCATCTCAAAGGAAGATGCAATACAGCAGGCAGAAAGCGCACAGCATTTTCTGAGTAAAAATGAATATCTATCCGCTGATGAGCCCACGGTTTGACCGTGGGTTCATTTCTTCTGTCCGCCCGATATTTAACATTTTCTTTATGGCATTGCCCGCGGTTTTGTAACAAAAGCAAAAAACGAGTGTCAAAAATCTGCCAAACGGCGGGGAAAGCTGGTGGTTTTGGCAATGGAATATTCCCGGGCACTGTGCTATAATGTGGTACAATGCGTGAGAATTTGAAGATTCGCAAAACAGTCGGCAAAACCGATAATTATATGTTAGATCGGGGGAGGAGACATGAAGAAAGTAGAGTTTACCGAAACAATACTGAGGGATGCGAACCAGTCGCTTATCGCGACGAGATTGCCGTATGAGAAGTTTGCGCCGATGCTGGCGGAGATGGACAAGGCGGGGTTCTATTCCGTGGAATGCTGGGGCGGCGCGACCTTTGACGTGTGCCTGCGCTTTCTCAATGAGGATCCGTGGGAGCGCCTGCGCAAGATCCGCGCGGCGATGCCGAACACCAAGCTCCAGATGCTCCTGCGCGGGCAGAACATCCTCGGCTATAAGCATTACAGCGACGATATCGTCCGCCGCTTCGTGCGCGCGTCCGTCAGAAACGGCATAGACATCATCCGTATATTCGACGCGCTCAACGATACGGATAACCTCAAGGTCGCCATAGAGGAGACCGTGAAGTCCGGGGCGATGGCCTCCGGCGCTATCTCCTATACCACGAGCCCCGTACACACTCTGGATAAGTATGTCGAGCTTGCAAAGGAAATGGCCGCGATGGGCGTGGGCTCCATCTGCATAAAGGACATGGCCGGTATAATGACCCCGCAGAGCTGCTATGACCTCGTCTCCGCGCTTAAAGACGCGGTAGACCTGCCGGTCGTGCTGCACACGCACTGCACGACGGGGCTTGCCTTCATGACCTACCTCAAGGGCATCGAGGCCGGGGCCGACGTTATCGACACCGCCATATCCCCGTTCTCCGGCGGTACCTCGCAGCCCGCGACCGAGACGCTTTATTACACCCTCAAGGAAATGGGCTATGACATGAGCTTAGACCCGGCGATCCTGCACAAGATGGCGGACTACTTCAAGCACGTCCGCGCCGAGTACATTGCCGACGGCACTCTTAACCCCATTTCCCTCACGACAGACACCCAGTGCCTTACCTACCAGATCCCCGGCGGCATGCTCTCGAACCTGCTCAGCCAGCTCAAGATGATGAACAAGCTGGATAAGTTCGATGAAGCGCTTGAGGAGACCCCACGCGTGCGCAAGGACATGGGCTATCCGCCGCTCGTCACTCCGACGAGCCAGCTCGTCGGCACTCAGGCCGTGCAGAACGTCCTCGCCGGTGAGCGGTATAAGAACGTCGGCGCGGAGATGCGCGCATACTGCCGCGGCGAATACGGCAAGACCCCCGCGCCCATCGACCCTGAGGTCAGGGCAAAGATCCTCGGCGATGAGAAGCCCATCGAGGGCCGCTATGCCGAGACCCTCCCGGCGGATACCTTCGAGAAGGCGCAGGCCGAGCTTGGGGACACCGCAAGATGCGAGGAGGATGTGCTCAGCTACATCGCGTTCCCGCAGGTCGCGGAGAACTTCTTTGAAAAGCGCAGAGAGGCGGAGGAACACAGCGTCCGCTATTCAATAGAGCAGATCTGAGGAGAAATGAATTATGAATGTCCTTATAAACATTTCTGTCGGCGACGCCGCGATGACGGCGCTGCTGGGCTACGCGGTCGTGTTCATCGGGATCATAATGCTGATGATCCTTGTGATGTTCGTCGGCGACCTTATGTTCAAGAGCGCAAAGCGCAAGGCGGCCAAGGCTCCCGCAGCTGCACCTGCTGCACCTGCCGCACCGGCAGCCGCTCCCGGCACTGCCGGAGAGCTGAAGCTCTATGACACCGATCCGAGAGACGCCGCAATGGTCATGGCAATAGTTGCCGACAAGCTCGGGAAACCTTTAAATGAACTGCGCTTCAAATCCATCAGGGAGGTCAAGGACAAATGAAATACAAAGTAACTCTCAATAACCGCGTATACGAGGTAGAGGTAGAGCAGGGCGAGGCCATGCTCGTGAACGAATATGAGCTGGCAGCTCCCGCAGCGGCGGCAG
>ERZ779840.4331-NODE-4331-length-10533-cov-2.471273_pt1 | contig 10533 bp, 5 predicted proteins | sample MGYA00511561_ERZ779840 | MGnify/ENA primary metagenome ERZ779840 (study PRJEB29588, sample SAMEA2162036) | human gut metagenome | biome: human gut; feature: human-associated habitat; material: faeces | place: Denmark | collected 2008/2010 ...
TGATATTGATGAGTTGAGAGATGTTGTTATACCACAAATGAAAAAATCTATAGAAAATGTAGAGTCAGCTAAAAATATAATTGATACAATAAATATACCTAGTGATTTTTCATATGGTACAAGATTAATAAATATATCACAAAGTTTATCAGAGATATATAATAAAATAAAAGATGTGGAAGAATGGACAGAAACAGCAGTAGAGGGATTTTCTAATGCTGAAAATAATAATAAAAGTATAATGGATAATCTCATAAGTTCAATTCCCGAAATTGCAGAGGGAATATTTGGAGAAAATGGTGTTATTGATAAATCTACTAAAGCTATAGGTAGTATAGAAAAAGAAGTTCAAAATGCTGCTGATTATGTCTTTTCTGGTGAAATGTTTTGGGATGCTGTTGGTATTGCTGAAAAGACAGGGGCAAAAGTAGTTGATGGAATAACAAATACTGCAATTCCTTGGTTTTTGAATACTGGAGCCGAAATAAAAGAAGGTGTAACAAGCTTTATATCAGATAAAATAGAGCCTGGAATTAATTTTATAGGTGCAAAAATATCTGATGCTTGGGATTTTACCTACAAAAATATTGTAACACCATCATGGAGTTTTCTAAAAATAACAGGAGCTTCCGTAGCTAATGCAGTTACAGGATTAGTAGAAGGAGTATGTAAATTAATGGAATCTTTATACGATGTTGCTACAATGTTATCAGCAGGTGTAGAAAGTATAGGAACAGGTGCAATAGATGGAATTACATATTTATTAGCTTTGTCAACTGATAATACGGATAGTTGGGAGTCAATTACAGCTTTAATGTGGAAGAAGGTAATGAGTGAGGTTGCAGAAGAACATGTTGACAATTTTTTCAAAGATTTTTATGCTAAGAATGTAGTTGGAAAATGGTTAGATGAAAATGCAATAGGATTATTTAAATCTAATGGAATTGGGACTAGTATTTCATCAGGCATTGGATATGTTGCAGGAATCATAGCATTAACTTTTGCAACTGCAGGTATTGGAACAGTTGCAACAGGAGTGGCTACAACATCTACAACAGGTATATCAGCAACTATATCTGGTATTGCAGGAGCAGGAAATGCAACTCAAGAAATTTGGGAAAAAATGAGAGATTCTTCTTGGAGTGGTATAAAAAGAATGTATGAAAAAGGTGAAATTTCAGAAGAAGAATTAAATACTTATGTTAAAATTAGAAATGCATCTGATGATGAATGGGCACAGATACAGCAATATTATTTAAATGGAAACATAACTGAAGAAACATTTAAGCAAATGAAACAAATAAGGGAAATGCCAGATGATTGGACAACATTGGAAAATGGAGTAAAAGGAACTATTTATGGTGCAGGTAATGGACTTTGGGAAGGATTACAATGGTATGCTGGTGGAAAATTAAATGATTGGGTATATAATGGGTCAAAAGTTGCAACATCTGCTATAAGAATAGGTGCAGATACAGCTTTTAATGCATTAGATACACCATATAGAACTGTTTTAGATTCACTTATAAACGGAAAGAAATTAGAAAACTCATGGGAAGACCATGGGGGATTAAAATCTTTGATAACTAGTATTGGAGTGGGATTTATAGGTTCTCTTGGAGGAGAGGCGTTTGACAACATAATAAAATTAAATAAAGGTAAAACTACTGAATTTAAGAAAGCTGATGTAACAGATAACATTGAAGAAACTAGGGTTTCAAATGTCGATACTATATATGATAACAAACTGATGAAAATTGACAATATAAATGAGTTTTGGGAAGAAAATAGCTTTGAGACAGGTAGATATGGTGTTGACCAAGGAATATGTAAAAAGCTTAGAGAGACGGATTATGATTATTATGAAGAACTTAAAAAGAAAATAATGGAAAAATATAATATGTCGGCTAAAAATGCAAATGCATTTATGAATTATATAGATAGCAAAGGAGCATGTTCATATGCAACAGCTAGTGGAAATATAATTGATGCATATAGAAAGAATCCTATAGAATTTGAGGATAAATTCGGATTTTCACTATATAGAGTCAATTCAGAGGGAAAAATAGCTACAAATGAAGCAGAATTATTAGCAGATATGTATTTTGTTTCTAATCATACTAACAATGGAGGAAATTTATTTAAAACAGATATTGATGGAAAAAATATATTTGCTGGTAAAAAGGCAGAGTTTCAAAAATTTATGTCCGAGGATGGAATGTTAGAACAAATAGAATTAAATAAGTATTTACAAACTAAGGAAATTGAATGTGATCAGAGATATATAATTGGAAATTTACCCCGAATGCATGAATTTTATACTTCTGAAGATTTTGAATATGTAAAAAATAAAGTAGATGAGTGTATTAAAAATGGGAAAAAATTAATGATATCCGCATATGGAGATGAAAAAAATCCAGTAATATATGAAAATGTGTTTGGAGATATAGTGCTTCGTATGACAGGTGGACATGCAACTCAAATAACAGGTATATGTGATGAGGGAGTAATTGTTATCAATTGGGGACAAAAAGCATTAATAAGATTTAGTAATTTCCAAAATTTCGATAATAGGGGTTTTCAAATAATTGAAAGAATTTTTAAGAATATAAAAGAAGGTGAATGATAGTGAAATATAAAGAGTTAAGCTTAGAAGAAATAAAAGATATTTATTCTGGTTTGGACACAAATAAAAAAGATAAAATAAATCAACAATATAGGACAATGTATTTAGCATATAGAAAATTATTTACAGAATACATGACTGAAAAGTTAAATTTGCAAGAATATGATAAAGTGATAAAAGAAAGCGAAAAAGATTAAAATGTCAAGGAAATAATGTCCAAATATGGATGAAATCGTAGAAAATGGGTCAGAAAGACCTGGCAGCAACTTCGTAAAGACTTGATTTTGAGAATAGATATTACACGAAATATGTGATAAAATAAAAAAAAGTATGTTATACCTGTCCCTTTTCGATTACCTCAGTTGTACTATTAGTGTAATTGCAATTAAAAGATAAGATTTTGAAAGAGAATATGGAAAATATGAATCCGGAATCATTGCTCCGAAAAGCGCAGGCATTAGGAGAGGATATTAAGGAAATGGAGTCTATTGATGTAATGGGTGCCTATCAACAAGCACAGACCCAAATAAAGACAAACAGAAGAAGGAGTATGTATAATCAGTTGATGCGTTATGCTGCATTCTTGACTATACCTTTATTACTTTCTTCTTTGATTTTGGGATATTTATATTGGGGAGCAACGGATACTGAAGAGAAGTATGCAGAAGTCATGGCGGCTACAGGTTCAGTCATTCGTTACGAACTTCCTGACCATTCGGTTGTCTGGTTAAACTCCGGTAGTACTTTACGTTATCCTACCGTTTTTAAGAAAGATAATCGTAATGTTGAATTAAAAGGTGAAGCCTATTTTGAAGTAGAAGCGGACAGGAAACGGCCTTTTTACGTCAATACTCCTGCCGGGTTAAGTGTCTATGTGTACGGAACCAAATTTAATGTGAATGCTTACGAAGATGATAATAGTATAGAAACGGTATTAGAAAAGGGTAAAGTAAACGTTATTTCACCGGACGGAAAAACAACAGTTCAGTTAGCTCCAGGAGAACGATTGCTTTATAATAAGGTAGATCAGAAATTGTTGAAGGGAAAAGTGGATGTTTATGAAAAGGTGGCATGGAAAGACGGTAAGTTGATATTCCGCAATGCCGAGTTGGGTGAAATATTCAAACGGCTGGCACGGCATTTTAATGTAGATATTCAGTTTAATAATATATCGGGAAAAGAATATAAATATCGTGCGACCTTCCGTAATGAAACACTGCCACAGATATTGGATTATCTGGCTAAGTCTGCTGCCTTGAAGTGGAGAACTGAGGAGGCGGTACAACAGGCAGATGATACATTCACAAAGAAAAAGATAATAGTAGATTTATATTAGTAACCATAAAAATGAGAATAGCCTATGAGATAACACAAAGATCGTAAAAAAAGGAAGAAAGCTGCTACCAACAGCTGTCTTCCCCCAATTTTTCAGATTCGCGGTAAGGAGTCTTGCAAACGCTAACCGGAATCAAACCACAGTTCATTATAGTAATAAACTTTAGTTAACCGCAAATGTATGAAAAAAAATCATTCATTTATTGCATTATATCCTAAATATGCTTTAAATCTAAAACTACCTTTAGTTATGAGGATTAGTCTGGCACTACTTTTTGCAGTCGTTTTACAACTATCTGCAGAGAATGGCTATGCTCAACGGACGCATGTTGCCATTTCTATGAACAATGTATCTGTAGAACAGGTACTGAATAAAATAGAAGAAGCTTCCGATTATGTTTTCCTTTACAATGACAAAACGATTCAGAAGAATCGTATTGTTTCTGTGAGAAATAAATCAGGTAAGATTCTGGATATTCTAGATGATATTTTTAAGGGGACCGATATTACGTATACCGTAGTTGACAAGCAGATTATTTTATCGACTAATAAAATGCAACTTGTTCAGCAGGAAGGACAAATCCAAATAAAAGGAGTTGTGAAAGATGCTGGCGGAGATCCCTTGATCGGTGTGAATGTGAAAGTGAAAGATTCTACGGTCGGTACTATCACCGATATAAACGGAAACTTTACGCTACAGACCAGGAAAGGAGATATTCTGGAAATTTCTTATGTGGGATATGCCACGAAAACAGTAAAGGTACAGAATGCCCAAGTTCTGAATATTGTGCTGACAGAAGATACAGAAGTACTGAATGAAGTCGTTGTTACTGCATTGGGTATCAAGAAGGAAGCTAAATCTTTGTCATACAATGTACAGCAAGTAAGCAATGCCGAGATTACACGCATTGCAGATGCCAACTTCGTCAATAATCTGAACGGTAAAGTTGCGGGTGTTACAATTAACTCATCTTCAGCTGGTGTCGGTGGCTCTTCACGTGTAGTGATGCGTGGAACCAAATCATTGAATGGTAATAACAATGCTCTTTATGTGGTTGATGGTATCCCGATGAGTGATATGAGTGCCGCTTCTACACAGCCTACGGACTCATACGAAGGTGCCGGTCAGTCCGGTGATCCTATTTCCGGTCTGAATCCCGAGGATATAGAGAGTATCTCTGTCTTGAGCGGACCGTCAGCTGCAGCTCTTTACGGTAGTGCCGCTGCCAATGGTGTTGTGATGATTACTACTAAAAAAGGTAGGGAAGGACGTACTTCAGTCAGCATATCCAATAATACGACTTTCTCCGCTCCTCTTGTCTTGCCCGAATTTCAAAATACTTATGGGCAGACAGAAGTGGGTAGTTACTACAGCTGGGGCAGTAAATTGAATACGCTGAGCAGCTATGATCCTAAAGACTTCTTTCAGACAGGTGTGAATGTAACAAATGCTGCCAGTCTTTCTACAGGTACTGACAAGAATCAGACTTACTTATCTTTAGGTACTACCAATGCCAAAGGTATTATCCATAATAATGACTACGAACGTTACAATGTCACTGTCCGTAATGTAGCCAAGATGCTGAAAGATAAGCTGACTCTTGACCTGAGTTTTATGCTTAGCTCTGTAAAAGAACAAAATATGACCTCTCAGGGACTTTATTATAACCCGTTAGTACCTCTTTATCTATTTCCTGCGGGAGATGATTTCTCCAAAGTACAGGCATATCAGCGGTACGATTCGGAACGAAATTTGCTGACTCAGTACTGGCCTTACAGCACAAGTCTGGCTTTACAGAATCCATACTGGATTACCGAGCATATTAAAATACCTAATCACAAGAACCGTTATATGGCAACCGCATCGGCAAAATATGAGTTTGCTGACTGGATTAATGTAACAGCCCGTGCCAAAATGGACCGCAACAACGAACGCCGTGAGCGCATGTATGATGCCGGAACAAATACTTTGTTTGCTTCTAAATACGGTTATTACTCCAAGAGTAATATCGAGAATCAACAGATATACGGTGAATTATTGCTGAATATTAATAAGTACTTTGTCGATAATACCCTAAATGTAACAGCTAATGTGGGTGGGAACTTTGAAAACAATGATTATCAGTCTGATTATTTCGGAGGCAAACTGAAGTCGGTAGCCAACCTCTTTACTTTTGGCAACGTGGATACTTCAGAGAAGAATCTGGCCAACCAATATGGCTATCATTTGAAAAAACGCGCCATATTCGGTAGTGCTCAGATCGGTTACAAGTCTATGGCTTATCTGGATGTGACGGCTCGTAACGACTGGTCATCTACCTTCAAAGGGACGAATACCGGTTCTTTCTTCTATCCGTCTATCGGTCTTTCGGGGATTATCACAGATATATTCCGTTGCAGTACGGATATTATGCCATACATGAAAGTACGTATTTCTTATTCGGAAGTAGGTAATTCACCGGATGTATTTCTGGCTATTCCGACTTATGCGTTGGTTGATGGCGTTCCTGTTACTCAGTCCCGACGTCCTAACCCCAATCTGAAGCCGGAACGTACCAAATCATGGGAAGCCGGATTTAACTTTGTCTTCTTCAAGAACCGTTTGAGATTGGATGGATCTATCTATCAGTCACGTACCTACAATCAGTTCTTTGAACGTACCCTTTCTTCTACTACCGGCTATAAATCGGAAGTAGTCAATGGCGGTCGTGTAGATAATAAAGGGATCGAATTGTTTTTGCGCTTTGAGGACAAATGGGGAGATTTTGGCTGGAGTTCGTATCTGACCTATTCATTGAACCGAAATAAAGTGGTGGAATTGCTGCGCAACTATGAAGATCCTTATACGCACGAACTTACTTCTTTGGATAGAATTGATATGGGCGGGACAAGTATGTATAAAATGATACTGACAGAAGGCGGATCTATCGGCGATATTTATGTGAATACGCTTCGCACGGACGAACATGGAGCTATCTATGTCCATCCTTCGGACCAGGTTGTAGTTACTCAGCCTGATGAATTTGTAAAGGCTGGTAATAGTGCTCCTAAGTATAACCTCGGTTGGGGAAACACATTCAGTTACAAAGGGCTTTCATTGGGATTCCTGTTCACGGCACGTGTCGGTGGTGTAGTTGTATCACAGACACAGGCGACGATGGACGCATACGGCTCTTCAAAGGCTACAGCTATTGCCCGTGATAATGGCGGAGCCATTGTTAACGGTCGTCCTATCGGTGCGGAAGATTACTATACGAAAATTGGAGGTGCAGGTGCTCAGGGTGGTATTGGTTCTATGTACACCTACAGTGCGACTAATGTCCGTTTGGCTGAGTTATCGTTAGGCTATGATATTCCTATCAACAAGTATGTGGACTGGATTAAGGGGTTGAACGTATCTTTCATCGGTAAGAATCTCTTTTTCCTTTATAGAAAAGCTCCGTTCGATCCGGAACTGACAGCAAGTACAGGCACTTACTTTCAAGGTATCGACATGTTTATGTCGCCAAGTCTGCGTAATTTGGGATTCTCTGTGAAAGTTAATTTCTAATCAAACTTATAAATTGTAGAAGATATGATATTAAATAAAATACTATCATGGAACAAACTTTCCATTCTCGGGATATCTTTGATGCTATTAAATAACATTTCGTGTATCGACTATGAGGATAACGTAAATCCGAATGAAGTCACCGAGGAAATGATGGAAGTAGACAACTTGAAGACGGGTGCTTTCTTTTCGCAAATGCTGCGTCGGGTTGTAATCATAAATGATGGCGACAAGCTCGACTCTGACTATCAGATTGCTCAGAACTTATCGCATGACCTTTATTCGGGCTATATTGCCGCTACCTTAGGATCTACCAATCATAACGGGCAGTATAACTTTCAGGAACAATGGGTGAATGCCACTTTTGATTATGCCTATACCGGAATTATGGCACCATGGCAAAGTATTCACAAAATAGCCACTGAACAGGAACTGCCGGAAGTTGACGCATTGGCTACCATCGTAAAGGTAGAAGGCATGCACCGTATTGCTGATACATTTGGTCCTATTCCATATGTAAACTATGGCTCTTCCAGCTTATATGACGCATTGGATTTGGTTTATAATAAGTTTTTTGAAGAACTGGATAATGCTATCGAAGTATTGAGCAATTATGTGAACGGAAATGTGGATGCTAAGCTGATGAGTGACTATGACTGTGTATATGGGGGGGACGTAGAGAAGTGGGTGAAGTTCGCCAACACACTGCGTTTGCGTCTTGCTATACGTGTTTCATATGCGAATCCCACACTGGCAGAAGCACAGGCAAAGAAGTCGATGGAAAACATGTTCGGCTTTATCGAAAGTAAAGCGGAACGTGCCGAACTTTCGCATAATTCATTGGAATATCATCATCCGTTGCACGAGATTGCCTATAACTTCAATTCGGGTGACTGTCGTCCGGGTGCTACCATCGTAGCCTATTTGAACGGACTGAATGATTCGCGAATCAGCTCTTATTTTACAGCAGCCGATGACGGTGAATATCATGGCGTACGTATTGGTATCACAACAAGCAATATGAGCAATTATCAAGGCAATAAAATCTCTAATCTGAATATTAACCGTGCTTCTACTCCGGTAGTATGGATGACGGCTGCCGAATCGTTCTTCCTGCGTGCCGAAGGTGCATTACGTGGCTGGGATATGGGTGGAACGGCCAAATCATTCTATGAGCAAGGTGTACGCATGTCGTTTGAGGAGAATAATGCCGCCGGTGTAGACGATTATTTGGCTGATCATACTTCGACTCCGGGTGCTTTTGCAGACAATGTGGGTAGTGATAATTATACTTTCAGCAGCAGGGTTACTCCTGCATGGGATGATAATGCCGGATTTGAAGCTCAGTTGGAACGCATCATTACACAGAAGTGGATTGCCATTTATCCCGACGGTCCCGAAGGCTGGAGTGAATATCGTCGTACAGGCTATCCGGAAGTTATTCCTGTAGTAAGAAACAGTAGTAATGGTACGATTGATACCCAGTTACAAGTCCGCCGTCTGCCTTATACACGCGACGAGAAGATCAACAATGCTAGCGGCGTTGCCAGTGGTATATCGGCTTTGGGTGGTCAGGATACGGGTGGAACTAAACTCTGGTGGGACAAAAAATCCCGATAACAGGAGAATGGACATTGTTTAATTCTAAAAACACTAATTACGATGAAAACAAAAATAACAGGTTTACTGACTTTCCTTATCGGAACATTCTTTTTCTATAGTTGTGATACCGATGTGGAAGCGTTAGAAATTCAGAAACTGAAAACATATGACGAGCAGTATTTTGAGAATCTGCGTGCTTTCAAGAAAAGCGATCATGAGATAAGTTATGCTTATTACGAAGCGTGGTCACCGATCGAAGGTGTGACAGGCTATAAAGATCCCGCGTCGTGGGGTGAACGTATGGTAGGACTGCCTGACAGTATAGATATTGTAAATCTTTGGATGGGAATACCGACAGCAGAGACACATCCGATAGCATATGCGGATATGCAATACTGCCAGCGGAAATTGGGTACACGTTTTGTCATGCATGCCGATGCTTCTCATTACAGACACCAGTTTACCGTTGATGGGGTTGATTATGATCTTAGCCAGAATAAGGACGATGAAGCGATGGCTGCATATGCAAAATGGATTGTGAATCAAGTGTTGGAACCGGGACTTGATGGAGTAGACGTTGACTGGGAAGGTTGGAGTGGTTCCGATTTGGTCAGATTGATAAAGGAACTTGGCAAGTATTTTGGTCCCGAAGGCGAACAGCCGGATAAGTTGCTTATCGTTGACTACTTTAGTGGAACACCACCGACAGACATCATACCTTATTGTGATTATATCGTTCAACAGGCTTATAGTGATCAAGTGGGGTTCTTGACTCAACCCAGTAACTTTCCACCCGAGAAGATGATTTACTGCGAATCGTTCGGAGTATTCTATGCCGATGGGGGACAACTTATGAACTATGCACGTTGGGAACCGTCGAAAGGCCGTAAAGGCGGTTGTGGAGTATTCTACTTAGGAAGAAATTATTATTCTTCATCGGGTATACCTTATAATGAATTCCGGGAGGCTATTCAGATAATGAATCCTGCAATAAGTGAATAAATAATGAATAAATAAGAATCATGATGAAAACATATATATTTAAACATTCTTTGTTGGGAGTTATATTAGGTTTATCCATTCTGGGTTGTACAGAAGGTGATAAGTTTGATTATAACAAGAATATGGCTTTTATTACAGGGACAGAGACTACTCCTGTAACCAAGTTTGTGGTAGAAGATACCCCTTCTTCGTATGCCGTCACTGCTTCTACTACTGATAAAGTAGATAAAGACGTAAATGTGAAGTTTGCCATTGACAGGTCACTGGTAGAGACATATAATAATGAGCATAATACTAAATATTATCCAATTCCGGAGGGTGCTGTAGTCCTCGAAAATGCTGATGCTGTCATTCAGGAAGGCAAAGCTTTCTCAACGCCGGTTACTGTCAAGGTAACCTCGACGGAAGATTTTGCCGA
>ERZ779840.4332-NODE-4332-length-10532-cov-2.380262_pt1 | contig 10532 bp, 7 predicted proteins | sample MGYA00511561_ERZ779840 | MGnify/ENA primary metagenome ERZ779840 (study PRJEB29588, sample SAMEA2162036) | human gut metagenome | biome: human gut; feature: human-associated habitat; material: faeces | place: Denmark | collected 2008/2010 ...
CGGGTCGGAAGTTAATTTCAAGGCGGGCAGATAGTTGGCCCGATAATATTTGTAGTTCCAGTAGGCGGAACGAAAACTGTGTTGGGCTGTTTGCGCATCGGGTGATTGTCGGCGGGCACGTTCTATCGTCTGACCTAATGTCAGTTCCATAGTGTGCTCCTGCGCATCAATAGTTATAAGAGTTCCGCAAGTTATTAATAATAAAAGTATTTTTTTGTACATAGTATGTTCCTTTTAGTAGAAGAGATTCAAATCTTATGCCAAAGATGTAATACTTTGTGTTACAATGTTATACTTCTATCTGATGTAAATTGAACGTGTGCCATACCGCACAAAAATAGTGCGCATACGCACACACAACACATCGATATATTGTTTATCTTTGCACATATTCATATTGCAAAAAAGATTATCGGATAATAATAGCTTCGTATGGAACAATTAGGAAAAATATTAATAGTAGATGATAATGAGGACGTACTTTTTGCCCTCAACCTTCTGCTGGAACCTTATGCGGAAAAAATAAAAGTAGCGGTAACCCCCGATCGTATCGAATATTTCATGACGACCTTCCAGCCGGACATTATCCTGCTGGATATGAACTTCAGTCGCGACGCCATCAGTGGGCAGGAAGGCTTTGAGAGTCTGGAACAAATCTTGCGTATTGATCCTCAAGCAGTCGTTATTTTTATGACAGCGTATGTAGATACAGATAAAGCGGTACGGGCCATTAAAGCGGGCGCTACCGATTTCATCCCGAAACCGTGGGAAAAAGAAAAACTACTTGCTACACTCTCATCCGGTATTAAATTACGCCGTTCCCGCTGTGAAGTTAGTCTGCTAAAAGAACAAGTGGAAGTACTTAGCGGTGCGGGAAGTAGTGTGGAAGAATCTATTATTGGTGAATCTGCCGCGATGCAGGAAGTGTTTGCCACGATAGAGAAGCTGCGTGATACAGATGCTAACATTCTTGTACTTGGTGAAAATGGAACAGGAAAAGATGTGATAGCCCGTTTGTTATACCGTTGTTCGCCACGTTACGGACGGCCATTCGTTACAATTGATCTCGGCAGTATCCCGGAACAATTGTTTGAGAGTGAATTATTCGGCTATGAAAAAGGAGCATTTACTGATGCCCGGAAACCGAAAGCCGGACGGATGGAGGTGGCAACGGGAGGTACATTGTTTTTGGATGAAATAGGAAATCTTTCACTGCCTATGCAAGCAAAACTGCTGACTGCTATTGAAAAACGACAGATCAGTCGTTTGGGTAGTACACAATCTGTATCCATCGACGTACGCTTGATTTGTGCTACAAATGCGGATATCCGCCATCTGGTGGAAGAAGGGAATTTCCGGCAGGATTTACTTTATCGTATCAATACGATTGAACTACATATTCCTCCTTTGAGGGAACGGGGAAATGATATTATTCTTCTGGCAGATTATTTCTTGCAGCGTTATGCCCGGAAATATCAAAAGGAAATGCGGGGCTTGACACGTGAAGCAAAAGCTAAATTGCTGCGTTATTCCTGGCCGGGAAATGTGCGTGAGTTACAGCATACGATGGAGCGTGCTGTGATTTTGGGTGACGGTTCATTGCTTCGCCCCGATAATTTCTTGTTCCAGGCTTCCTCCCCCCGTCTTAAAAAAGAAGAAGAAGTACTTAATCTGGAACAATTGGAACGGCAAGCTGTAGAAAAGGCAATGCGGTTAAGCGAGGGAAATATGACACGTGCTGCGGAGTATTTGGGAATTACGCGCTTTGCATTGTATAGGAAGATTGAGAAATTGGGATTATAAATTAAGAAGTAATATGAAGCAGTATTCCTTGGTTGTTATCTTGCATATCTGTCTGCTGGCAATACTTTCTGTTGGCGTTTATGTGTTATATTGTGCTGATTTATGGTTTAGCATGCTTATAACATTCCTGTTTCTTCTGGGGACAGGAATACACCTTTATTATATACAGATGAAGCAATTGCAGATGATGCGTCGCCTGACGGACAGTTTGCGTTATAATGACATGACACAAGCTTTCCGTCCACCTTATAAAAATAAACTGATGACAGAAATGGCTGTAGAGCTATCTGAAACCTTGCAGGCATTTCGTGCCCGCCTGTTGGAAGAAGAAATAAAACATCAGTATTACGAAAGTCTGCTGAACAAGGTAGATACTGCTGTATTAGTGACTGATATGTCCGGACGTATTGAGTGGCTGAATCGTGCCGCCACTGCCCAGTTAGGGCAAGATCCGCAATTGCCGGCCGAACTTTTGAGCCTTCCTTCCGGTGAAACGCAGGTCATACGTATTCATCGAAATGGAACCACTTTAGAAATGGCAGTAGCTACCACTCTCTTTGTAGCCCGTGGCATGGAGAGGCGCCTTATCAGTTTGAAGAATATCCATTCTGTACTGGAACGGAATGAGATGGAAGCCTGGCAAAAGCTGATACGTGTACTCACTCATGAAATCATGAACTCCATTACTCCTATCATTTCCCTCTCTGAAACACTTAGTGAGCGCGGAGTACCCGTTACATTAAAAGATGCAGCGGGCGAAAAAGAATATGCTGTAATGCTACAAGCTATGCAAACCATTCATCGACGTAGTAAGGGACTATTAGGTTTTGTAGAAAACTATCGTCGTCTTACCCGTCTTCCCGCTCCTGTCTGTGCTAGTGTGCCGGTTCGGGAACTGTTCACCGATTTACAGAAACTTTTTCCTGATGAAACTATTCATTTCGAGCTTCCACCTTCGGAGAAAACACTGGATGTGGATCGTGCTCAGATAGAACAAGTGCTTATTAATCTGTTGAAAAATGCTCGTGAAGCATCTGCCCGCCGCGAAACGCCCAAGATTGAGGTTAAAGCTGTTTTTGCACCGAAAGTGACTTCTTCTCTTACTGCATGGCGTTGTACTATTACTGTTCGGGATAATGGTGAAGGTATCTTACCTGAAGTGCAGGATAAAATATTTGTTCCGTTCTTCACAACGAAAACTGCCGGTTCGGGTATCGGACTCAGTCTTTGCAAGCAGATCATGAATCAGCATGGAGGAAATATTACCGTTTATTCGGAACCGGGAAAAGGGAGTTGCTTTACTTTACAATTCTGTTAGATAAATACTGCACCTGCAAAAGGTTGTTCTGTGTCTATTAAAAAATATAAATATTATATAATCGTAAAAATTCCGTGTCGATATTTTATTGCTTTTAACAGCTACTAATTTTCCCATTATTTATTTTTGCAGCCACATAAATCGATAACTCATATTTAATTAACCATAAAATTCTATATGATTATGCGAACTAATTATTTGCTGCTATTAACCATTTTATTGGGTTTAATACCCGTGAATTACACACACGCCTCTGACTCAATTCCAAGCGTGTTTCTTTATTCTCCTTATACAAAGATTTCTGTTTCTCCGGGAACGAGTATTGATTACAAAATTGATTTAATCAATAATTCGGATATTCCGGTCAATGTAGATCTGTCTGTTACAGGATTATCTGCAAGTTGGAAACGTGAATTGAAATCCGGTGGTTGGAATATTAACAAATTAGCTGTCCTGCCTAGTGAAAAGAAAGACTTTAACCTGAAATTGGAAGTCCCATTAAAAATAAACAAGGGTAGCTACAATTTTGTTGTATCTGCTGGAGACTGTCAACTTCCTTTAACTGTCATCGTAGCTCAGCAAGGTACTTATCAGACTGAATTTACTACTGATCAGCCCAATATGCAGGGCAACTCAAAATCGACATTTACTTTTAATGCCGTACTGAAGAATCAGACGGCTGATCAGCAGTTATATGCATTGATGTCTAATGCGCCCAGAGGATGGAATGTTATTTTTAAACCTAATTATAAGCAGGCAACTTCCGCACAAGTAGAAGCGAATGCCAGCCAGAATGTGTCGATAGACGTCACTCCGCCGGCTAATGTTGAAGCAGGGAATTATAAGATTTCAGTACGTGCAGTAGCCGGTAATACTTCTGCTGATCTGGATCTGGAAGTGGTGGTTACCGGTACATATCAAATGGAACTGACTACTCCACGGGGATTGTTGAGTACTGAAATAACTGCCGGAGATGTGAAGCGTCTGGAGTTGGTTGTCAGAAACACAGGTTCCTCTTTATTAAAGGATATTCAACTCTCATCCGGTAAGCCAAAAGATTGGGAAGTATCTTTTGAACCTGCCAAAATAGAAATATTAAAAGCCGGAGAAACATCTACTGTTACAGCTATAATGAAAGCTTCGAAAAAAGCTTTGCCAGGCGACTATGTAGCAACAATGGAAGCCAGAACCCCCGAAGTAAATGCAACCGCACAATTCAGAATTGCAGTAAAAACACCAATGCTTTGGGGTTGGGTAGGAATATTAGTCATCGTTGTAGCTGTGGGAGGTGTCTATTACCTATTCCGAAAATATGGAAGGAGGTAATTATGGGCGAACAAGTGATTGCACTTACCGATTTAACCAAAAAATACGGTAATTTCACTGCTGTAGACCATATTAGCCTGTCAATCTGCAAAGGAGAGATTTTCGGATTATTGGGTCCGAATGGTGCGGGAAAATCCACAACTATCCTGATGATGCTGGGGTTGACAGAACCAACTTCCGGTAAAGTGGAAATTTGCGGAATAGATTCCACTACAAATCCTATTGAAGTCAAGAGGAAAATTGGTTATCTTCCTGAAGATTTAGGCTTTTACGATGATATGACCGGGTTGGAAAATCTCATCTATACAGCACTTCTGAACGGCTTTTCAAGGAAAGAGGCTGAAGAGAAAGCAAAGGAACTTATGCACCGGGTTGGACTTGCCGAACAGGTGAATAAAAAAACCGGAAAGTATTCCCGCGGTATGAGACAACGTCTTGGTCTGGCCGATGTGCTTATTAAGAATCCCGAAATCATTATTCTAGATGAGCCGACTTCGGGAATTGACCCTGCGGGTGTTCAGGAGTTTATTGAACTGATTCGCTGGCTGAGCAAAGAGGAAGGGCTGACGGTTTTGTTTTCTTCCCACCATCTGGACCAGGCACAGAAAGTATGTGACAGAGTAGGATTGTTCAGTAACGGCAAAATACTTGCTCTGATTGATATGGCAGAGCTGAAAGAAAAGAAACAGGAATTGTCTGATATTTATAACCATTATTTTGAGGAAGGAGGCGAAGGGCATGAGTAAAGTCAATCATCCTTTTTGGGTTATCGTACATAAGGAAATATCCGATCATGTCAAAAGCTGGCGTTTTCTTATTCTGATCGGTATCATAGCACTTACTTGTATGGGATCGCTATACACGGCGCTTACTAATATCGGTGCGGCTATCAAACCGGATGATCCGGACAGTTCGTTCCTCTTCTTGAAGTTATTTACAGCTTCGGACGGGACTCTCCCCTCTTTTGTGCTGTTTATTAACTTTTTAGGTCCTTTGTTGGGAATTGCTTTAGGATTCGATGCTGTCAATTCGGAGCAGAATAAGGGGACATTGAGCCGTATGCTGTCTCAGCCCATTCATCGTGATTGTATCATTAATGCGAAGTTTGTGGCTGCTTTGATTGTGATAGGTATCATGTTGTTTGTATTGGGCTTTCTGGTGATGGGATTCGGATTGATTGCCATTGGCATTCCTCCTACGGCTGAAGAATTCTGGAGAATCGTTTTCTTTCTTATAACGAGTATCTTTTATGTAGCCTTTTGGTTGAACCTGGCCATCTTATTCTCACTCCGTTTCCGTCAGGCTGCTACTTCTGCGCTGGCTTCCGTAGCCGTTTGGCTGTTTTTCAGCGTATTCTATACGATGATTGTCAATTTAGTGGCAAAGGGATTAAGTCCGTCGCAGATGGCGTCTCCTTATCAGATTATCAGTTATCAGAAATTTATTCTTGGATTAATGCGTCTGGCACCCAGTGAATTGTTTAATGAAGCTACTACAACGCTGCTGATGCCTTCCGTCAGAAGTATCGGACCGCTTACGATGGAACAGGTACAAGGGGCTATTCCGAGTCCGCTGCCGTTGGGACAGAGTCTGCTTGTTGTTTGGCCACAGCTCACGGGGCTGATTGCAGCGACTGTTATCTGTTTTGCAATCTCATATATTATGTTTATGAGAAGGGAAATCCGATCCCGATAATCATATATGCGGAGTCCAAATCAGGTATTGTCATAAGGTGTAATCTTAGGTAGTACCCTATTAATTCTGCCATCCAGCACATTGTCTTGCTCTGGATGGCAGATGTTTTATTAATTGTTTTACTTCTAGTTCTTGTTGGAGATTTCGAAACAATGTTCTCCTTGTTCGAAGTAATATCGCAAGTTCAGCTGTTGCAGACGGCAGATGGAATCGGTTATTGCCAACCCTAATCCGGTAGATCCTTCTTTTTTGTGTCCTTGATAGAAACGTTCAAAGATGTGAGTCTCATCCAGTGGTTGCTTCTCTCCGGAATTTCGGAAGGTGATGCTATGTTTGGTTATGATAATCCGGATATGTCCTTCGTCTACGTTATGTACAAACGCGTTCTTTAACAGGTTTGTTAGTAAAGCAATAGCCAGAGATTCGTTCATGGTTATATGGAAATTAGCCTGTTCTGTTATACTTACTTCTATGTTCTTGTAGCTGTAGACTTCTTTATAGTCTTCCAGGTATTGCCTGAGGAGTACGTTTAAGTCTACCTCTTTGGTGTCGGTGAACTGGCCGTTATCTATTTTTGATAGCAGCAACAGGGATTTGTTTAGTTTGGTGATATATTTCAGTGTCTGATGGGTTTTCATCAACTCTTCAAGCTGTTTCTCGGACAAAGAATCGTCTTCCATCAGCATTTCCAACCGATTGCGGCAGATGGCAAGCGGTGTCTGAATTTCATGTGAGGCGTTTCCAATGAACTGCTTCTGCTGTTCGAACATTTGTTCTGTCCGCTCTACGTAACGGGTGGCCGCATCATTCAGTTTGCGGAATTCCGTGATCCGTGTATCGTTTTTCAGAGGTTTGTTTTTCTTTCCGGTCTGATAGCTGTCCAACCAATGAAGTAGTATATACAGCGGTCGCATATTACGATAAAATACCCATACGGATATGATGATGATACAAAGTAACAGAGCTACATACAGGAAAATAATCCAGACTTGAATCGCACTTTTCAAATCATCTTTTTCGATGCTGGGAGTGGATACGGTCAATTCGTAATAACGGTCTTCGTCATCTTTAAAGATAGTGGTCAGAATACGTGCCGGTTCTGTTTCCTCTTTTTCTACAATGTATACCATGGAGTCTTTATATTGGATATCTTCCTGGCTCTTTGCATATTCTTTGGTTATTTCTTTCAGATAATATTGATTATTGGAACCATTATTTTTGGAGGGAAGCTCCTCTCCTGCCAATGCGCGGATAATGATTGTTTCCGAATAGTCTTCCAGTGAATCATCCACTTCATCGTTGACTTCGTCAATCATCGTAACATAGAAAAAGACTGCCCAGACAGTCAGGATAAGAGTCAGGGCGAGGGTGATGCGAAAAATGATATAAGTTTCATGGATGATCCTTTCTGGTTTCGATTATTCTACAATCAGTTTATAGCCGAATCCATAAACGGCCTTGATTTCAATATTTGCTTTTGCATCCTTCAATTTTTTGCGAAGATTTTTGATTTGTGCATAAATGAAGTCAAAGTTATCCACTTGATCGATGTGGTCTCCCCATACCGATTCTGCCAGTGTGTTTTTATTGACCAGACGGCCGGGACGATTTATGAAATAAAGCAGGATATCATATTCTTTTCTGTTCAGTTCCAGCTCCTGTTCGTTGACAAACACCCGGTATTTATCGGGTTCTATCTTTACATTTCCCTGACGGATATAGATTTCTCCATCATGTTGATTCCGACGGATCACACTTTTGATCCGTGCATTTAATTCTGCCAGATGAAATGGTTTCGGCAAATAATCGTCAGCTCCTAATTCCAGTCCCAGTACTTTGTCTTCCAGCGAATCTTTGGCAGAGATAATAATCACATTTTCCCGTTTGTGGAGAGCTTTCAAACGTTCGAGAAGGTCAAGACCGCTCCCGTCCGGCAGCATAATATCCAGTAAGACACAATCATAGTCGTAATCTTCTATTTTGTATAATGCACTGTTGAAGTCTCCGGCCGTTTCTACGACATAACGTTCTTTTTCCAGCGAACGTTGGATCAATTCTCTTAAAGAGGGTTCATCTTCTACAATTAATATCTTCATAAAATCTTCTCCTTTCTTTATTACTGTCTACAAAGAAAAGAGATATTTCTGAAATAAAACTGAAATGGATAAAAAAAGAGTCAGATTCTCAATTTTAAAAATCTGACTCTTTTACTATTGAAATAGATATTTTTAATAAGAACGTGCAAAAACGACGCGGCAGGCAGAAGGTTTGCCCGTTACCATACATTTTCCCGGTTCTTTATCACCTTCAACGTACGAATCGAATGGGATACAACGAATCGTTGCTTTTGTATCCTCTTTAATCTTTTCTTCAGTTTCGGTTGTTCCGTCCCAATGAGCCAGGATAAAGCCGCCTTCTTCGATTTTCTCTTTAAATTCTTCGTAAGTATCTACTGTCGTGATTTTAGAATTGCGGTAATCCAATGCTTTTTTGTAGATATTTGCTTGAATTTCTTCGAGCAGTTTCTGAACATATGTTTCGATGCCATCGCAAGTCACAGTTTCTTTTTCCAGTGTATCGCGGCGCATTACTTCCATTGTATTGTTTTCGAGGTCACGTCCTCCCATCACCAGACGAACAGGGACACCTTTCAATTCATAATCTGCGAATTTGAAGCCCGGACGTTTGTTGTCCGCATTGTCATATTTCACAGAAATGCCCAGTGCTTTCAGTTTGGCAACAATGCCTTCCACTTTCGCGTCGATTTGTTTCAGTTGCTCGTCGTTCTTATAGATAGGAACGATTACTACCTGAATCGGAGCCAGATGTGGAGGTAATACCAGACCGTTATCATCGGAATGAGTCATAATCAGAGCACCCATCAAACGGGTAGAAACACCCCATGAAGTTGCCCATACATATTCCATCTTATTTTCCTTATTCACAAACTGAACATCAAATGCCTTGGCAAAGTTCTGTCCAAGGAAATGAGATGTACCGCTTTGCAATGCTTTTCCATCCTGCATCATAGCTTCGATGGTATAGGTATCAAGTGCACCGGCAAAACGTTCGTTAGCGGATTTTACACCTTTCACTACCGGAACAGCCATGTATTTCTCAGCAAATTCGCCGTATACATTCAGCATTCTGATCGCTTCTTCCTCTGCTTCTTCGCGTGTGGCATGAGCGGTGTGTCCTTCCTGCCACAGGAATTCGGCAGTACGCAGGAAAAGACGGGTACGCATTTCCCAACGGAAAACGTTTGCCCACTGATTACAAAGAATAGGCAGGTCACGATAAGACTGAATCCAGTTTTTATATGTATTCCAGATGATTGTTTCTGATGTAGGGCGAATAATCAGTTCCTCTTCCAATTTGGCAGCAGGGTCTACTACTACGCCGGAGCCGTCTTCTGCATTTTTCAAACGGTAATGAGTCACTACGGCACATTCTTTAGCGAAACCTTCTACGTGTTCTGCTTCGCGGCTCAGGAATGATTTTGGAATTAATAATGGGAAATAAGCATTCACGTGTCCTGTTTCCTTGAACATATCGTCTAGTTGACGTTGCATCTTTTCCCAAATTGCGTATCCGTAAGGCTTAATCACCATACATCCGCGTACGGCAGACTGTTCTGCCAAATCAGCTTTTACCACCAAATCGTTGTACCACTGTGAGTAGTTTTCGCTACGTTTGGTGAGGTCTTTCAGTTCTTTTGCCATTATATTTTTCTATTTAAGTTTTCTTGGATGTTAAAACAGGGTGCAAAAATACGAAAAAGGAACGAACTGCCCTATTCTTCTCGCATTATTTTCTTTATATCGCCTTATGTGACTGATTTATCCATTTATAGTTACTATTATAGTCACTTTACTTGGTGTCATGGAAGAGTATATCTATGGATTTCACTCAGATGAAGAAATTTATTGTTATTGGACTACTATTCCTAATATTCATTTCTGCTTTACTGGGATTTTATGGTATTTATCTGATACATAAAATATCAAGAAAATGAGTTAAAAGAACTCTTGTAAAAATATAAAAACAGATAGTCATTGTCTGACTACCTGTTTTTTCAGTAGAGCGGTAAGCGAGACTCGAACTCGTGACCCTTAGCTTGGGAAGCTAATGCTCTACCAACTGAGCTACTACCGCATTACTTGTATCTTTCATAAAAGCCTTATGAAATGGTGATGCAAAGGTAAACATAATTTTTATATCTCAAATAAATTTCTTCAAATTTTAGTAGAGGAAAATCTATATTATAATTTCTATTCCAGATGAAAAAAAGAATCGGATATGAAAAATCGTATATTCGATTGCTGTACAATTTAAAATATACAGGTAGAAATAAAATGATTCGATAAAATCCTCTGGATTTCTAATCAGA
>ERZ779840.4338-NODE-4338-length-10524-cov-5.408348_pt1 | contig 10524 bp, 10 predicted proteins | sample MGYA00511561_ERZ779840 | MGnify/ENA primary metagenome ERZ779840 (study PRJEB29588, sample SAMEA2162036) | human gut metagenome | biome: human gut; feature: human-associated habitat; material: faeces | place: Denmark | collected 2008/2010 ...
GCGATTGCCGAAGCTACGGGGGAACCCGGGGCTGAAACGGACGGGAACGGGGCGCTCGCAGCCGGTAGTGCGCAGCAAGGTGTCGGCAGCGGAAAGGAGTGCGGCAACAGGGCAACGGCGGCCGTGACGCCCGACGTGCGGGAGATTGCGATAGATCTGGCGCGGGTCGGGGCGGCACAGGAGTTGTACGACCGCATGGCAGCCGAGGGGATCGTGGTCGACGTGGTGATCAACAACGCCGGGATATTCTCGTTCTGCGACATCCTCGACACGCCGGCGGAGCGCATCGAGCGCATCATCCTGCTGCACGACCTGACCGTCACGCAGCTATGCCGCCTCTTCGCCGCGGACATGGTACGCCGCGGCGTGCGGGGGCACATCCTCAACATGTCGTCCTACTCGCTGTGGATGCCGTTCCCGGGGCTGGCGCTATACAGCGCCTCGAAAGCCTACATGCGCTCGTTCTCCGTGGCTTTCGCCAAGGAGGTGCGCGAACGGGGCATCCGCGTCACGGCGGTTTGCCCGGCGGGCGTAGCGACAGACCTCTACGGGCTGACGCCCTACTGGCAGCGCATCGGCCGCAAACTGGGCGTGCTCATCACCCCCGACAGTTGTGCGCGCCGAGGGCTGAAGGCGTTGTGGAAAGGCCGCCGCTGCATCGTACCCGACTGGTGGAACCGCGCCTGGATCCCCTTTTGCAAGGTATTGCCGATGTGGGTGCTGCGACCGGTGCGGCGTTTCACGATGAAGTTCCAGAAATAAGGCGGGACGGCGCAGCCGGCCACCGCAGGACGGATCCTGTCCTGCCGGGCAGCACACGGCACGGGCACGGGCTGCGTCGCCGGGGAGAAGCAGGAAGCAGTACGGCGGAGCCAAACTCCGCGGACGCGGCGCACGGACAAGACATTAGATGACTATGAAAGATATTAAAAATGTAATTTTCGACCTCGGGGGCGTCCTCGTGGATCTCGACATAGAGCGCTGCACAGCGGCATTCAGGGAGCTCGGCATGAACCGGGTCGCCGGACTGATAAACCCCTACTACCCCGCCGAGATGATCGGACGGCTGGAACGGGGCGACCTGTCGTTCCACGAGGCATGCGACGCGATGCGGAAGCTCGACGGGCGGTACGATGTCACCGACGCCCAGATCGCAGGGGCATACGGCGCGTTCCTGGCGGGGGTTCCGGTCTGGAAACTGCGCCAGGTGGAACGGCTGCGCGGGGCGGGGATTCGCACCTACGTGTTGTCGAACAACAACCCGGCGTCGATGGAGGTCATCCGCGGCGAATTCACGGCCGACGGGCACACGATGGACGACTATTTCGACAAGGTATACCTCTCCTACGAACTGCGCGAGCTGAAACCCTCGGAGGCGATCTTCCGCAAGGTGATCGCCGACAGCGGCATCGTCCCCGCGCAAACACTCTTCATCGACGACGGGCAGAAGAATGTGGACGCGGCGCAGGCGCTGGGGTTCGCGGTGTACAAGCCCGCACCGGGTGAGGATTTCGGACACCTGTTGGAAGAGATAACCGCAACGAAATAGCAGCGCCGTCCGGAATGCCCGGAGGCAGGGCCGCAACCGGGCAAATACGGAGGCCACAGGGCTCCTTCCGAAAAACAACGCATGCGGATTGCGGCAAAGTCATATCCGGGAAAGCCGCCTGTTTCTGGAAAACAGGGCGGCAAAAAAACCGTCCGGCAAGCAAACAGACAGCCCCACCCAACAGGAATCCGGCACGCGGCCGGGAAAGGCGGATTTCGGGGGAAAAGTTTGCCGGAATAAAAAAAGCCGTTATCTTTGCAACCCGGAACCCGCAAGGTTCCCCCGACCGGAATGCCCGGGATTGACACACAACAGCCTCGCGGGGTTGCACAAGGCCAATCACGGGGTCAAGGTCGGGAACGACGGGGTGTAGCGCAGTCCGGTTAGCGCACCTGCTTTGGGAGCAGGGGGTCGTGGGTTCGAATCCCGCTACCCCGACACAAGAAAAAAGCCTTTCAGACAGCTCTGGAAGGCTTTTTTGTGTTTTGCCACAAAGCATCCTATTTTGCCGGTTTTTGCTCGGTTAACACGTTTTTCGACTAGTTGTGTAAACCGATGTGCAGCGGCGGGTATAGTGAACTGCGGAAACTGTCCGCCCCGCAGACCGTCCGCGACCATGTATCGCAGCCACCCGGCAGCAGCGGTTAGAAAGCACGGGGCTTGCAGGCGGGAGACGGAACGGGGAAACAGGGTGAGACAATGGAAAGGACGACGGAAAAGGTGCTGCAAAGGATGATGGAAGGGACAACGAAAAGGGCAATGAAGAAAGGCAACGGGAATAGGCAACAGAAGGGGTACTGCAAGCGCTGACGGAAGAGGCGGCAGCCGAAATATAACCGGGAAGGCGTTTTTTGCAGAAATTATTTTGACTTTTCGGATTTTCGACTTATCTTTGTGCGCTCTTAAAACGATAAGAGCCCCAAATGTTCGGGGTGTAGCGCAGTCCGGTTAGCGCGCCAGCTTCGGGAGTTGGAGGTCGCTGGTTCGAATCCAGTCTCCCCGACAAGAAAAAAGAGGATATTCGATATCCTCTTTTTTCGTATTGATACTAACCTATCCCACGATGAAACTACTCCATATCTGTTTTTGCCTGCTGTTCGGCACCGCGCTATCCGGTTGTGAAATACCGATGACCGCCCAAGACCGGATCGCCGTGACGCGTATTTGCGAGGTGCTGGAACTGAAAAGGCAGGTTGCCGCAGCCGTCTGGCCGGGATTCGACGATCCGCAATTCGAAGTGCCGCTGGTCTACTTCACCGACTCGCTTTGCTATGCCGTAAATCCCGAAGCGCGGTTTCTGGCGCAATATCCGGCAACGCTGCGTTACAGGGACGGTGAGTTGAAAATCTATACGACGCCCACGATCGACTCGCTCGAATTCCACATGCAGGGAACGATTTCCTTAGACCCGGCCGATGCCGGTTCGGCATACGACTACCGTTCGGCATACCTGCTGTGCAGTTCGCCCGAGATTACGGCCCGCTGCATACCCGGCACGGAAGAGGTCGCCATATGGCGGACGATGGTGCTGCACGAATATTTCCACGGGTTCCAATTCCGGCATCCGGCGTATCTCGCGCAATTCGAAGCTTCGGGAGCGGGCCTCATCCCTTCGTCGGAACTGGTCGGATACTATAAAACACACGATTGGTACAAAGAATCCGTAGGCCGGGAAAACGCCTTCCTGCTGGATGCACTCGGGCAAACCGATGCAGAGATTATCCGCAGGGACATCGACGGGTTCCGGAAACTGCGCGCGGAGCGCCATGCAAGAATGCGGCGCGAACTGGCGCCGGAAGCAGTCGGAGCGGAACGGGTTTACGAAACGATGGAGGGCACGGCGCGTTACATCGAGTTCCATGCCTGTCCGGGCGGCTACGACCTTGACGCGAACGACTGGCTCTACCGGACGGACATATCCCAGTATATGTATGCCACAGGGTTCAATATCGTCCGGCTGCTCGACAAGCTGGGAGTCGATTACAAGACGAGGCTGTTTGACGAGGGGCTCGCATTGGACGGACTGCTGCCCGAATAAACGGACACGGGCACAGGTGCCCCGGCAATGCCGCGGGTAAAAGCCGCCGAGAAAAGAACATCCGAGGATGAGCCGTCGAGATCGGAATAGCTAAGATCGGAGCCGACAAGGAAAGAACTGCCGAGCCCCGAGGAAGAGCCGACAAGGGAAGGGCATCCGAGGAAGAGCAGTCGAGATCGGAACAACTGAGATCGGAACCGCCGAGGTAAGAGCCGACAAGGAAAGGGACAACCGAGGAAAAAACAGCCGTCGTCCGGCGGCGGCCCCATTTTCAGGAAGGGATATGCGTCAAAGCCGGTGATAGTGGCAATAGAGCAACCCGCCGTCGTCGCCGTGCAGGTGCATACCGCCGCCGAGGCAGTAGCGGAACATCTTGCAGGAGGCGCATTCGCCGCGCCGCGCCCACTCGCGGTTGCGGAAGGGTTCGAAGCGGTTTTGCCACACGTCCCAGAATTTGTCGCGGTAGATATTGCCCTGGTTGAAATTGGCACGGATCGACGTGCAGCCCGAAATGGCGCCGTCGACGCGGATCGAGGCGACGGAAACGCCCGCGGCGCACTGGTAGAAATGGTCGCGCACCTCGGTTTCATACCCGCCGAGGAAGCCTTCGCAGGCATAGCTGACGTCGATGCGCCCCTCACGGCGGGTCTGCCGGATAAACTCCAGCATCGCACGGAACTGTTCGTCGGTCATGCGCAGCGACGGGTCGTCCTTGGCACGGCCCATGGGGAAGATCGAGAAGAGCCGCCAGTGCTTCACACCCTCGGCGACGAGCATTTCGCAAAATTCGCCGAGCCTGGGCACCATCGCCCCCGTGACGCAGGTCACCACGTCGTAGACGAGCGACGGCTCGCGGACGATCATGCGCAGAGCACCGAGCGCCCGTTCGTAACTGCGGGGGTTACAGCGGATATAGTTGTGCTCCCGTTCGAAGCCGTCGAGGCTCACCGAGACCGTACGCAGCCCCGCATCGAGCAGGCTGCGGAAGCGGGATTCGGTCAGCCCCAGCCCGTTGGTCACCATGCCCCACGCATAGCCGCGGCGGGTGACCTCCGCTCCGGCGCGTTCGAGGTCGGGACGCACCAGCACCTCGCCGCCCGAAAAGATGACGAGCACCTGCGCAGGGTCGACATGGGGCGTGACCTCCTCATCGAGCACCTTCAGGAAATCTTCGAGCGGCATGTCCCGCACACCGGGATCCATGCGGCAATCGCTGCCGCAGTGGCGGCACGAGAGGTTGCAGCGCAACGTACATTCCCAGAAGAGCGTATCGAGCCTGTGCTCGGCGACGGCCGAGGAGTAAAGGTCGGAAAAAATATTGAGGGCCAGACGCTTGCGCAGCCCCAGGCGGCGACGGGACATGGGTTACTTCCCCCCTTCGGGAGCCTTCTTGCCCTTCGTGTCCATATAGGGCGTGTCGTCGGCGGGTTTCTCGGCTACGGGGTCGAGCTGCTCGTCTTCGGCAGGGCCGACCGCCGACTCCTTGAGAGGCACGCCGATCGTTTTCTGTCCGGGAGGGCGAACCCCGTACATCACCATCACGCGCGGGGGCGCAACCGAATCCCTGACTTCGGGCGCTCCGGCTTCCTGTCGCTGTTCGCCCTCGCCCTTGGCGGGCGCATTCCTGACCGTGGAACAGGCTGCCGAGAATCCCAGCAGTGTCGCAAGTGCGAGTTTCAGTTTTTTGTTCATATTGCGTCGACGTTAAAAACAATCTTCAGGACAAAGATACGAAATAAAATAATAGCGCATGCCATTGATATCATTATTTATTTGCACTTGCCTGAAGTTGACTGCCAACAAAAAAAGCCATTGAAAGAATACTCTCTCGGATAGAAGTCTTTCTGTGTATCCTATTGTAAGTAATTTGTTAATAGCACATTATCGGGCAGGGATAATAATTGGAAAACAAAATGATCGTTTTGGACAACTGATTATTTATGGATAACCGCTATTATTGCAAAATAAAAACAAATTTAAACATGGTAAAGTTAGCGATTTCACTCCTTTTCGTAGGATTGACACTTACAGGTATGGCGCAGGAAAAAGTCTATCAGGTAGATGAATTATCCGTCATCAATTATGGCGACGGACGGTTACTCTTTCGCCAGTATGACAAAGACAACACTCCGTTGAACGGTTCGCACCGCATTATCGACGGATACAGGTCGGAATATATCCTCGCCGAATTCAAAGACGGAATGTATAATGGCGACTATAAGTATTTTAAAAACAACAGGCTCAAAGAAGAGGGAACATATAAAGAAGGCCGCAAAGACGGAGTTTACAAGGAGTATTATTCGGATGGCGTAGCATTAAAAAAAGAGGCTCCGTTCAAAGAGGGTAAATTGAACGGCATCGTAAAAACCTATTACACCAACGGCAAACTTGAAACGGAGAAAGGGTATGCCATGAGCATAGAGGACGGAGTTGAACGTGATTACGATTATGAAAGCGGGGAAATTACCACGGACCGAAATTACAAGAACGGCGTTTTGCACGGAAGCCAAATTGCGCATTACGGCAGCAATATCGGTGATTTTATTCAGCGCGTCACCTACGAGAACGGAAAAATGACAGGTTCGTTTTCCGAAATCTTCACCGATGGTACAATCAAAAAAACCGGTAAATACAATAAGGACGGCGAAAAGGACGGCGAATGGTTGGAGCGTGACGACTTTCCCAATGATAAGGGTAAGTTCTCAGGCAAGCGTACCTTATACAAAGACGGCGAAATTATAAAGGAGGAGATCATTAAGGATTTTGTAAAGTTCCAGCAAAAAAAGTAATAAGGGAACGCATCCCCGCATCCATATCTGGGTTTCCCCATCGTCGTCCGACGACAAAACAATTCGATTTTTCACCTGCTTTGGCTGCCGATGGCAACGGTTACAAATGATAAGATGACTTTTAAACAAAAAAGATAAAAATTTTCTGCCAAAGATGAAAAAACATGCCAAAAAGTTTTGAAAGCCAATGTTTTTTATTTTACTTTGCCGAGTACAAACTTTTTAATTTACATTTTTATGACAGGCAAGGTTAAATGGTTCGATAGCAAAAAAGGCTACGGATTCATTACGGGAGAGAACGGCAAGGAAATCTTCGTTCATTTCTCGGGTATCGTGACGGACGGTTTCAAGTCGCTCAACGAAGGGCAGGCAGTCGAATTCGAAGTCGGCAGCGGTGCCAAAGGCGAGCAGGCTGTGAACGTAACCGTGGTTGAATAACCCGGCGTCCTCCAAATTCAGGGAATAAGAGCTGTATTTACTCAATATATCCAAGCACTGAATTTTATGTAATTTACGGTGTCCGGAGTTCCGGACACCGTTTTTCTTTGCGGAGCGCAGACCATGCGGCGGGCGGCCGCAGCCCCATCACTCCCCTGCCGGATGGATATGCCCGGTGAAATTGAGGAAATGGCTGCGCCTGTTGAGATCTTTATTGATCCGGACAAAGCACTTGTTCGAACCCTTATACAGCGTCACGATCACCTCCCGGTCCTGCGCGGTTTGGGGGCCGACGATCAAGAGCCGGTACTGCAGGTCGCCGTTGCGCTTGCGTTTGAGCAACGTCATTTCGGCAGCATCGTCCTCGATGTTCAGGGTGCGCCACGTACTGCGGGGAAAGAGGCTGGGTGACAGCCGGATGACGGCATGCGTCCCCTGCATGGAAATGTAACTGTCCGGAGATTGTTTCACCGGGATTTTATCGCCCGGCAGGTAAAATTCATCCCCTTTGATCACGAACATACGGGCTTCGAGCGCCCGGAGCGCCTGCTCGTGCAGGGCGGCCGAGGCGGCGTCCCCGTCAACGGATCGGGATTCGGGGGCAGAGGCGGATTTGGTTGCCGCACAGCCGGCCAGCACCAGGGTGGCGGAATATAAAAAATTCGATACGGTTCTCACGGCGAAACAATCGCAAAGAAGCTTTTTCACGGCAACATTTTTTAGTGAGACATGTTTATTATAAAGTCTACGCTTTATTTTATTCACAATATAATAAATAAAATTGCATCCTGCAAGAGGGCGGGCATTTTTTTGCCCGTTTGAAAAATAAATCGTAATTTTGGGCGGCAATTTAGGTTAATTCAGGTTCAAACATAAAAACCCAATCACAATCATGAAAGAAGCAATCGCAATTCTGACTGGCGGCGGCCCCGCACCCGGTATGAACACCGTGGTAGGCAGCGTCGCAAAGACTTTCCTCCGCAAAGGTTACCGCGTAATCGGCCTGCACGAGGGCTACACGGGGCTCTTCAACCCGTCGCCCCGCATGGTGGACATCGACTACCCCATGGCCGACGGCATCTTCAACCAGGGAGGTTCGTTCCTGCAGATGAGCCGTTTCAAGCCCAAGGATTCGGATTTCGAAAACAACTTCAACCTCAAGTTCTTCACCGACAACAACGTCAAACTGCTCGTGACGGTCGGCGGCGACGACACGGCATCGACCGCGAACCGCATCGCCAAGTTCCTGGAGGCCAAGAAATACCCCATCGCAAACATCCACGTGCCCAAGACCATCGACAACGACCTGCCGCTGCCCAAAGGCACGCCGACGTTCGGTTACGAGTCGGCCAAGGACAAGGGTGCCGTCATCGCACGCGCCGTCTACGTGGACGCCCGCACGAGCGGCAACTGGTTCGTACTGGCTGCCATGGGCCGCAGCGCCGGCCACCTGGCATTCGGCATCGGCGAGGCCTGCCACTACCCGATGATCGTCATTCCCGAGATGTTCGACAAGACGGAAATCACCGTCGAGAAGATCGTCAACCTGGTGATTTCGTCGATCATCAAGCGTAAGATCATGGGCATGGACTACGGCGCCGCCGTCATCTCGGAAGGCGTATTCCACGCACTGAGCGACGAGGAGATCCGCAAGAGCGGCATCCATTTCACCTATGACGAGCACGGGCACCCCGAGCTGGGCAAGGTGTCGAAAGCGCACATCTTCAACGAGATGATCGAGAAAAAGCTCAAGGAGATCGGTCTCAAGGTCAAGAGCCGCCCCGTGGAGCTGGGTTACGAGATCCGTTGCCAGACCCCGATCGCATACGACCTGACGTACTGCTCGGAACTGGGTATCGGCGTACACAAGCTCTTTGCCGAGGGCAAGACCGGATGCATGGTCTACGTGGATTCGGAAGGCAATGTCAACCCGCTCTACCTGAAAGACCTGCAGGATCCGACGACGGGCAAAATACCGCCCCGTCTGGTGGACATCAAGTCGGACAAGTTCTCGTCGGTGGTGGACAACATCATCAACGCCATCACGCCTGCGGACTACGAGGCTGCGAAGCAGTATGTCGCTAATCCCGAGGAGTACGACTTCCACAAGATCCTCAACTGGAAATAATCCCGCGCAGGGACATTTTGAAAATCCCCGGAGGCTATCGTCTCCGGGGATTTTGCTTTGCAGTAGGCAGCGGAAAGCGGAAAACGAGAGCGGCAGCGGCAGCGGGAGCGGAAACCGGCAGGCTATTTATCGGTTCCGATCCAAGTCCACTTATGCCAGATATACTCCAACGGCCCTTGTTTGTATCTTCCCAGCCACCATTTGCAGAACCGCACCTGCAGCAGGAACACCAGAATCCCGACCAACAGGCTGGCCGTGTATCCGCACCGAGGGGCAAGATAAAGGCCGAACGGGAAATAGACGAAGGCCCCGATAACGGACTGGGATATATAATTGGTAAGGCTCATCCTGCCGTAGAAGCGCAGGCCGGCAACGGCGGCACTGAACTCCCTGCGTTGGTAAAGCAGGATGAACGAAGCGACCAAGACCAGCGTAAAAGCCAGCTTCTGCCACATGTCGAGCGCCGTTCCGGCTGTCTGCCCGACGATTGCACCGTTGTCCGTGACAAGCTCCCTGAGCGTATACAAAGGGGCGAAGGCAATGGCGGAGACGATCAGCGTTTTCACCCAGAAGCGGAGATTCTTTTCGGTGGCGGCGAACAACTGTTTCCTGCCGATATAGAAACCCAGCAGGAACAACCCGGCAGTCTGGACGAAACGCCCGGCGTTTACCGCCCACAACAGGCTGGCCTTCTGCCCCAAGGTGACATTGCCCAGGATGAAATCCCCAAAATTCCCGGCTTTCGTGTATTCGGCCACTCGGGCATACATTTCACCGACCCCCAGGTCGGGCAACCGGTGGGCCGGATTCAGCAGGGCGGCTATGCAGTGGTACCATTCGACAGGCTGCAACAGGAAAACGACGGCGGCGGCGAGGATAGCCCCGTCGCTCCAGTTGCGCGTAAAAAACAGGACGAGTCCCGCAACGACGAACAGCAGCAGAACATCCCCGGCCGGGAAAAAAGCCGCGTTCAGGGTCGCGAAACCGGCCAGCAGCACCAGCCGCCACAGGAAACGATAGCCGAAGTCCCCGCCCCGCCGCTTCAGGTTGTCGCTTTGAATGTAGAACGTGAATCCGAACAGGAGGGCGAAAATCGCGTAGGCCTTTCCGGCAAACAGGGTAAAGACGACGTTGAAGACCCCCTGATCCAATGCATTCAGCCAGCCCGGGGAATCGGCAGGATAGACCGGGAAGATAAAATGTTCCAGGTTGTGAACCAGGAGAATAGCCATAACGGCAAAACCCCGTAAAGCATCCACGGCCTCTATGCGCGGGTGCTTGCCGATGAGTTGTTCCGATGAATTATTCATATATTATTTACAATTTGTCCGAGCCTTTTGTGCCGCGGGAGGAGCCGTGTCAGAAAAGCGTCGGTTCGGTCAGCGCGACTCCGGCACGCTGCGGGTGGAGGTTCACGAATTCCAGGCCCCGGCGCAGGGCGCGGGAAACCGTATGGCGCGTGCCGCCGGGCGAACCGTCGTACCAGGCGACGAGCAGCGAGGCATGGTCGACGAGGTAGTTGTTGCGCACGGCATAACACCCCGCACGGTAGACCGGAGACAGGACGACGGCATCGTCAGCC
>ERZ779840.4339-NODE-4339-length-10523-cov-3.165934_pt1 | contig 10523 bp, 4 predicted proteins | sample MGYA00511561_ERZ779840 | MGnify/ENA primary metagenome ERZ779840 (study PRJEB29588, sample SAMEA2162036) | human gut metagenome | biome: human gut; feature: human-associated habitat; material: faeces | place: Denmark | collected 2008/2010 ...
CCCGTGAAGAAAGCTACGGATCGGTACGCAGGTTAAAATTGATTCAAAAAAACGATTAACCATCAACAAACACATGTATGTAGTTTTGAATATACAATCATTAGAAAGTGGCTTAAACAGCCACTTTTTTTGTGCTATAATAAGAAATAATTCATAGGGTCAAAGATAACAATTTCATAAAAGGAGGACTGACTATGGAAATAAGAAAAAGAACAGGTGCAGCCACCTGGCTGCTTGGCATTCTTGCCGCAGTCATGCTTATCTGCTCCGGCAAAACAGCATATGCCGCAGAACAGGCAGAGCTTTCCGGAGGAAATGTGGATGCAGAAAACGGCAAAACCGTACAGTATGCGGTGACACTGGAAAATAATCCGGGTCTCTGGGCGGTGAAGTTTACGGCTTCCTATGACAGCGAAGCACTGAAACTGACCGCAGTCAAGGCAGGGGATATTTTTACAGAGGAGGAAATCACATCTCCGCAGGAACTGGCCGACACACCATATGTATTTCTCGGAGTGAAAAACGCCCTGGAAAATACAGATAAGGAAGGGGTTGTTGTGACACTGGAGTTTGAGGTGGATCAGGACGCACAGGCAAAGGATTATGAGGTGAAGCTCGAAGTCACACAGGCGATAAACCTGGAAGGCCAGGACATTTCCGGGGCAGCAAAAAGCGGAACGGTCTCCGTGGTTCCCTGCATCCATGAAAAGGAATGGCAGGTAACAAATCCTGGCTGTGAAACCGCAGGAAAAAAAGAATACATCTGCAAAAAGTGCGGGGAAGTCTTTGAATCCGAAGAACTTCCGGCTACCGGACATGTGGATACGGAAATCAGAAACCAGAAGGAAGCAGGGGCAGAGCCTGGCTATACCGGGGATACCTACTGCAGGACCTGTGGAAAACTGATCCAGGCCGGAAGTGTGATTCCGGCAGTGAAAGAAACGGAAAAAGAAACAGAAACAGTGGCAGAACAGGAGACAACTGCGCAGCAGACCACTGCAGAGGAAACAAAGAAGAGTGTTTCCGAAAAGATAGGAAATGCATTAAAGACCGGGGATGCGGCAGCCATTGCAGTCATGGCAGTCCTCCTGGCAGCTTCCGGAGTGCTTGCGTTTGCGACCCGGAAGAAAATGATTGTAAGAAAAAAATAACAGAGAGGAGAAGTCGCATATGAGGATGAAAAAAAGAATCATAAGCTGCATACTGGTTGCAGCAATGTTACTGACGCTGATTCCAATCCCGGCGGCAGCCAAGACAAGCGGCAACCTGTACGGGGATGCCAACGGGGACGGTGTCATCGATTTAAAGGACCTCCTTACCATAAGCAGATACCTTGGCGGCCAGGCAGAGCAGATGAATTACAGCTGTGCGGATGTCAACGGGGACGGCGTGGTCGATAAAAAAGATGTGCAGGTCTTAAAGAAGTATCTGGCAGAGTGGGATGTCACCCTCGGCCCGGACCTTGTGACCGTCAGCTTTTATGACGGGGAGAGATTGATTGATGTACTGACCGCAGAGAAGAATGCACCGCTGCAGGAAGTGCCATCCGTCGCAAAATCTTCCAAAGAGGATGCCGTGCTGCTCGGTTACTATCTTGACCCGGAGTTTACACAGCCGTTTTATGCGGATGAGGCAGTGACCGGAAATCTTACGGTCTATGCAAAGTATCAGGAACTTGATAACAGCGGTACCTTAAACGTCACCTCTTTCGCACAGATGGATATGCCGGAGGACTTAAGTTTTGAAATCGTAAGAACCTCCGGGGAAGTCGTACCGGAAGAAGCAGCCGCACTGGAAGTCAAAGACGGTTCCGACCCGGTGGCAGTCACTGTGACCGATGAGGACGGGGACGGCGTTTATACGGTAAGTGCACCGGAAGGATTCCACAAAGGATGCTCCTATGAACTGACCCTTGCAGACGGCTGGGTGTTCAAAGACAAGGAGGAAACCATCCGTACGGCAGCCTTCTCCATTGCGATGGACGAGGTGCAGAACCTGCAGATGAATGATGCAATCACTTACCTTGCAGATACCGATGAGATGGACTATGTGATGGACGGAGAGACCTATGCGGTATTAAGTGAGGACAACCTGACAGAAGACGGGGGAACGTTTGTCACTGAAGATGCCGGGGAAATGGAAGACGGGGATATTCTTTGTATCTATACAGGAATAAAGCCGACCGAAAGAAATGCGGAAAATGCAAAGGAACTCCTTGACCCTGCCGTATATGTAAAGGTAACGGGAATCAACGGAGAGGAAGTCAGCTTTGCCCCGCTTGGAAGAGAGGAACAGGCAGAGTTATATGACATTCCGGACAACTTCCCGCTGCAGGTGGAGAGCCTGCCGGAAGGAGAGGAAGGCACAGTAAATATCAGTGCTTTGGATGAGGAACTGTACCAGGAAATGTACGGGGAAGACGGAAACTACGAAGCTGCCCTGGAAAAAATTTCCAGCGGTGATTTCCTGACTCTTTATACCTCCGAAGAAGCAATTTCCAGTGAGGAAGACATATACTATGCAAGAGTGACGGATTACAATGCAGAAACAGGCGAAATCACCTACCAGAAATCCAGTAAGCAGGAAATCTTTGACAGCATGGACCTTTACACAGATATCCATGTCTCCGGGGATGACCTGATTTCGGATGAGGAAAAAGAAGTCCTGGAACAGCAGCTCCAGACCCAGGTGGAAGAGAGTGGATTTGCAGACGAGGCGGCTGCCTTCTTAAGCGGGGTGGCAGAACAGACGGATGCAGGCATCCAGGTATTAAACCTTGGCGGTAATTTTGAACTTTCCGATGATGTGAAGTTAAAAGTGGAATTAATCAACAAGGGAGAACAGTTACATTTCGGGGATGGCATCCAGCTTGCGGTAAAGGCAGATGCAACCTTTGAGGCAGAGACAGAAGAAGGCAAGACAGCGATTGATGTCAGTGCCACTTTTGTGGAAGAAGTTTCTGTCCATCCTGCAGTCCGGGGAAGCATTGTCACGAAAAAAATTCTCGGATTTATTCCAGTTCCAATCGGAGTGGAAGTTAATGCATCCGTAGACATTAAGAATTACACAGCATTTTCCTTTAATGCAGAGATTTACAGTGTAGAAGCGGACGAGGAAGATATCTGGGAACAGATAAAAGCAATCCTTAATGACCCTTCCGAATTATTAGGACTGGAGAACCTTCCAGACGGTCTGGCAAAGGGATTATCCACAGCATCTGATGTGATGGATAAAATCAACGAATTACAGACTAAGATAGAAAAGGCAGAGGATACGGCAGAAACCATCCAGGGGTATAAAGAAGATGTCGATGCCCTGTGGCAGGTGATGGAAAACAATGATCTGACCACCAGGGAAGAGTGGCAGGAAATGGGCGAAGCCCTTGAAAAGACCAACGCAGCTTCTGACCTTCTGGATATGATGAACCTGTCTGATACCTATACAGATACGGAAATCTCACCGGAATACAGACAGTCCATGCAGGATTTGATGAATAAGTACAGTGAGATTGTGCAGAAAGAAACCGAATGGATGAAGTTAGTCGATAAGGAAATCTACAGCACAGAATACCGTTACTACGGTCTTGCCATCGGTATTGAGACAAGCTTCATTGTACGGTCAGACTTAAGCCTTGCGATTGGCTCCAATCTGCAGTACGAAGTCGGAAAACGTTATAACTTCTGGTTCAAGATTGGTTTATTCTCACCGACAGCCGGAAACTCCTCCATGGATTTGATGGATGAGCAGTTCCACTTCCAGTTCTATGTCATGGGAAGACTTGGCGTAAAGGCAGGTGTGGAGGCAAAACTCTATGTGGGACTCGGCACCGGTAAATTTGCATCCGTCGGCATTACCGCGGAACTTGGACCATATGCGAAAATCTATGGATTCTTCGTCTATGAATATGACAGATACCGTGCGGCAAACTCCGGCCAGCAGACCTCGAAAGAGCGCATGGCAGGTGCGTTATACCTTGATTTCGGATTATACTTTATGCTGGGATTTGAGGCAAATGCATTGGGCAATCTGTTTGAATACAGCTACAACTTCTTAGATAAGGAGATTCCTCTCCTGACAGCGGGAGCACAAAAGTATTATTTTGAACCTGCTTACCAGCCGGAGGAAGATGAAAAGGTTATTTTAAGGGATGACGATGAGGACAGCACGAACGGCATCACAGCAACTCTTGCCGATGAGTTAAGAGCACTGAGATACCTGGATTTAAAGACCGGTATCATCGGAAGTGAACCGCTTGAGTACAGTGCATATCAGATGACGCTGTCAAACCCGAATTTCACACTGAATAAGGACAATGGCACCATTACGGTCAATGTTCCGGAAGGCACCCGCTACATGGAATGTGATTTGACCATCACTTATCTGTATAGCAAGCTGGCATTCTCCAAGTATGACATGACCGTCACGATTCCACTGGTATGGACCAGTCTTTCCACGGATGAACTGAAGGAATACTATACCGTTTCTGTCAGAGTTGGAAATGATGCGGACGGATACCAGACGGTATGGAGCCAGAAGGTATTAAAGAACCAGCCATACAATCTGCCAACGGAGGAAGAAATCCGTGACCTGATTGGATGGAATGATGCAAAATACATACAGGGAAGCGGTTATGGAGATATCCAGACCACAGACCTTACCCTGATTGGAAATACCGTATATGATTACCAGGTGGGCTACAAGACCTATGAAGTCACGGTAGGAAACATCCAGAACGAGGATGGAAGCCTGACCAGCCAGACATTCTATGCAAAGTACGGGGAAAACTTTGACTTTAGCTCCCTGGAGGAGACAGGCACCGCAGCAAATCAGGTGTATACAAAGTTTGCTGGTGTAGAGAGTGAGACAGGATTTGATTTCACACAGCCGATAAATGGTAAGATGGCAGAAGCATTGCTTTCCGGCATTATAGCAGAAGCAGTCTATGTGGATAACAGTGCAAAAGTAACGTTTAGCTTCACAGGATTAGACCATGAGGATATCGTACAGATTGCACAGAAGGGAACCTATCCGGATTTCTCAGAGGCAGAAGAGATTGTATCTTACAATGGACTTTCCATTAAGGATATCTCACCAGCTATGAGTAAACTGACCGGTCCAGTGGTTTACCAGATTGTCTGCGGACAGATTATCGGACCGGATGCAGCCGTGAAGTTCCATGAAAATGGAGGAAGCGAGGTTGCTGATATTGTAAAAGTAGAAGGAAGCCTGATAGGCGTTCTTCCAGTATCACAAAGAGATGGTTATACTTTTGCAGGCTGGTACTTAGATGATGGAACCTTTGAAAATGAATTTGCAGAAAGAAAGATGCCGGTAGGCGGAGCCGAGGTTTACGCAAAGTGGATTCCAAAGGAATATGAAGTCAGCTTCCATGTCAATGGAGGAAATGAACTTGGCGAAGGCGAAACTGCCAAGACTGTAACCTACGACGGAGTTTATGGCACACTGCCACAGCCGGAGAGAACCGGATATGCATTTGATGGCTGGTTTACCGCACAGGAAAACGGCAGCCAGGTCACTGAGGAAACTCCTGTAAAGATAACAGAAAACCAGACGCTCTATGCACACTGGAGAAAGTTAGTAGACATTGACAAATCGGTATTTGACTTTGGTGAGATAGAAGAGGAAACTTATGAAAAGGGAGTGACTCATAGTCCTGTCTATACCTTTGATGCGGGAGATGCAGCTGTTTCAGAAGATGAATTTACGATGAAATATATGCGCCAGGGCAATACAGACTATGAAGAGGGATTTCCGGTCAATGCAGGTGTTTATAATGTCACCATTTCCAGACCGGCCGACAATGTCTATGCGAAATTTGAGCAGACCTATGAAGCGGTACTGAAAATCGACAAGGCAGTCAGAAACATAGAGGCTGGAGAGATTGTAGACAGCGGATATACCTATCTGAAAACAAATGCAGGAGACATCGATGATTTATCTGATAAAGCGGTATTAACGCTTACAGTAACTGGTTATAATGGTTTGCGGGATGCTGAACTTTGTACGAATAATATGGAAAAAGACAGAATTGATTATTTGACACCAGGAATCACCTATGACGTTTATATCTCGATTACAGATGACCCGAATTATGAAGATGTAGCAAGGACACTGTATATTCCGTCTGCATCCACCACGGCAGCTCCAACCGAAAGCTGGAACGGTCATGCGGATACCAGCTGGTACAATGACGAGGATACAGAATTTACCATCACGACACCGGAGCAGCTTGCAGGTGTATCCTTGCTTGGTGAAAACTTTGCAGGAAAAACAATTCTGCTTGGTGCAGATATTGATATGACAGGCTATCTGTGGGAACCGATTGACAACTTTGCAGGAACCTTTGATGGACAGAATCATACTGTTAGAGGTATGGTATGTATCAATAGTGATGACTATAAGGGACTTTTCGGATATATAAGTTCAGATACAGAAGCAATCATTGCCAATGTCAGAGTGGAAGATTCCATCTTTGAGTATGCAACCTATATAGGTGGTATTGCCGGAAGAATACGGAGTGGAAGCATTACCAACTGTGTCAGTGCTGTTGTGGCAGTAGGTACAACATATACCGGAGGCATTGCAGGACGTAGTGATGGAGCAACTATCTCAAAATGCATTTCCTATGGTAAAATTCTAGATCAATATAGGGCAAACACTAAATTTGAAAATTATATAGGAGGAATTGTAGGCTATATCAGTACTTCTAAAGTTACAAACTGTGCAAACTTTGCGACAATTTATACCTATCCAAAAAATAGTTCCTGGCTTTTATTTAGGCATACATTTGGCGGAGGAATAGTGGGTGTATCCAATTATAAAGATGAGATTTATAACTGTTATAATGCCGGACGAATCATTGCAAGAAAGAATGGTCTATGTGGAGCAATCCTCGGAGCAGCGAGTGGAAATGTTCATGATAACGACCGCGTAGCTGTGGAGCAGTGTTATTTCCTGAAGGATACGATATTCACGAACAATGCAATTTATGCAGAGAGTTCTATAACAACTATCAAATCACAGAAGACAGCCTGGTTTACAAGTCCTGCTTCAGAGATGAGCAGTGTTTGTGAAGATGGCACAGCAGGCATGAACCTTGTAAATACATTAAATACATGGTCAAAACGTGTGGATGGCACAGATGTCTGGGAAGTAACAGAAGGAAATGCATATCCAACCATCATTGGAATGCCATAATAAAAAGATGCTAATATCATGAGCGAAAAGGGGCTGTTGCAAAATAGATAAATTATCTATGGAGCAGCAGCTTTTTTGTATATAAAATTACTAACAAGTTAAAAAAGTGTTGGTCAAAATCGGCCAACGCTTTTTTGCAAATTATGATATTTTGTATTAAAATATTATATTAGCCGCTTTATGACAAAAAGAAATCAATGTATGATATTTTTGGTTACGCTTTGTGCAGCAGTTGCGTCTGTTTATGCAGCCATTACACATTCTTTTCCGGAGCCTGTATATTTTATTATGTATTATGCGTTTTTGTCAGTGTCTTATGCAAAGAATGTGTATGATGGGAAATTTCTATGGAAAAAAGTGCATAAAGATAAGGGCAACAGACACAAAAGAGAGGATAATTTAGAGGCAAGAGCATGGAGAGTATATAGAAATTGTGGAATTATGCTTTCTATCTCAAGTATTGCTTTGGGCGGAGCAGTAATTATGCTTGTATCAGGTGTGGGAGGAAAGTCATATCCTGGACTGATGATTTATGCAGTAGCGACATACACTTTTTATAAATTAATTATGGCTGTCAGGAATATGGTTTTGGCAGGAAAAGAGAAATCCCTTCTTTTTATGGAACATTGGAAGGAAACTGAATATTGACAAGACAGAAGTTTCTCTGTATAATTGAGACAGTGAGTATCAAAGAAAGGGCTATTTATGAGTGGAATATCAAAGCAGTACAAAAGATAAGAGAAGAAAGGCAATTATTAATGCAGCATTTCAAATTTTTGTAGAAAAGAAAATTGAGCCGGTCAGTATGGGAGAGATTGCAGAGGCGGCAGGAGTAGGACGAGCGACATTATTCCGTTATTATCCGAATAAGCTGGAGTTAGTCATTGCTGTGTGTGCTGCCAAATGGAAAGAATATCTGGATGCGTTGGATGCTAAGCGTCCGCTCACATCTATTGGAGATATTCCGGCAATCGATAGGTTTACTTTCACACTGGACAGTTACATTGACATGTACCAGCATCACAAGGATTTATTGCAATATAATGACAATTTTAACCATTATGTTACACATGAGGGAGTGAAGGAGGAGCAGCTTGAGGAGTTTAATGCATCGCTTTATTCGGTCAATACGAGATTGGAATGGATGTATGAGAAAGCAAAGGAAGATCACACTTTTCGCACAGATATTCCCAGAGAGGAATTTCTCCGTGTGACAGTGCATACGATGATGTCAGCCTGTGCACATTATGCCGGCGGCTTTATCTGGGGTGCTCAGGTAAATAAAGATTATACACCGGAGTTGTTACGGTTAAAGGAAATGATTTTAAATTATGTAAAAATCTCTGAATGACAGAGAGGGAGTAAGTGTTTGTTGTGTGTGCCTGTTAAAGAAATAAGCGATGCACAGACAATGAAAGAAAAGGAGGAAGATATGAAACGAAAGGAAAGAAAACGAGGAGCAAGGAGGATATTTGCCGGAGCAATGGCGGCTCTTATGGTGCTGTCGGCGGTGGATGTGAATGAATGGGGTGTGCTTACGGCGAAGGCTGAGGAGACTGCAGCGGGAAAGATTCCCCAATATTTGATAATAGGCTCAACAAGGATTATTGATAATGGGGAAATTCAGGATGATGGAGTTTCCAGTAATGAGGATACGATATATCAGGGAACAAATTGGTACTATGACAGTACGAAGAATCAATTTGTATTGGACAGTGCATCTATTTCTGGTAACATTTTGAGTCAGAACGGCGATATTGCAATCATCTTATCCGGAACAAATACTATGAGATCAGATATGATGATTCAGAGTATTTTAACAGAAAGCGGTATTGCACCTACGTTAGAGATAAATGGTAACAGTCATAATGGAAGTCTGAGTTGTGGAAAAATCAGTATAGCTGACTCTGGCTCAAATAATAATAATTTAAATATTATAGGAGCAACGGTGGAGACTTCCCAAATTGATTGTAGTGGTAGTTTAACGATTGAAAATAGCCATGTTGTAGCGGGTAATGAGGATTATTCAGAGGTAATTAGTAGTAATAAAATTAATATAGTAGACAGTTATGTTGAAACGAAAGCAACAACAGAACTAAGAGAAGGTGAGGTAATTAAATCAAATCAACCAATTAATATATCAGGAAGCCAGATTGTGGTTAGTCGTGCTTTAGCAAGCCAAGACCCTGTACTAAGCGAGTGTGATTTCAGTAACTCTGTTATCACAAAGCAATGGAAAGATGCTGATACCGATGATGATGTAACAAAAACATATGTATATGGCACAGCCACATTAAAAGAAAATCTGACGATTGCAAGTGGAGAAAGCATTGAATTTAAGAGTGGTGCAAGCATTAGCAATCCGGAGAAACTCACGTTGGAAGATGGTGCGAGTCTCCTGGTAGATGGAGTTGAACACGAACATAATACAAACGGTGATGTTGTATACACATGGAAGGATGACAATGAACATGTAAAAGGCGTGGCGTGCAAAGATTGTCCGATTGGATATGTGACCGAAGAAACGGAAACACATAGTATCAGTGAGAATGGATTCTGTGCATGTAATCAGGTATATCAGCCAGCAAATCTTACCACAGACAAGTATGACATAGATGGGGACGACAGCGTGGATGAGGTATACGAAATCAGTAATGCCGGTCAGCTTTACTGGTTTGCCGGACTTGTAAATGGTACACTTTCGGGCGTAGAGAAGAATATATCAGCGAATGCAGTTCTGACAGCGGATATTGTTGTGAATGAAAATATTTTAAAGTCGAATGGAACCTTGAATGAGGGAAATTTTAAGGAATGGACACCGATTGGGACAGATGGCACAAGCTCTAACGTATACACTGGTACATTTGATGGACGAAAATACACAATCAGTGGATTGTATTTCAATCAAGAGGCTCATTATATAGGATTGTTCGGTGCTAACAGTGGAAAGATTGCTAATGTAGGTATTTTGGACTCTTATTTCTATGGTCAACCCTATCGAGGAAACTGGGTAGGAGGCGTGTGCGGATATAACACGAATCAAGGAGCAATCACAAATTGCTATAATACAGGTATTGTCCGAGGAAGTGAAGCTGTAGGAGGCGTGTGTGGAAGTAATTCCGGAATAATTACAAATTGCAGCAATACAGGGAACGTTGGTGAAAATGATGATAGCGTAGGGGGAGTAAGTGGAAATAATTATGGAACAATTGCAAATTGTAATAACGCAGGTATTGTCAGTGGTAAATCATATGTAGGAGGCGTGTGCGGAAAAAATTCCAATGGCGGAACCGTCACAAACTGCA
>ERZ779840.4340-NODE-4340-length-10522-cov-2.637145_pt1 | contig 10522 bp, 3 predicted proteins | sample MGYA00511561_ERZ779840 | MGnify/ENA primary metagenome ERZ779840 (study PRJEB29588, sample SAMEA2162036) | human gut metagenome | biome: human gut; feature: human-associated habitat; material: faeces | place: Denmark | collected 2008/2010 ...
GTCCTGGTGTTAAAGAACCAAACTGTCTGAAGTTCTTAACCTCATCAAGTGAGAGATTACCTATTCCAAAAAGATGGAATAATGAGTAAAGTAACATAGAACCATGTCCACCGGAAAGAACGAATCTGTCCCTGTTGATCCATTCAGGATTCTGTGGATTATAGTTCATATGCTTTGAGAATAACTCATAAGCTATAGGTGCTGTTCCAAGTGGTAATCCCGGATGTCCTGAATTAGCCTTCTGGATAGCATCAGCAGATAACACTCTTATTGCATTTACTGACATTTCTTCAATATTCATATTAATCCTCATTTCTGCACACATTTTTTATAACAGGCCTGTGTCAGGTGCGCACAGACACAGGTCCTACATATTGCTATAATAACAGTACATATGTATATTATCAATATCAGGCAGAAAAAACCTTTTATGATAATTACCATTAATATTACTGTCTTAATCCGTCATCAGTCCTTAAAGTCCGCTTCTGTAAGGAATATTACATCCCCGTTGTCACTGCGCTTCTTCTTAAGACCACCGAAGAACTTTCTTGATGCACGCTTCTCTGAATTCGCAATAGCCTTGTTAATAATCTCCTTGATATCGTCAAGCTTGATATTATCATTCATATTGTGAAGCTTATCTATCTTTAAGTACAGTTCAAGAAGTGCATCATCATCAACCTCGTACTGCCTCTTTCTTGCAAATCTCTTTGCCATCTCAACAAGCTCATTAACATTATACTGCTTAAGAGTTATCTTATGATTAAATGTCTTCGTAAGTTCAGGATTGAAGTTAAGAAGTACATTCATCTCTGCATCAGAGTCTTCGAATATAACTATCATTCTGTCTGTAACCTGATTCAAGCATTCAATAATCTCATTAATTCTCTTAGGCTGTATAGTTCCTGCGCCTTCTACGATAAGAGCAGTTCCCTTAAGCTTACCCATAGCTTTTGTGATACCTCTCTGGTTGATACTCTCACCAGATGTCTTTGCTATCTTCTTTGGCTTCTGTGGATATACATAATTAATAGCTCTTACTATTGTTCTTGCAAGGTCTGTCTTATCCGAGCTTGAATTGCCAGAGATAAGAATATTACCTGTTGATGAAGTATTCATATTCATTTCACTGTCAAGCGACTCAAACAGCTCAACAAGCTGGCTCTCAAGTCCCGGCATTTCTCTGTACTTTCTGAATATCTTTGCAAGCTCACCTGAAAGCTTCTTCTCCTGTACTTCCTCATCATCCTCAGTATTATCATAATCAGAAGTATTAGATTCTGATACTAAGTAAGCTGCTGTTTCCTGCTGCTGTATTGATACACTGTCATCTGAAATATTCTTAAGAGTATCATCACCTAACTTATTCACATAGGCTTTAAGTAATTCATCTGTCACAGGAGCAAACTGTGCTGTGTCAAGTGTCATCTCCTCAGTAGCTTCCACATTATTGAATTCTACATCCTGTGCTGTATCCGAAGGAGCAGTTATTTCCTGCATATCCTGTGAAAACGCTGCATCTATAGCCTCATTTTCAGGCTGCTGTATAACATTTTCCTCTGCTTTTTTAATAGCATTTTTAGTGTTCTGCTCAAGTATAAATGCTGCCTTTCCTGTTCTCATAGACAGGTCTCTCTTTACTGAGTCAAGCAGTACTTCTGCTTCTGCGGCTCTCTTAGCTTCTGCCTCATCGAACTTATCACCCTTCTTTAGTGCTTCTTCTTTCTTCTTGGCAATTATACGCTCATAAGCCTGACTCTTTTCATCCTTCTCATCAAGCAGACGTTCAAGCTCTACCTTAGAAAACTCTCTTGTATCCTGCTTTCCATACTTTTCTTCCCTGACAGTCTGCATCCAGTCACTTATGCTTAACTGGCCTTCTATCTGTCCATCATCCTGCACAACCTCATCCGCACCAGATGGTCTGTATGTATCAGCCGCCTGTGCATTAACTGCATTTCTTTCAAAAGGTGGTCGGAATGTTTCCTCCTGCTCATCCTTAAACAAGTTCTTTACATTCTGCGCAAGTTCTTCCTGAAGATTGTGCGTATCATACATACTATAGTTAGGCACAGCTCCCTCTATATCCATAGCCTCTGCCTTCTCATCCATACGCTTCTTTGCTGCTATTCTTGCCTCTTCTTCATCTTCTCTTGTTATCTTTTCGCAGTTGTTTTCTATCTTCTTTTTGGCACTTTCTATAAGCTCCTTTAAAGATAATGAAGCTTTATTTACATTATCTGAGAAACCATCATCAGCACCGTCACCTGCTGTACCTGTTAATCCTGTATCTTTAGCAGATATGCCTGCGGCTTCATTCTTTACTTCATTCTGCTTCTCTATAGCCTTTACTATAGAGTCCTTAAGTGCGCTGTTCTGGTTATTCTGCACAAGGTCAATAGACACGCCTTCCATACTTACAGTATCTTTATCAACTACCTTACCATTGTCATTCTTTGGTGCTGTAACAACCTCTTTATCATCTGCATTTGTACCTGCTGTTGAAGCCTTTGCAGCCTTTGCAGCGGCTTTCTTACCTGTTTCCGGCTTTTTAAATGTATTCTTATTATCGTCAGCATCAAGAACATCTCCCACTTCATCCTTTTTAAGACGCGCAAGCTCTTTCTGCTCCATAAAAAGCTTTTCCTTGTTAGCTTCCTCATCTGACTTTCTTGCATTAATCTCAACAAGTATCTTCTTCTGTGTATTAGAAAGATTAACTCCCAGCTTTTCCTTAAGCTTTACAGCCATCTCTACATATATGCCATCCTGAAACCATAACACAAGATTATCACAAGTCTTGATACAGTCCTCCTTACGTCCTGTCTTATAATAAAGATTAGCAAGCTCATACATATACTTTTCGTCTATCTCTGACTCTTTATACTCTTCAAGTATCTCTACAAGCTCTGTATCAGGTGCCCCCTGTGCTCTTCTTAAGTCATAATACAGTATGAATCTGTTAACATCATGAGGTGACATCTTAGCATACTCATTATACAAATCCTCTGCATTTTCAAAATCATCTACTTTTATAAAAAACTCTGTAAGCTTATATATAAGCTTTCTTCCACCAAGATTACGGTTATAGGCAAGTATTGCCATATCTCTTGCCTCTTCATAATCACCGGCAGCTTCCTGCACATTGATTATAGTCGCAAGAGTTGACCAGTCCTTTATCTTGTTCCAGTTCATCTCTTTTGCAATATCTGCAGCCTGCTTATATTCTTTCTTTGCAGCAAGCTTTTTAATCTGTTCCAACTTTATATTAAACTCGTATTTATCCACGTTAAAGACCTCCATTGTGTCAATGACTCGAAATTTCTAAACACTCCGTATAATTTTATCACAGTGAGGTATTGTTGTAAACTGCCATTTACTGTTGTTTCGGACTGATAAAGTCAAAGCTTGCCTGTTCATAATCCATACGCGTATACTCTAACTCCTGTTCCTTAACACTGCTGTAATAGTCGACAACGACTGTCTGCTGTCTATTATCAGACAACTTCTGCCCTAATATATAATTAACATCAAATCTTGCTGTTATAGCAGGAGTTGCGCCTCTTGCAGGCACAATAAGCTGTATATGGTTTACTGACAGAAGCTTGAATATAGGCTCCCATATATATATGTCTTTTGCTGCGCCAAACGGATTATCTATAAATATAGTATTACCCGTGATACTTCCATCTGATACTGCATTTATATTAGATATATAATTAATAATCGCTATAAGGAACTGTATATATATACCCTGTGACTGTCCTGTTGAACCGACTGCCTCCTCATATCTTAAGTATCTGCTCTGGTCCTTGATACGCTCTCTCTTATAAAGATTAATTCTTATCGAATTCATATCCGTAACTATAACAGAGAACAGTCTTTTCCACGTAAGTCTGTTTCTTATGTACCTGAACTTATCATCCTGCTCATTAAAGCCTTCTGCTGCCTCTATAGTTTCATCTATATACTTAGACATTCTCTCCTTATATGCACTTTCTTTAACATAAGGTATTGAAAGGCTGATTATTGATATATCCTCATTATCCATCTTTATATGTGAAAGCTTAGGAAGTCTTTCAAGCTCTGTGCGGATGTTGCTGCAGGTCTGTATACAACGGTTTTCAAAGTTATCTTTTATTCTTTCCATATCTTCGATACCCTTGTGTACTCTTGTCTTTTCAAGCTCAATATATCCGCTGGTTTCATCAAGTGACTCTATAAGAAGCGCCGTCTGCTGTCCATCCTTAGGCATATTAACAGACAGGCTTATCTGTGTTGCAAGGTCATCACCATTATGCTGCTTAAGATTATCTATAAGCTTACTCTTATGTTTTGCGAACTCATCGAGCTTCTTATATTCAAGCTTAAGAATAGTAGAATATTCCTTTGCAGTCTTATTATAGTCTTTACTCAAGGTATTATAATCAAGTGGTTTTATGTCTGATTTTTTTAATATTTCTTCTTCTGGAATATCTATTCCAGCATCCGACATTATCCTCTCAATATCCATTCTGCATATTTCAATATTCTTAAGTTCGTTTTCAAGCTGCTTTCCCGCCGCCGTTTCTTTCTTCAGGTCTTTCTCAAGCTGCTGTACTATGAGTGTATTGTTTTTTACGAATTCATCCGGATTATCACAGTCGAATTCCTCATAAGTGCTGTAACGCTCCTCTATCTGTGAAACTGCATATGTCACACTTCCCTCAAGTCTGTTAAACATTGCCTCCTGCATGCCAAGTTCTCTGTCAGCCTCGCTATACTGCTTCTGCAGCCCTGCAAGTTCATCTGAAAGCTCACGAAGCTTTTCCTGACTGCTCACAGACAGCTTTCCCTGCATATAAAGCTCCTTAAGATTTTCTACATCTTCACCACGATATTCTATTGACTCAATACATTTTTTCATAGCTGCCTCAAGATGGCTTCTTAAAGCCTCCTTATCGGTTAAGTCAGCATTTTTATTATTAAGAATATCCTTAAGTCCCGTAAAACGTCCGATAAGTTCCCTTATATCCTCTTCGCTGTATTCCTTATCACTTATATCAGTGTCAGAAATATCAGAATTATTCTTACAGAACTTAGAGAAATTATTCTCCCAGTTGTATACAAGCTCTGTGTATCTGCTGTCTGCACTGTCCTTATAGCCGCCAGCCTTAATATATTCCTCTCTTGCCTTATCAAGATATGCTGCATACTCAATTATGGCACGTTCAGCCTTTGCAAGTCTGTCATTATATGACGTCAGCTTATCATAATCACAAGATATGTCTGCATATACATCTGCTATCTTCTTAAGTCCGTCAGCCTGCTTTTTTAATTCTTCAAGTTCATGTCCGAATTTTTCAATTTTTTCTGTATCAGCAGCTTTTTTATTTTTATATTCTTCATGCTCTGAATGGCACTTATTAAGCTTTTCTGTAATGTCAGAAAGCTCTTGCTCTGCCTCTTTTATATCAGCCTCAGGTACGCTTTCAAGTGCAGACTCGTACTTTACTGCAAATGTATAATCTTCCCATATCATCTGCTTTCTGCCGTCAATCTTATGCATATCTGCACTTATATTATCAAGCTCATCCTCCACCCTTTTAAGCTCTGCTTCTTTCTTCGCTGCATCTGTCAGAAAATTCATATTTTTAAGTGCAAATACAACCATATCCTTATCGATAGCATAGTCTGTATTTTTTGCAACATTTTCACTTATGACAGGATATATCTGTGTTCCTTTTCCAAATGCTTTCAGCGCATCATTATTCTTAACTCTGGCAAAATCATTTTTAATAACAAAGCCATACTCCACGAAAGGAATACGCTTTAATACATCTTTTCTTGTGTCATCCTCAAGCTGCGATAACCACTTATAGCCCTCAACAACATCATCGCCATACATATTGTAAAGATAATCTTTAAATATATCTCTTTCAGGACTGTCTATATAGTATGTGCCCTCTTTTATTGCTTCGATGTATTTCTTAAGCTTATCGTGTTCCTTTAACTTTTCGTTATACTCTGTATTTATCTGTGTATAAGTCGAAAGAACAGCTTCACCAAGCCCATCTGCAAGCTTAACACCATATATTTTCTCTATGTCATTAAGCTTATCATGCCCTGCATTTATCTTAAGCTGCTGCTCCTTCATCCTGCTTATACGCTCTTCAAGCATACTCTTTCTGGCTTTTAAAATGCTGTCGTTTTCCTGTGCCTTATAAAGTCTGGCTGTATCCTCTTCCAGCTCATTTTTAATATCTTCTATATCATTACTTATAGCTGATATATTATCATTACAGCGTGCAAGTTCGTCCTGTGCTGTGTCAGCAACAAGTACGCCATACTCGTTACAGAGTTCCTTCTGTTTAAGCTCACTGTCCCTTATCTTTTCCTGCATATTATCTCTCAGGCCTAATATGACAGCGCAGTCCTTCTCAGCATTTTTATGGTTATTCTCTGCCTCCTCAAGCATATCATGTGCCTGCTTTTCACTGAGTGCCGCCTCATCTGCCATATCTTTATAATCCTTGACATGCCCTTCATAGTACACCTTATATTCATAAGCAAGCTTTTCAAGCTCATTTGTTATGTCCTCATCCTCACGCAGCCTGTTATCAAGTGCAGTATCAACCTTTAATAATTCCTTCTCATACTCCACATAATCGCAGTAATCATTGGCTGACTCCATAAGCATAAGACGTTTCTTAACATCATTAATCTTTTTTTCCTTCTGTGAAAGCACCTCTGTTGAATTCTTTACAAGCGCTTCAACCTCCCTTAACGACTTCTTCTCAGAAAGTACCTTTGCAACTGCTATTCTGTACTTCTTATCCTCAAGTTCATTTATATGTGCTTCATTTTTCCTGTTATGCTCATCCAGCTCAAGCTGCTTATCCTCTGTCATATGCACTGCTGATGCAAGCATTGTATACAGCTTTTCTTCCTTTTCCTTCTTGTTATTATAAAATGCTGTATATGTATCAATATATTCCTTAAAATGTGCCAGCGCCTCTGTCTGGCTGTCGTAATCACTTATCTGGCTGTTTTTTCTTGACAGCTCAATAAGCTTATCTTTTATATCAAGGAGTGTCTGTGCCATCATAACATCGTCATTATCAACGGATAATCTGTTGTTGTAAGACTTCTGGATAATCTCCTCTATAAGCAGGTCTTCAACAACCTTACGGCTTGTCCTGTAGTTCGTTTCAAAGTAAGTCCTGACGTGTCCCTCAGTCTTATTGATACCCCTTACTATTTCCCACGCACTCTCATATATGCCATATCTGGATATAAAGCTCTGGTAATCGCCTTTTCTGTCAAATATATGGACTTCTATCCCCTTATCTTCCTTTGTTACATCACGTAGATATGCCTTAAGTCCGTTAAATGTAACTCTCTCACCATTATGCACAAGTGGAAGATTTTTTATGTCATTAGGACCTGTCTGCCTGTAAAATATGCAGTAATTAAAGTATTCTATGCTTGTATTATCGGATGAAGACACATTTGCACCTGAAACCTCACCTGTACCTGAGGTATCCAATGCCTCCCTCTCCTCTGTGAGCTCTCTTTCCTCAGCACTTCTTGCTTTTCTTGCACAAAAGCCTGTTGTCATATATCTGTAGCCATCTTTAATACAATGAGAATCAAGCTTCCACTCCACCAGCGAATGTATACACGTATTGTCGCTGCCTTTTCTGAAAAGCTTCTCTATCGGCTGCTTATCATCTAACGTACAGTTAGGTATCATATTCTGCATAAGAAGCAGCATAAGAAGACTCTTGCCACCACCATTGGCAAGGTCATATATCGTATTTCTACAGTTAAAACGCATTATAAAATCATCGTAAAACTGTGTACCAAAGTTATATTTTACGTTGTTCACCCTTACTCTGTTAATCTGTGGCATATCAATCCTCCATAACTTTAACCGGTTTATTCTTTCTGTATTACAGTCAATCTCCTGTATACAATCTTAGCTCTGCATAAGTTCTGCCATTCGTCCCTTATACTCATCAAAATAATTCTCTATAAGCGCCCTGAACCTGTCTGTTGGATAGAACCTGTTCTGTACCTCTGTAAGAAGCTCCTGCGATACGCAGAAGTTAAGCGCAATCTTCACAAAGCCTGTCTTTGAATTCTTTGCAGCCCTTACGTCCGCTGTATCCGCAACTGTTATTACAGGAAGTGCATCCCAGCTTAGTGCTATCTGCTTAAAACTGTTTTCTTCAACATCATCGATGATAATCCCAAGCTTTTTATCAACTATGGAAGCAACTGACGAGTCCACATTACGCACAATATCTTCTACTCTCACAAATTCTGCATATGTCGTACTTGCTGAGTCCGTATAAAATTCTGTTATTATATTATATATGATAAAATATACAAGATAGAGTTCTCTGTTTACACGTAATCCGAGTCTGTTTCTAAGCTCCTCATTAGTGTAACCGAACACTCTGTTATTATCACCGGCACTCACATACAGTCCATTATTGTACTCATATATATTAAGATTGAACTTCTTAAGTGACATATGAACAATATCATAAACCTCTGCATTGGTATTATATTCCTGATAAAGCTGGCTGTTATCGCCACTCTCACTCACCTGTTCACCCATTATAAGTCTTGATACTATATCAAGCGCCTTATCCAGATTTCTGTTTTCCATAATAATCCTCATTTCTGTGCACGTTTTAGCGCATAACGAATTGTGTCAGGTATGCGCCGACACAAATCCCGCGTGTGAAAAGTCCATTTTCACACTATACTATTGTCTTACTTTAACATAATTGTCATTAATACTTTGTTACTCAGGCTTCTATTTTTATAATTATATTTATTGATATAAATGTACAATTTTTACAACAACATACATTCTATGTTTTTTGTGAATTTATAATTTATCACACCATTTAATATAAGCACTTTAATATATTAGAACACCTTCCTAAATGCTATATTAGTTACCTGTATATCATCCAGAGCTGTCCTCTGTATGTTCTCTATATTCTGTGTACCATCTGACTTATTATTATAAGCTGAAATATTTTGTGTACCATCTGTATTATATATATCCTCTGATATATCGCTGGAAACCGCAATATTTTGTACAGCTTCGGCATCCTCTGGTGCATCGCCTAAAGCCTCATCTTCCCTGTCACTTTCACCCCTGACTATAAGAATATGCCTTACCTCTTTTCCCTTGAAGCTCTCCTCAAGTATTCCATCAAGAAATGTTTCACTATGCATATTATCGCCGCCTACCACGTACTCATCTCTCTGACAGAGGTTTACAAAAAATGCATAGTAATCTGCATTTTTAAGTATCGCATCACCATACGCACGTAGCATATAATCATTAAATGTATCAAGTGTAAGTATGTCCGATTTTTTCAAACATACCTTATCAATGCACATAAGAAGGTTATTCATAACAAATGTATAATTATGCTTTATTCTCTCATCAACAGCCTCATCCTCATACACTATCTGCTTAAGCTCATTTTTATTTACATACTCTTTCTTTTCGTATCTTTCAGGCTTAACCATAAGTGCCTCATCTATTGTTTTAAGGTCAAGCGTTTTTCTTATATTAAGCTTAAGAAGCGGGTCTATAAGATACTTAAGCGCATCCGCGTTGTCTTTTCGTATCATATCTGAAAGTGCTGTTGCAAAGTCCATATGCGGACGAAGTCTTGCAAGCTTTGCCCTTCTTACCGCTTCATCAGTGGTATTCTGCATCTGCGTACAGTCACGAAGAAGATGTGCATGCTTGTTCATGGCTATCTTTAACTGGTCTTCAAGATGATGTATCTCCTTCATAGTTCTGTAATAGCTGTCTGTACCTGACGGAGAACCCTCAAGCCTTGATATTGCCTTATCTATAAGCTCTTTATTCTTCCTAAAAAGCTTCTCCTCGTCATTAAACCACTTCATTCCTGTATTTACAAAGTCTTCATATGCCTCAACACCAGCACATACATCCTGTGCAAGTGTTTCCATAACCTCAGTCTTACGAAGCCGCAGTCTTCCAACCTCTTCATTAATACGCTCAACAACCTCAACACCACCTCTGAAGTTATTGGAATTAATCATCTTTTCAAGAAGAAGCTGCGATACATTTATTCTGCTCTCATCCTTTATCTCCTTCGTATCAAGATAAAATTCAACTGCATCTGCGCTTATCGAATACCACACCATATCCTCTCTTATTGTGCTTTCGACAAGCTTCATTCTTGACACCCTTTTCTTATGCTCAACCGGGTCATAATACTTAAACTCAAATGGTCTGCCATCATTTTTTATCTTATCAAATACATAGTCTGCCACTTCTACATACTCTTCATCAGACAGCACCAGACCAAAGTCCATTTTTACAAGCATTTTAAAGAAATCGAGGTATTCCTTATAAGTAACGTCCTTTTCCCTGAAGTTATTTTCTTCAATAAAAAAACGCAGAACTGCCATAAGAATATACCCCATATCGAGCGCACTATACTTTCCGTCCTTATACTGTTCAAAGGATACG
>ERZ779840.4343-NODE-4343-length-10521-cov-2.473724_pt1 | contig 10521 bp, 5 predicted proteins | sample MGYA00511561_ERZ779840 | MGnify/ENA primary metagenome ERZ779840 (study PRJEB29588, sample SAMEA2162036) | human gut metagenome | biome: human gut; feature: human-associated habitat; material: faeces | place: Denmark | collected 2008/2010 ...
ACAATAATCTGAAATGTATCTGGCTGCGCAAAGAAACCGGGCAATTGTATATCGGTACGCATACAGGGGGACTCACAATCTTTGACACTCGAAGGAAAACGGCACATACACTCAAAAATAGCCCCGACAAAGCCAACTCTTTACCCAGCAATGTGATAAATGACTTACAACCCTATAAAGGAAAACTCGTCCTGTCTACCCAAGCAGGAATCGTTGCCATGAATCCGGAAACGGAGACTTTCGAGCCGTTATCCCCCCTGCCCGACGTCCGGAGTCTTATAGAGAACTATATTTATGTAACATTTCATATCGACCGGAATGACAATATTTGGTTAGCCAACGGCAACGGCGGAATAACCCGGGTGAACCTGTTGACAGGAAAAAGACAGAATTACCGGCATGACCTCAAAAAAGAACATAACATCGGACGCTTCAAAGTGCTACATATCTTCGAGAACCACTTGGGCGAATTATTCTTCAGTACGGCAGGTTCCGGGTTATTCAAATATGAACCGGAAACAGATTCTTTCTTCCGCTTCGCCATGGAGGACAATCTTCTAATGAGTAATTATTGCTATTATGTTGCCGAATCGCCTTCACATGAATTGTTCGTACTCCACAACCGGGGAATCTCCTGCCTGAATTCTGAAAAAAAGGAACTCACATATACATACGTTATTCCATATATGAGTTTCGGACAAGGCTCATGTATCTATTTTACTCAAAGCGGAGAATTATTCCTCGGAGGAACCAACGGCTTGGTTTCTCTGCCGGGAATACAGAATCTCCCCACATCGAATGATCATCAATTCTACTTCGACCAACTGATTATCAACAATAAAGTGATACAACCCGGAGATGAGTCACACATCTTGTCACAAACGATGCCTTATACGGAATCTATCAAGTTGGCACACAATCAGAACAGTCTTATCCTGGAAATAGCCACCTCCAATTATACACAAAACAAGTACAAATATGAATACCAATTGGAAGGTTTCGACCGGACATGGCTTCCGCTACACTCCCCGAAAATAGTATATACCAACCTCGACCCGGGACATTATAAACTGACTGTACGCGAGAAAAACGATTCGCAAACGATCTGTGGTGAACGTTCGCTTCACATCTATATCCGCCCCCCTTTCTATGCTAATCTTTATGCCTATTTATTATATATACTGATTCTCTGTCTTGTACTGTATGCTATCATCCGTTTTAACACCCGGCAAGCTAAACTGAAAGCATCATTGGAATTTGAGAAGAAAGAAAAAGAAAGAATCAAAGAAATGAACCAGGTCAAGCTGCGTTTCTTCACAAATATCTCACATGAATTCCGTACTCCACTAACGCTTATCATCGGACAAATAGAGAACTTATTGCAATTAAACAAGCTCTCTCCCTCCATGTACAACCGTCTGCTGCGTATTTACAAGAACGCCAGCCACATGCGCACGCTCATCTCCGAGCTGTTGGATTTCCGTAAACAAGAACAGGGTTATCTGAAACTGAAGGTGGAATGCCGTGATATTGTCGCCTTCACCAAGGAAGTTTACATGTCATTCTATGAATACGCACTCAAGCATCACATCGCATATCGTTTCGAGACTTCCGAACCAAGTATTAATCTATGGTTCGACCCGGTGCAGATGCAGAAAGTTATCATCAACCTGCTATCCAACGCTTTCAAATATACTCCCGCAGAAGGAAATATCACAGTCAGTATCCGCATGCACTCCCAACAGGTATTGCTCCAAATCAAGGATAGCGGAACCGGTATCCCACAGGAGTCAATCCACAAAATATTCGACCAATTCTATCAGATAGACGGACAAAGATCCAATTTATCTTTGGGAACGGGTATCGGACTGACCTTGAGCAAAAATATCGTGGAATTGCATAAAGGAAATATCCGTGTAGAAAGTAAAGTGGATGAAGGAAGCTGTTTTACCGTAATCCTGAAAACAGGCAACAGCCATTTTAAAGCGGACGAGCTACAAACGGAAAATACATCGGCATGCATGATTAGTACGGAACTGATTCCACTGGAGGAGCTGCCATTGGAAGAAGAGACGGCAGAACATGCACTCACAGAAAAGCCGGTCATACTAATCGTAGAGGACAACGACGATATCCTCGAAATGCTGAAGGAAATATTTTATCCCATTTATGAAGTACACACCGCCGGAAACGGAAAAGAGGGATTTGAACAGGCGTTGACAATACAGCCGGATATTGTACTAAGCGATGTCATGATGCCCGAAATGTCCGGAAAGGAAATGTGTTATAAGATAAAGAACACGGTTAACCTGTCACATATACCTGTCGTGCTATTGACTGCGCAGACATCTGTGGAATATACGATAGAAGGATATATGTATGAAGCGGACGACTATATCACGAAGCCGTTTAACGTAAAACTGCTCGTCTCACGCTGCAACAATCTGGTGAAAAGCCGAAGAAAGCTGATTGAGAAGTTCAGAAATCAACAGCCGGCCACTGTGACGGATATTGCCGTCAACCAAGCCGACCGGGAACTTATCAAGAAAGCGACAGAAATCATTTCCAACAACTTTGAAAACCCGGAGTTCAATATGAATGTGCTTGCCGCCGAACTGGGATTGGGACGCAACAAGCTATATACACGTATGAAAGAGATCACCGGCCTGACTCCTAACGAATTTACGCTTAAAATGAAACTCGACGAGAGTATGCGCCTGCTCAAAAACAACCCGGAACTGAATATCTCCGAAATATCCGACCGATTAGGGTTCTCAACGACCCAATATTTCAGCAAATGTTTCAAATCCGTCTTCGGAATGGCACCGCTTACATTCCGAAAGTCCAATCCCGCCGCACCGGATACGTCTGTCTAATCCGATAAAACATGATTTATCTTTCCCGAGGACAATAACACAGGATATTCGGGACAATTTTGTATGTCCTCTAAGCAATAAATACGTAATCTTTGCACCATTAACTAACAAAAACCTAAAAATATATGAAGCTAGTATCCATTCTATCTTTTTACTTATTGTCAACCTTTTCGACTCTGTACGGCAAAGGTGATAATAAAATAATAACCCATTCTTTCGACCGGGCAGAGCAGCAATATACTGCCATGCTGAAGGCCTTACCCGAACCAACCGCTTATCCGCGTACTACCGATAACAACGGAAAGTTGCGTACCACTCCACTCAATGACTGGACGGAAGGCTTTTATCCCGGCAGCCTTTGGTATATCTACGAGAACAATAAGCAAAATACATGGAAACAGGAAGCAATCCGCTGGACAGAAGCCTTGGAACCGCTAAAGAAACAGAAAGGACACCATGACATCGGCTTCCTTATTTATTGCAGCTTCGGCAATGCATACCGCCTTACAAAAAAGGAAGAATACAAACAGATCATCATAGAAGCAGCAAACTCACTCTGCACGCGTTTCAGCTCGAAGACAGGGTGTATCAAATCATGGAATTACCGGAAATCATGGAATGGTAAAGACGAATGGTTCTACCCCGTTATCATCGACAATATGATGAATCTGGAATTACTTTATTTCGCCAGCAAAGTGACCGGTGACCCGCATTATGCAGAAATAGCCAACTCGCACGCTATCACCACCGCGCGGGAACAATTCCGTGAAGATTACAGTAATTATCACGTAGTCAACTACGACCCGGAAACCGGAAAAGTACTCCACAAACAAACCTGTCAGGGATTCTCCGACAATTCCGCCTGGACAAGCATGGGCCATTTACGGATACACAATGGCTTATAGAGAAACAAAGAAACCCGAGTTTCTGGAAATGGCACAGCGCACCGCCGAATTCTGGCTCAACCACTCCAATCTGCCCGAAGACATGGTACCCTACTGGGATTTCAATGCCGGACAGGAAGGCTATGTCCCCGAATGGGAGTATGACGCAAACGACTTCAAAGAGATACCAAGAGACGCCTCAGCCGCAGCTATCACAGCTTCCGCCCTACTTGAACTTTATCAATATGTAGATAAGAAAACTGGAAAAAGATATTACCAGGCAGCAGTGAAAACGTTAAAATCATTGGCTTCGCCAAGTTATCTGGCTGCCCAAGGAACCAACGGCAACTTTCTCTTAAAACATTGTGTAGGAAGTATCCCGCACAAAAACGAAATTGACGTACCGTTGGTATATGCCGATTACTACTTCTTGGAAGCACTGCACAGATATAAGAATTCAAAAGGTATAAAGTAAGCTTTTTGACAGAATATTAGAATAATAACTTAACACAGAAAGAAGGTTGGTCCCCCTATCCACCCTTCTTCCACAAAAGAGGCCGGAAATGTCATCACTTCCGGCCTCTTTTACGTTTATCCCCACAAAATTAAGCATATACAATTGTACCCCATGACAATTTTACCCTACTTTCGGTACAATCTTCCTAGGTAACCTACCTTCAAATACACAATCTTTGCACTATCATAATCCTCCGAAAAGAATCATAATTATAAAACATACTTATAACTAATTTTTAAATTATAAACTTATGAAGAACAGCACTCAACGAACGTCATGCGTTCACAACTCAAAAAAGAGTGGTTCATTATCCGGAATAATGCAACTATCAATGGCGATACTATTTGCTTTTAGTATCACGACACAGGCGGAAGCCATAGAATATCCGTCTGCAAAAGTACAGACTGCAATCAACCAGCAAAGTAAAATCAAGATTACAGGTACAGTTGTTGATCAGGCAGGAATTCCTATTATCGGTGCTAACATAACCGTTAAAAACCAAACCGGTACCGGAACGATCACCGATATCGACGGCCGGTTCACATTCGAAGTCCCCGCCAATTCTACCCTTTCGATATCCTATATCGGATACAAGAATCAGGAAATAAGAATCACAAGCAGCAAACCACTTACCATTAAACTCCAAGACGATGCCGAAGTCTTAGATGAAGTTGTAGTAACAGCTTTGGGTATCAAAAGAGAGGAAAAGGCGTTGGGGTATGCCGTACAGAAAGTTAGCGGCGACCAACTGACCACCATAAAAAGCGTAGATGTGACTTCCGGACTGAACGGTAAAATTGCCGGATTGAAGGTAGAAAACAGTACGGAATTCAATGAAGCCCCCAATCTAAAGCTGCGCGGTGAAAACCCGCTGATTGTTATTGACGGGGTGCCTTACAAAAACATGTCGCTGCGGGATATCGCTTCCGATGATATAGAATCCATTGATGTACTGAAAGGGGCTACGGCTTCCGCCTTGTATGGTGCGCGGGGTGGTTCGGGTGCCGTCATGATTACCACCAAAAGAGGAAAAGAAGAAGGGTTGCAGGTAACCGTAAACAGCAGTACGATGTTCAATGCCGGATATCTAAAATTGCCGGAAGTACAAACATCTTACAGTTCGGGAAAAAATGGTATATACAATGATAACTCCAGCTATGTATGGGGAGCCAAACTGGACGTCGGCAATGAAGCCATGCAATACAACCCGTATACTCAAGAACGGGAAATGACAGAACTGACTTCCAGAGGGAAAAATAACCTGAAAAACTTCCAGGAACTGAGTTTCATCACCAACAACAACGTAAGCGTCACTCAGAAAGGTAAATATGGAAGTATCCGTACCTCATTGACACACGTCTACAACAAAGGCCAATGGCCCAACGAGAAATTAAACAAAATAACCTATACCGTATCAGGAGATATGAAATATAAAAAATTCAGTTCCGAGGCCGGAATCACTTACAACAAGAGATTCTATCCCAATATGGGCGGATCGGCCTATCACGGTACAGGCTATATTTACAATCTTCTGGTATGGTCGGGCAGTGAATACGATATACGGGATTATAAGAATTACTGGCGAATAAAAGACGAACAATCCAATTGGTGGGACCGGGGCGGTTGGTATGACAACCCTTATTATATAGCCAACGAGTTAACGAGTTCGGACAATTATGATGTAGTCAATGCCTTTGTCAATGCTTCTTATGATATTACTTCCTGGTTGAAGCTATCCCTGCGTTCGGGTGCTGATATGTATACGGAAAAAAGCGAAACAAAAGCTCCGGTAGGTTCCGTGACCGGCAAAGGAGAGAAGAAAGGATATTATTCTGTCTATCAAAAAAGAGGATTCAGTACCAATAATGATATTATGCTGACTGCCGAACATAAATTCGGTGATATCAGTGTGGACGGATTCGTCGGAGGAAATATTTACTATTACCAGAATGACTATTTAGGATCAAACACTGCCGGCGGATTAATCATTCCGGGGTATTATTCACTAAAAGCATCAGTAGACCCCGCCGAAACCAGCAAAACTTATAACAGCAAACAAACGAATTCCATTTACGGAAAAATAGGATTAGCTTATAAAAGTGCGGTCTTTGTAGAAGCAACGGGACGTAACGACTGGTCGTCAACCTTACCGGAAGAGACTCGTTCTTATTTCTATCCGGCTGTTTCCGGTAGCGTAGTGCTCTCCGAATTCATCAAAATGCCCAAAGTTATCGACTTCTGGAAAATAAGAGGTTCGTGGACAACCACCAAACATGATATGGGTGTGTATGCTATCAATGATGTTTATTCTATCAGTACCGATGTATGGGACAACATGAGTGCCGCCTACTCTCCTACAACAATTCGAAACAGCCTGCTTTCCCCTTCCCAAACACGGTCATACGAACTGGGTACAGCCATTCATTTATTTGGGAACCGCCTGCGTCTGGATTATACATATTATAATACACTCAAGTTTAACAATACCCGGAACGCCGGACTTAGTTCTGTAAGCGGATACAGCAATACGCAAGTCAACATGGACGAAGAACAAGTAAGAAAAGGAATGGAACTCTCCATTTCCGGTGATATCATCAAGAACCGGGAATTGACGTGGTCTGCCATGTTCAACTGGTCACGCGACCGCTACTATTACCATAAAATAGACCCGATATACTCTACTCAAAAACCTTGGGTAGCCGAAGGGGAGCGTTGGGACTGGGTAGCAATTTACGACTACCAAAGGGATCCGGAAGGAAATATTGTACACGGAAGTAACGGATTCCCTCTCGTCAATAAGTTTACGACACTCAAAGGATATAGCGAACCTGATTGGATATGGGGACTCAGCACATCGGTCAACTGGAAGGGAATCACCCTGAGTATCACCATTGACGGACGTGTAGGAGGTGTCGGTTATTCTATGACAGACCAGGCCATGTGGAACTCCGGCGCACATATAGACAGTGACAATCAATATCGATACGAAGAAGTAGTCAACAACAATAAGACATTCATAGGCCAAGGGGTCAAAGTCGTATCAGGCAAAGCCGAATGGGATGCAAACGGGAATGTAATCATGGACAACCGTGTATTTGCCCCCAATGACAAAGTCGTTTCGTATCAAGACTATATGATGACTACCAATCCATACGCATCGGGTGATAATAAAAGAGCGCAAAACTGGTTCGACAAGACATTTATCAAGCTTCGCGACTTATCTATCAGTTACGAAATACCACAATCCGTTTGCCAAAAAATAGGAATGAAAGGTGCTTCTGTCGGTTTTGTCGGACAGAACCTGCTGATGTGGGCAAAAGAATTTCGCTTCAGTGACCCCGATAAAGTGCAGGATGCACTAAGCTCACCTTCTATCCGTTACATGGGATTTAATGTTAAGTTTGACTTCTAAAAGAATGAATAATATGAAAACAATAAAATATATCGCGAGCCTGCTCGCCGGAATTACCCTATTTTCATGCGATAACTTTGAGGATATCAATACGAATCCGGACGCTGTGACCAAAGTATCACCCAAGCTTCTGGCAACGGGTGCCATTGTAGGGCTTATGAAACCTTCCAAAGGCAAAGATTTCATTTATAATCAAATGACCTGCAAATATATCGGCTGGTCGGAAGCATTGGAAGGAACGCAGTATAACAACTTCGGACGCGAAAGTTTCAGCGGCTACACCTCGCTGACCAACTATAAGCTCATGGCGGAACTGACAGACAAAGACGAAACAATGAATGAAGACAAAAGGAATGCATACAAGGGTCTGGCACTTTTCCTGAAGGCTTACCGACTATTCGAATACACTCTCAATGTAGGTGATATTCCCTACGAAGGAATCCTAGAGGGCAAGGAAGGGAATCTGACTGTAGCCTACAACACACAAGAGGATGTTTTCAAATTCCTGCTCAATGATCTGGATAAGGCACACGAATACTTCCAGAATGCCAACCAGACAACATTTGACGGAGATCCTATCTTCGGTGGAAAGGTAGAACAGTGGCACAGAGTATCGAATGCTTTAGAATTAAGAGTTCTAATCAACTTATCCAAGAAGATTAATTCCACTGACATCAATATTAAATCCAAATTTAATGAGATACTTGACCGTAACTTACTGTTACGTTCCAACGCTGATAATTTACAAATCACTTTCTCCACGAAAGAAGGGCAGTTGTATCCATTCAATGAATCATTACATTCCTATAAACAATACGTAATGATATCCGGTCTGGTTATTGATGCGCTGAAAGCCAATGAGGACTATCGCCTCTTTTATTACGCAAATCCTTCCGAAGGAAAATTAAATTCCGGTAGCCAGGAAAATGACTGGGATGCTTACATAGGAATCGACCCGTCGGATCCGATAGACGAATTAAAACTAATAGCCGATCAAACGAAAGAATTCTGCCAGTTCAACAACAGATATACTTCTTACGAGTCCGGAGAACCTTATATCCGTATAGGCTATGCCGAACAGAATTTTATTCTTGCCGAAGCGGCATTACGCACATGGATCACCGGAGATGCAGCCGAATATTATAAAAAAGGAATTGAAGCAAGCATGAAATTCGTTGCTGACAATACGCCGGATGCACAGAAGTATCATCACGGACGCAAAATGACTAGTGACATCATTGCCCAAACATTAGCAAAACCCGGTATCCAGCTTAATGGAACTTTCGAGGAGGATCTCAAAAAGATCATAACTCAGAAATATCTGGCCAATTTCATGCAGTCACCCTATCAAGCCTATTATGACTACAGAAGAACCGGTTATCCGGAATTCCCGATCAATCCGCTGACTAACCAAAATCCCAACGAACCTACCAAAATGCCGGTACGCTGGTTATATCCAAGTGCGGAATATGATTATAACAAGGCAAATGTAGAAGCGGCTGTACAAAGGCAATTCAACGGTTCGGACGAAGTAAACAAGTTGATGTGGATTCTACAAGAATAAAAAAGAACGGCATGAAACTAAATTTTTATATACTACTCTTATGCCTTAGCAGCATAGGAATAACAAGTTGGGGTCGCAATGCGACCCCAACCTCTCATCTCACCGTCCTGCAACTCAACATCTGGCATGAAGGAAGCATCGTAGAAGGAGGATTTGAAGCCATAGCCGATGAAGTGGCACAGGTTGATGCCGATATCGTTTTTTTCAGCGAAGTCCGCAACTACAATGGCACCTTCTTTATATCCCGCATCATTGAGGCACTTAAGAAACGTGGAAAAACTTACTATGGAGAACATAACCCTCTGGATGTAGGCATCTTATCCAAATACAATATAAGTCAGCAGGAGATTATCTATCCAAAGGACAGCGGTTGCGGCTCTATCCTGAAAGCAACTATCGGCATAGCCGGACATACTATTGCCGTTTATTCCGCCCACTTAGATTATAAGAATTATGCTTGTTACTTACCTCGTGGTTACAATGGAAGTACTTGGAAGAAAATGACACAACCTGTTCATAATGCGGATTCCATTTTAGCGGCCAACCGGATCGCCTTTCGCGAAGAAGCCATTGAAGTATTCATCGAAAACGCACGGCAAGACATTGCCGAAGGAGCCATTGTTCTATTAGGAGGAGATTTCAACGAACCTTCTCACCTCGACTGGCAAGAAGATACAAAAGACCTATGGGACCATAATGGGGTAGTTATCAATTGGGACTGTTCAAGTATACTCTGCAAAGAAGGATTCAAGGACACATATCGAACGCTATATCCGAACCCGATCACCCACCCGGGATTCACTTTCCCTTCCGACAACGACAAGATGCCTGTCAGCAAATTAACCTGGGCACCAGATGCGGACGAAAGAGACCGGATTGATTTTATTTACTTTTATCCTAATCAGGACATTACACCAATATCCTCTATGATTCTCGGTCCGTCCCGTTCCATTGTCAAAAGTCAGCGCATAGAAGAGAATACAGAAGACTACTTCATCACCCCCAAAGGCATATGGCCTTCTGACCATAAAGGAGTAATAGCCACTTTCAGGATATCTCTCCAATAGAACAGACTTTTCCAGTTTAGAGCCGTATTATGGGGAGATACTGCTGATCTGTCGGACAGCTCCTCTTTTTATTACTTCTATATTACTAGTTTATCGGACATATAGATCCAATGTGTTGGACATATATAGTCAACGCGTTAGGCATATAGATCCAATACGCTGGACATATAGATTCAGCATCTCATCCATAACAGCCTGATT
>ERZ779840.4348-NODE-4348-length-10514-cov-6.192561_pt1 | contig 10514 bp, 8 predicted proteins | sample MGYA00511561_ERZ779840 | MGnify/ENA primary metagenome ERZ779840 (study PRJEB29588, sample SAMEA2162036) | human gut metagenome | biome: human gut; feature: human-associated habitat; material: faeces | place: Denmark | collected 2008/2010 ...
AACATCTTCCCACAGCTGTTCCTCGTCCACATCGGCGTGGCGGGTGGTCAGCACATCCGGGAAGCGGGTCAGAACGGCGGTGGACACATCATTTTTGACCCCCAGCTGCTCGGACAAGTCCCGCATGGCCTGCTGATAGCTGCGGGCAAGTTCCATGTTGACGGCGACCACGGTATCTGCCGCGTCCACATTCTGCACGGTCATGCTAAGCTCTACCTTACCGCGGGAGATCCGCTGGTTGAGCTGTTTTTTCAGGCGGCTGTCCAGAGAACTGCAGGTGCGCGGGATGCGGGAGGAATACTCGAAATAGCGGGAGTTCACGCTGCGCAGCTCCACAGTGATCTCGCGGCCATTGAGCACGGCAGTCCCCCTGCCGAAACCGGTCATGCTTAAGATCATACTAGCTCCTATTCTTTTGCGGTTTAACTTCGGTTTTTCTGTATAGGTATCCGCTTTGGGCACACAAGCCCATGTTACGATACATATAGCATCATTTTACTATTCTTTTCTGAAAAATTCAAGGTGCAGGATCAGGCTCTTTCCGGGCCGGAATACGGCATTGCGCGCAGGTGCGAAACAAAAGCCCCGGCGCGATCCTGAAAATAAAGATCGCGTCAGGGCTTCCGGGTCAATGAGCCGTTGTTCCGGCATTCGTTTTATACACGCAGGTCACGCTGCTTTCCAGCAGATCTGCGTTCAGCAGGGTCTGTTCCACCCAGTGGATGTTGTCGGAAATGGTGTCCAGCGAGACTTCGTATTCCTTTGCAATGCTGTCCATGCTGCGATACTGACAGCGATAGGTCAGGGTGAGGATCAGTTTGTCGACCATGGTGATCTTGGTAAAGCGCGGCTTGCGCTTGTGTTCCCGGCGGTAGCCTTCTTCCAGCGCCTGCAGCATGCGGCCGAATTCCTCCCGGGTAACCCCCATCAGGTTCCGGTAATCCGCTTCACACAGGTCGGCGAGGTGCTCTTCGGTAATACGCCTCATGGCAATAACCCCCTTTGCTCAGAATAACACTTGATATGATTGTTAATTATAAAAGGAATGCCGTGGCAAGTCAATGCAGTTGTGTCAGATTTCTGGTAAAAAGTGGGTGTATTTGTTGCATTTTAGTTGCATAAAGGCGAAATCCTCCTGTTTTTGCCAAAACAAAAAGCCTCCCGCTTGTGTACGGGAGGCTCGCTGTTCAGTTCAGATGAGCAGATCAGACGGGGTGGGACTGGTTGGTGTAGTCCACATGATCGCCGTCCACGCCCTGCTTCTTGGCATTGCGCTTGTCGAAGAACTTGGGTGCCACCTGCGGGAACATGGCGTAGGTCAGCACGTCCTCTTCCTGCGTTGCCCACTTGGCAGCTTCGGCCTTCAGCTTGTCCATCTCGGGAGCCAGCGTGTCGGCAAAGCGGCAGGTAATGGGCTGCTCGTCGCCAAGGATCTTCTTGGTGAACTCGGGCTTGATGGGAGCGGGAGTCTTGCCGTAGTCGCCGTGGACCAGACCCTTGAACTCCTTGGTGACCATCTTGTAGCGCTCGCCCATGATGACGTTGAACACAGCCTGCGTGCCAACGATCTGGCTGGTGGGGGTGACCAGCGGCGGATAACCTGCATCCTCACGGACGCGGGGGATCTCGGCCAGCACTTCGTCCAGCTTGTCTTCCTTGCCGGCATCCTTCAGCTGCTTGAGCATGTTGGAGAACATACCGCCCGGCACCTGATACAGCAGAGTGTTGGCGTCCACGCCCAGGCTCTTGGGGCTGATCTGGCCGTTGGCGATGTACTTCTCGCGCAGCTTTGCAAAGTAAGCGCGCACGACATTCAGCTGCTTCAGATCCAGACCGGTGTCGTAGTCGGTGCCCTGCAGGGCAGCCACCAGGCTCTCGGTGGGCATATGGCTGGTACCAAGGCTCAGGGGGCTCATGGCGGTATCGATGATATCGGCACCTGCCTCGATGCCCTTGAGGATGGACATGGAAGCCAGACCTGCAGTGTAGTGGCTGTGGATATCCACAGGGATGCTGACAGTCTCCTTCAGCTTCTTGACCAGATCATAGCAGGTATAGGGAGTGAGCAGACCGGCCATATCCTTGATGCAGATGGAGTTTGCGCCCATCTCTTCCAGAGTCTTAGCGTAGGCTGCAAAGTACTCGTTGTTGTGCACAGGGCTCAGGGTGTAGCTGATGCAGCCCTGCACATGAGCGCCCTCCTTGTTGGCAGACTTGATGGCGGTCTGCAGGTTGCGGGGATCGTTCAGAGCGTCGAAGATGCGGATGACGTCGATGCCGTTGGCAACGGACTTCTGTACAAAGTACTCCACAGCGTCATCTGCGTAGGGACGGTAGCCCAGCATATTCTGGCCGCGGAACAGCATCTGCAGCTTCTGGTGGGGCAGCTCCTTGCGCAGGATGCGCAGACGCTCCCACGGGTCCTCGTCCAAGAAGCGGATGCAGCTGTCGAACGTAGCGCCGCCCCAGCACTCCACGGAGAAGTAGTTGATCTTGTCCATTTCGGGCAGGATGGGGCGCATCTCGTCCATGGTCATACGGGTAGCCAGCAAAGACTGGTGCGCATCACGCAGGACGACCTCGGTCACCTTGATCGGCTTTTTTGCCATGGTTGTCACCTCTTCCTTAGTTCATGGAAACCAGAACGTCACCGGAGTTGACGGTATCGCCCTTGTTCACGTTGATGGAAGCAACGGTGCCATCCTGCGGAGCAACGATCTCGTTCTCCATCTTCATGGCCTCGAGGATGACCAGCACGTCGCCAGCCTTGACGGAAGCGCCGGCGGCGACCTTCACGTCCAGAATGTTGCCGGGCATCGGAGCCTTGACCTCAACAGCGCCTGCGGAAGCAGGAGCAGCGGGTGCGGCAGGAGCAGCAGCGGCAGCGTCACGATCAGCTCCACCGCATACTGCATCCGATCGCCCCCGGAAAAGGCCCACACGCACACCAGCGCCAGCCACCGCCGGAGCTGGCAGCAGAGGTAGGCCGTCAGCACAGAGATCACCGGCCAGAGCCGTTCATGGCTCAGCAAGCAGAGGGTGATCGCCAGAGGAAGATGAGTATGGAGGGGGTAGAGATACGACCCCAGCGCCGGGTCGATCCCCAGATAGACGATTCCCTGGATCAGGAAAATGGCCAGGGTGGAAGCAATCATGCAGCAGACGTTCCGCCGGGTCCACCGGATGTTGCAGAAGGCGGCGGAGAGCACGATGCCAAACAGGCCCACCGCCACGGTATTACATACATAAAGGATCGCATCCGCCGTCATGTCAAAAACACCTGCTTTCTGCGGAAGGCGTATTCCAAATATAGATCCTTTAATTCCGCGTATTTTCCCCGTGGGACGGGCAGTTCCGCCAGAGAATCCATGGTGATGGCCTTGGGCACGATGGACTTGATGTGATCCAGATTCACCAGATAGGACCGGTGGATCCGCAGGAAATTGTCATGCTCCGCCAGCTGCTCGCAGAGATGGTCCATACCGCCGCCGCTCTCCAGCACCGTGCCATCCGTCAGGTGCAGCCACAGGGCCCGGCCCAGCACCTCGCAGTATTCCAGCTTGTCCAGCTCCACCCGGGTGATGCCGCTTTTGCAGCGGAGGATCAGGCTCATACTGCCGCTTTTGGCACATTCCGCGATCACAGAGTCCAGCAAGCGGAAAAAACTCTCCTGCCAGATGGGCTTGAGCTGGTAGAAATAGGCCCCCACGGTGTAGGACTCCACGGCGAATTCCGCTGAGGAGGTAAGGAAAATAATTTTCATGCTCTGGTCATACCGGCGAATCTCCCGGGCGGTATCGATCCCGTTCTCCCCCGGCATCATCACATCCAGCAGCAGAATATCAAAGCGGGTCCCCCGCTCAATCTCTGTCAGCAGCTCCAGGGGACTCTGAAAGGCTGCGGAGGCAATTTCCACGTTCCGCTCCACCCGGTAGCGGTCCAGCAGCACCCGCAGCTCACTCAATATGGATAGATCATCGTCGCAAAAGCCAATTTGTATCATGAACGCTCACCTTTTCGGTCTGTGTCGGTTTCTCTTGATATACTGTAACATCTCCCCTTTCATCCGTCAACGCAAAAACCGCGGAGATCCGCTTGTGCGGTTCCCTCTCCGCAGGAAACACACAGACAGCTTATTCAATCGTTGTCAATATCGCCGCACAGGTCCTGATGGATACGGTTCCTAGCCGGTTTTTAGAGTTTTTGACGCTCTCAAAGCGGCATTAGATTATGCCAGTGTTATCCGCATCTTTTTCCAGAAAAATGCAGAATTTTGCGGCATGTGCTCTCTGTAATGATGGTGCATATGTATGATGCTGATACAGCGTATCTGGATCATCTGATGCCCTGGTCCGAGAACCTGCCCGATGTTTGCAGGAAAGTACCCTGACAAAACGCCGGTAGCCACTTTCTGGTGGCTGCCGGCGTTCTTGTCAAGGTACGATTATCGGTTACGAACGTTGTATAAAACGTTCCGTTACGCTTGTCTCATGGCTGCCGCCAGCTATGACGCCTGCCCACCCCGGCCTTTCGGCCGGGGAGGGATTTTATAAGAGGTTTTGATCTCACTTTTCCGCGTACAGCCGCGTCAGGAACGCGGCGATCTGCGCGCGGGTGCAAGTGGCGGCGGGGTCAAAGCGACCGCCGCCCACGCCCTGGGTGATTCCGCTTTCCACGGCCCAGGCCACCGCCTGCGCGTAGTAGCTGCCGACAGGAACATCAGCAAAGCTGACCTTATCCGTTGCGGCGGGCTGACCCATGGTGCGCCACAGCATCGTGACCATCTGGGCGCGGTTGATGGCGGCGTTGGGCTCCGTGCCGTCGGAAATGCCCTTATCCTTGGACCACAGCTGCGCCTTTTCGTACCAAGTATTGCCGCCGCTCAGATTTGCGTCGTTCTGCCGCGCCAAAATCGTCCACAGCTGGGCGCGGGTGGCGGAGTTGTTGGGTGCGTAGATCGTGTCGCTCATGCCGTTGACCAGTCCACGGGCGCTGACGAAGTCGATGGCGTCCTCGGCCCAATGGTTCCGGGTGTCGATGAAGTTCTTGGAGTTGTCGATGATTTTGACGGTGGCATTGCCGTCCACGGTCAACTGGATGCCGTCCTCGGTGGGAATGGAGTTTTTCAAAATCTCCTCCGTGCCGTCGGGGTGGACGAGGACCGCCACCGTGCCGGGCTTCACGTTGGAAACGGGAATTTCCACCTTGGTCTCGCCTGCGCCCTTGGGAAGTTCGATGCTCACCGTGGGGGCGGTGTTGGAATTGCGGGAAGCCTCGACCTCCACAGGAGCCTTAACGGCCTCGCCGTTCTTCTTCGCGTCCTCGATGGCCTTGTTGCTCAAGGCGGTTTTCGCCTCGGTCTGGCCGTTCTTGTCGGTTTTCACCGTGCCGGTGGAGCCGTCAGCGGCCTTGTTCTCGGTGACGGAACCACCATCAGGCTTGGTCTCCGTCTTGGAAACAGAGCCGTCCTTGCCGGTGGTGGTCTGGGTCACGGAGCCGTCTTTCCGGGTCTCGGTTTTGGTGGAGGAGCCGTCGGTATTGTTCTTCGTCTCCGTCTTGATGACCGGATTGCTGTCGGAGCTGTCCCGGTCGGAGGAGGAACCGCCGCCACCACCGGAGGAAGAGCCGCCGGCATTACCGCCCGTAGACCCGCCGGGCTGAGAGGGTGTGGTGCCGCCGGTCACGGTGACCGTGCAGGTGGCGAACTTGCCAGAGCCGTCCGCCGCGGTGGCGGTGATCGTCACGGTACCGGCCTTGACCGCCGTCACGGTGCCGTCAGGGGCCACCGTGGCAACGGAGGTGTCGGAGGACGCCCACTTCAAATCCTTGTTGGCGGCGTTCTCGGGTGTGACCGTGGCGGTCAGCTTTTCGCTGTTTCCAACAGAGATCGAAGTGCTCGTCTTGTTCAGCGTGATGCTGTCGACAGGGACGATCTCGGGCGTGCCGCCGGTGATCTCATACTCCACAAAAGCGGCCGCGCCGTCCACGGTGATGCTCGCCTTGTACTTACCGGCCTCGGTGGGGGCAGCGGTCAGGGCAGTGCCGTCTTGCTTACCGTAGGTAATGCTGTTTACATCAACATTTTTGCCCTGCCATTTGACTTTTGTCAGCTGCGCCTCCGCGCTCTTACCGTCGCCGTAGGTTTTGTGCTCAGGCGCTGTGATGGTCACGCTGCCGCCGTTGGGATTCAGACAACCGTCTGCATTACAGGTGGCAACGATGGTATTCGTAGTTCCCTCTTTTATCGAGTATGTCCAGCTATGCACATGGGAAGAATCCGCGCTTGAATCCCCATTCACAGCCAGCCGGAGTGTGCCATCGTTCCGGTTCTGCACCTCATAAGATGCATTGTCGCTGGTAAAAATACTGCTGTAATTCTCATTTGTGGTCGCACCGGTGGCAGCGAGGACGCGGTTGCCCGGTGTGGGTGCTTTCTTAGCGGTCACGCCGATCTTTGCGTTATTGCTCAGTCCTTCGAGTATGGTGATCGATGCATCGACTGTGTTGGTGAAACCGGAGTATGTATTGGTTTGCGTGTCTGTGTCCAGATAGACGTTGTTTTCGGCGTTGTTCACCTTGTTTCCGGTAATGTTGGGACTGCCGGAAACCTCAAATTTTGCCGTCCGCTGTTCACCGGTTTCGCTTGGGTAGCTTTTTGCAAGCGCCGAAAGATACACGCCCGCGCCGTCAAACTTGGCGGTGTTGCCGGTGATCGAGCCGCCGGTCATTTTGAACGCAGCCGTCCAGCTCACACAGACTCCGCCGCCGATGCCATAGCTCGAAGTCTCATCCGTAACTGTGGAGGTATTGCCTGTGATGCTTCCTCCGTACATATTGAACTGAGATGCGCCCTCCCAGACGACGCGCGAAACATACACGCCGCCGCCATAGCCTGACTGGTTGCCATTGATGCTGCCGCCATAGAGGTTAAAGGTGGTCGAACTTGCCGCATCCTCCGCGCCCTCTACGCGCACGCCGCCGCCGGTGCCGTACTCCGTCGTCGTGTTCCCGGTGATCTGGCCGCCGTACATATCAAATGTACCGCCCAGCACCGTTATGCCGCGGCCTATTTTGCCGGTTGCATGAGTGATCTTGCCCTGCGCGCCCGTGCAGTCCGTCAAGGTGAATCGGCCTGTAACCAGAATAACATCTGCATTCTTAGCTTTGCCGCTTTCGGATACCAGATCATCAGGATTCTGCATAGTGATGTTCTTCCCATTCAGGCAGAGAACAACGCCATCGGGCACTTTCCAACCGCAATACGATCCACTGTCATAGGCGATAGCCTCGGTCAGCGTGACATTATCGGTCAGGTAGTAGTTGCCCGCGCCGGTGATCAGATTCAAATCGCTGATGCCTACCCAGTTCGTCAGGTTCTCCTCAGTGTCGTGACCGTTGCTCTGGGCGTGCACTGCGCCGCAGACACAGCTGTGGTTGTGTGTCGTCGAAGCGCTGCGCTGCGTCAGAACTACGTAGCCAGTTCCGCTGTTTCCGGCGATTTGCGTTATATAGGTGGTGTTGTCGGAGGTGAAATAGTTTGTGGACACAGCGTCGGAGGTAACCGCCACATTGAGTTGGGAGCCCGCGACATCCACCTCAGTAGACACGCCGATGCCCGCGCCTGTGGTCAGGTCGCTTGCGGCCACGGTTCCCTTTTCGAGGAGATAGAGGTTGCTGCTTGCATTCCCCGCATGGTTGTTCGCGATCCTCGCTTTGCCGGAGAGGGTCACATTGCCGGGGTTCGTTTCGCTTCTGTCACAATACACACCGCCGCCGGTCGCGGCAGTGTTGTTCGTAATGCTGCCGTCGGTCAGGCTGAAGGTGTTACAGTTGTTGTACACACCGCCGCCTTTGCTTGCGGCCGTGTTGTAAGACACCTCGGCCGAACCGGACATGGTAAACGTACCGCTGGTATAAACGCCGCCGCCGAGGTTAGCAGAAGTGTTCTTCCCCGCCTCGCTGCCGCCGATCTTGCCGCCGTTCATGGTAAACGTTGCAGTATTATACACGCCGCCGCCGTAGCCGATGTCGGAGGCCGTTACCTTGTTCCCTGCGATCAGGCCGCCGGACATGGTAAAGGTGCTATCACTTTGATTGCTCACGCCGCCGCCGTAGTATTCAGCGGTGTTGACGCTGTTTTCCTTTGTGCCGCCGATGACGCCACCGGACATGGTAAAGGTCGTACCACTTCCCCAGCTGTACACACCGCCGCCCTGAGCAGCGCTGTTGCCGGAGATCGTGCCGCCGGAGAGTTTAAATGTACCCTTGTTGTACACACCGCCGCCGTAGCCCGCCGTGTTGCCGGAGATCGTGCCGCCGGACATGGTAAAGGCAGCAGTCGTATCCACCGTTAAGGGATCGCCGTTGTACACGCCGCCGCCTTCACCGTCATTAAAGGTACTACTCTCATTGCCGACAGACTTATTGTCCGAGATCTTGCCGCCGTACATATTGAAGGTGCCTTTATTGTACACGCCGGCGTAATTTATCGCCATATTGCCGGTGATGTTGCCGCCGTACATATTGAAGGTGCCTTCATTGTACACGCCGCAGCCGTATTTGCCCTCGGTATGCGTGATCTTATAATCCCCCCAGTAGGTCTGGCAGTTCGTCAGCGTGAAGCGCCCGGTTTCACTGACCGTGATAACAGGAACCGGGTTGCTCGTGTCAGCACCCGCATTACAGGTAATGCTGTGACCGTTGAGGCAGAGCGTCACATTGCCGGTGATGAGAATGCCGTGCTCCAGCGTCAGGTTGCTGGAAAGATAGTAAGTGCCGCCTTCCAGCACATAATTGCTGTCCGTTGCACTCCACGTAGCGTCGGCCTTTGTCAGCGTACCGTCTTTCTGTCTCAGTTCTGTTGTAAAATTAGTCTTGTAGGTCTCCTTAGGCGAGCAGGTGCAGCTGCCGCTGCCGGGGGCATAATCATCAGAAGAACTGCCGGCACCGCAAAGATAGTGTGTATGCCCACTGCCATAGTAACCGTCATAGTAATCGTCATAGTAGGCACTGGCTGCCGCCGTGGGCAGCAGCGCATCCACGGCCTGCGGATCGTCTGCGATGGCAAAACCAGTGGTGATGAGCAGTTCTCCCTGCGCCAGCCAGCGCGCGTAGTCCGGTGTGTCCGTCAGATTGACACCGCTGACCCTACGGCCAAGTCCCGCCGCGCCGCCGCAGACCGTGCAGCCCGCGAACACGGGCAGGCGCAGCACCTCCTGCAGTGTGGGATAGTCCGCTGTGTGCTGTGATGTCATGGCTTCTGCCCCCTTGTGATACTATCACAATTTTCATAGAAATGTTCATTTATTTTTGCCAATGGAACAGACCGTCCGTTGTTTTATGATAGCGGTAGTAAAACGAACGGAGGTATATTCCATGGCAAAGCAAATGAAACAGGATACTCCCTTAGTCCCCCGCAAACGGAGACTGGCCGCGCTGATAGCAGCCACCCGGTGCGGCGGAGAGAAACGTGATACGCTCTCCTGCTATGCCCGCCGCTGTACCGCCTCATCCATGGCGCAGGGTCTGAAGCACTACGCCTGACGCGGCGCACCCCTTCGGCAGATTCCCCGGCAATATGCCGGGGGATCTGTCCGTTCAGGGCTTTCTGGTTTCCTTCTTCAGCAGGGACGCCGCCGTGATGATGGTCAGTACCGACTCTGTCACCATGCCGGAATACGACCGTACCGCAATGACATATACCAGCCACGACAGGCCGCTGGCAATGCCCGCCACCTGTATCACCCGCCGCCTGGACTGGAAGAACGGCAGCAACGCCGCCAACGATGCCACGATGGGCAGTACCGTCACTGGCGTCTCATAGGTCACCACGGCAATCAGCAGAAATACTGCCACGATGGGTATCGCGGTGACCAGTTTACTCCAGTTGAATTTCTCCTGCAATAGGAAAAGCAGCAGCACGACAATCTGGAAAAAGCTGCACAGTGCGCCGGAGCATGCGTGGAGCAGTGTGTAGTGGATGGCGAAGATCAGGTTGGCCACCACCTGCCACAGCAAGATGGTACGCTTGTCATTCTGCCAATAGCTGAGACCCATGGCGATCAGTGCGCCGAACCCGATGAGTTGGTAAAATATGTTCATCCGTCGTTCCTCCTAATAAAAAACGCCGCACACCCTGTCGGATGCGTGGCGAAAAATGGAGGCGATGCTCCAGAAAAATCCACACTTATTTTGGAGTTTTATTATACCATGGGACAGCCGTATTTGTCACTTGCGGCAAAGGACAACCTCCAAAAGCCATGGGCTTTTGGAGGCGAGTGGCGGAGAAGGAGAGATTTGAACTCTCGCGCCGGGTTAAATCCGACCTACACCCTTAGCAGGGGCGCCTCTTCGGCCTCTTGAGTACTTCTCCGTAGTGTGGTTGATTATAACACAAAACAAACGGTCTTGCAAGGTGTTTGGCCGAAAATGAAATGTTAAAATTTTGTGAATTAAAAGCGGTTTCTGCCATGTTCAAAACCGCACCCGGCACCTGCTTCAGCCGAACGGACAAA
>ERZ779840.4349-NODE-4349-length-10507-cov-13.348163_pt1 | contig 10507 bp, 2 predicted proteins | sample MGYA00511561_ERZ779840 | MGnify/ENA primary metagenome ERZ779840 (study PRJEB29588, sample SAMEA2162036) | human gut metagenome | biome: human gut; feature: human-associated habitat; material: faeces | place: Denmark | collected 2008/2010 ...
CCATCTTCCGTTGATACCAAAGTATCCAAGGAAACTGCGTTTCCTGGTGAAGCACTGGCTCGTCAGACCGAACAGCATGCAGGTCAGTTGTACGAAACGGACTGCAGTCTCTGCGGGATCACCGCTTTCAATGGCTTCCTGTATCTGATCCACCTGGTTTTCCAGACCAAAGATTGCCATCACCGGCTTTAAGACAATGCCCAGAGATGTCTTACACATGTCGTCACACATGAAGCCCACGACAACACCCTTGAGCATTGCACCCATCACATGTATGACAGATCCGCCGCCAAGAATGACATTCCGGATCTCTGTTGCCGTATCATAAACGGTACACATGGCATTGGCCCACTTCATTATTTATGACAGAATCATTTTCCTTATCAACAATATCAAATCTATATTTTTCAGATATCAATTTGCCTCCATCCATTGCAACTAAAAAGTATGCATCTGCACTAATAAAACTGACAATTAAAGAAAACGATTCTAGCAGATCCTCATTATGCCCTATTTGATCATCTAATCTATCATATTCCGATGAACATGAAGACCAATCTCTTTCTCTATCATTCTGAATTGCTTTCTTGGCATGCGATACATAATACTTTATAATTTCATCTATTTTTAAATCAGACAACTACCCATAAAAATCATTTAAGCATTTTATAAATTCCTTCAAATATTGTCTAAGTCCAACTGTAATAAACTCCAATTTATAATACCACTCAACATTTTCGTACAATTCATATTTTTCTGATACGCACTTTCCGAACTCATTATCAAATTTTTCTATACTTGTTCCGATTTTCACACCTATATTTAAATCCTCTCCTGAAAAATATCCCTCTAAAAATGCTCTTATATTCTTCACATTATCTCTGCCAATATATTGTCCTGGTCTCTTTTCTATTTCATTAATTACAGAAATTAATCGAGTATGAAAAGCTATGTCCTTTACATTCTCTTCTATAACAATTTGCTCCGACTCTACATATTCAAAAAATTTTTTTATTGCATTCTCTCCTTCGTAATAAAACAATGTACTAAAATAACCCATATGGTATTTTGCATTATATTCTTTACATATTTTTTCTCCAAAGTTATAAATTGGAAACTTATATTTCGAATTCATGCATAACCCTGTAATCATATCTGCTAATAAAAAAATATCATAGCTCAACTTACTTTCTTTAATTATAGCAGAAATGATTTTTAAAAATTCGCCCATAGATATGTCCTCCAATTCTCTCTTTTTCTCAGTTGGCAGATAACACCCCATTTATAGACTATCATTTGTGCGATCTGCCAATCGAATATTCTTTAATCAGTTAAAACTTCGTTCTTTTCATTTTGCTTTCAACTGTATGTATCAAATCTTGCATCCACATATCAATATCTATACCATTCTTATATATATTATCATATATTTTCCCATCATATTCAACACCAACATGGTAACCATTTTTGCTTACTGCCATATTGAAATTATCACTCCAAATATAAGGTGTATCTGTATGAATTTCAACTAAATATCCTGTACCTCCAGCCTTTAGAATAATTCCTTTTATCTCTTCTGCCGTTTCAACACATTGAAAATTTTCGTACTTTTGTGTTGCCTCTATTATTGCATCCTTACACGCATTATGCACCAGCACCCTATCCGCTGACACATAATAAGTATGGCTGTCCTCGATCTCCAGATTATAGACCTTGACTGCTTTATCCAGTTTCTCTGTCTGAACACTCTTTACAGTCTCCTGCTCTCCATCCTCTGTCCGAAGAACATCGCCGGTCTCCAGCTCCGCCGCTGCACACCAGCCTTTTCCTTCCACATAGAACGGATGGTTCTCGGTTGTGTTGACAACGGTACCGTTCTCTGTTGTTACATGGACCAGAGCCTTCGTCTCCGTCACAGACACGGAAAGGACTTTCTTTAATTCTTTCTTGCCGGTTTCCGTATTTTCTGACCAGACATAGTCCCCCGCCTGTATCTTCCCGATCTGCCGCAGTCCATCTTCCGTTGATACCAGAGTATCTCCCGTGAAGCACTGGCTCGTCAGGCCAAAGAGCATGCAGGTCAGTTGTACAAAACGAACCGCAATCTCAGCCGGATCTCCACTTTCAACTGCCTCCTGGATCTGATCTACCTGACTTCCCAGACCAAAGATCGCCATCATCGGTTTTAAGATAATGCCCAGAGATGTCTTACACATGCCATCGCACATAAATCCGACAAGCACACCCTTCAGCATGGCACCCATCACATCTATGACAGATCCGCCGCCCAGAATGACATTCCGGATCTCTGTTGCCGTATCATAAACGGTACACATGGCATTGGCCCACTTCACTATGTTACGAAGAGAATTAAGCTGATGTACCGAGTTCAGGGTGGACTGGATGCCATCGGCGATAGAACATTCCGCCAGCGAGAAATATCCCGTCGGATCCGTATACTTCACCGGATTGGCATTGGCATACAGATACTTATGCAGACTTACCGGGTCATACAGACTGCCCGGATAGCTGTCCATGCTGATAAAGGTTCCGGTTGACGGATCCATATATCTGGCTCTCAGATAGTAAAGCCCCGTATTTGCATTGTACTGTTCCCCGGTATAGAGGAAGTCGTTTTCTGTCTCACCTTCCTTCTGAAGCAGATTTCCACAGGCATCATAGGCGTAGCGGTCTGTGACTGTTCCGGCAGCATTTGTCAGAAGTCTTGTGTTTCCATGACCGTCATAAATATAATACCATACAGATCCGTTTCTTTCCATACTAAGAAGTTCATCACTTCTCGTATAAAATGCAGTTTCTTTTCCATTCTGATCCGTTTCTGCCACGACCTGTGTGAGACTCCCGCTGGTGTCATTGACATAGCAGACCGTATCGCTTTCATTGACAGTTTTGGACAGGCGGTTGCCGGCATAATCGTAGGTATAGGATTCTACCGTTACACTGTTGCCCTGCTGGATCGTGGCACGCAGCAGATGATTTTCTTTGTCATAACTGTAATCGACGTTCTTGCTGCCACTCTGTTTTACCAGATTTCCGTTTGCATCGTAGGTATAAGTAATACTGCCCTCCGATGATTTCTCCGTAACCAGTTGATTGAGTGCATTATAGGTATAGGTGGTACGACCTTCCTTGACCTGTACTTCCTGCGAAGCGGTATCGGCAAGCTCCGAGAGACTTCCTTTTACCTTTGTCTCTTTGGAGATGCGGTTGCTTACCTTGTCGTAACCATATTCGTTTGTAAGCTCACTGCCGTTCTTTGCAATAACCTCTTTTACGAGACGGTTCAGCTTGTCATATCCGTAGGTGGTCTCTGTCTCCCCGGAAGCATCCGTTTCTGTGACAGACAGCCGCTCCCCGGCTTTGCCAAGTCCATAGCTGTACTTTGCCAGAGTGGCACCCCTGGCATCGGTGATCCATTCCTCTTTTAACCGCTGGCAGGCATCGTAGGTATAAGACATTACCGTGCCGTTTGGATAACGGACTGCACTGCGGTTTCCTGCTGCATCATACTCATATACGGTAGCTTTACCGTTTCGGTCTACAACTCTTGTTACCCGGTCAAGCAGATCATATTCATAACTGGTCTTTCCAAATCCATTGTCAAAGGTTTCCAGTCTGCCTGCTTTGTCGTAGGTATAAGACAGGACGGCTCCGTTGACATCTGTCTTTTTCACCAGACGGTCATATGGATCATACCGGTATTTTACTGTTCCGGATGGGTCTGTGACCTCCTGCAGCAATCCCTTTTTGTCATAGCTGTATTCTGTGACTTTCCCGCCCACACTTTTCTTTACCATACGGTCCATATTGTCATAGCTGTACCGGGTAATGGTTCCGGCATAGTCCATGGACTGTATGAGGTTTCCTGTCTCGTCGTAGCTGTATTCCATGGTCTTACCAAGGGCATTTGTCACTTTGGCTGCCCTGCCGAGGGCATCATAAGCATAGCGGGTTACGTGTCCTTCGGCATCGGTGACCGTGGCAAGGTTGCCGTTGCCGTCATAGCCGTAAGTGTAACTGCTTCCATTGGCATCGGTCACCTTTGTGAGACGGTCTGCTCCGTCGTAAGTATATCTGGTAATGTTACCGTTCTGGTCTTTCTGCTCAGTGACACGGTTTCTGGCATCATACTCTGCACTTACGCTGTTACCGTCTGCGTAAGTGGTTTTTGTGACATTTCCATTATCATCATATTCGTAAGAGGTCTTATTTCCCTTTGCATCGGTGCGGCTCACAAGTCTTGATGCCTCGTCATAGGCAAAGCTGGTGCGATGTCCCAGACCATCTGTAACGGAGGTGTTCCTGTTTCTCTCATCATAGGTATACACCGTCTTTGCACCACCGGCTCCGGTCTGCTCTATCACATTGCCAACTGCATCATAAACATAGGTTTCTTTTGTGCCGTCTGCATACATCTTTTCCGTCATGCGGTCCAGCTTGTCATATTTCATGGTGACGGTGAGACCACTCCGGTCGGTTGCGGTGATGTTGTTGCCATTGGCATCATAAGTAAAGCTTTCGAAGGTTCCATCCGGATACATGGTTTTTGTCATGTTGCCAAGATCATCATAGCGGTAGGTTGTTCTTCTGCCTTTGGCATCCACACTTGCGGTCTGGTTGCCGTTATCGTCATACTCATACTTTGTCACATTTCCGGCGTTGTCGATGCTTTCTGTGATATCACCTGCCGCATTATAGCTGTAGTGGCTGGTAAAGGTGAGGGTCTTGCCGTCCTCTTCCCTGCTGATGGTGACACTTGTTACTTTGCCGTTTTTGTCATAAGTGTAGGACGCACTTTCCCCTGCACCGTTTGTCGTGGAAGCCACATTTCCATCGGAATCATATGTTACTCTCTGATACGTTCCGATGGCATCGGTCAGTCCGGTCAGTTTTCCGTCACCGTTATAGCTGTATTCGGTTTTATTTCCACACGCATCCTCCAGAGAGGTGATCCTGTCATGATCGTCATAATCAACTGCCATAACAGTTTTGTCCATCATCCGGATAGAAGCTGCTCTGTTTTCCTGTGTATAGGTGCTTTTTACCGTTGTGCCGTCGGCTGCCTTCACCTGGGTTACGTTTCCGGCACTGTCATAGGTATAACCGGTGGTATTTCCATTGGCGTCTGTCGTTGTAAGCAGATGATTCTCTTCGTCGTATGTGTTGGTTGTCTTATACCCGTATGCGTCCACTGTCTGAAGTACATTTCCATGATCATCATAGGTATAAACGGTGGTATTTCCTCTGCGGTCTTTGACGGACTGGGTCCTGCCCTCCACATCATAATCATACTCCATGCGTTTTCCATCTGCGTCAATGGTCGCAATGAGCCTGCCGTCATCGTCATACTCATTCCTTGCCACTGCCACTCCCATGGGATCCGTCATGGATATGAGATTGTGTTCTTTGTCGTAGGCAAAGGAAACGGTGCGGCCTGCCGGATCTGTGACGGCTGTGAGGTCTCCTGCTGCATCATAGGTATAAGAAGTGATATTGTCTGCCGGATCCGTGGCGGAAATGATCCGTCCCTTATGATCTCTTTCAAAAGAGATACTTTTTCCATCTTCACTGTGATATCCGTCTTTGTCTACATATGTCGTATTTCCACTGGTATCCACAATCTTACTGACACCATCTGCCGCATTGAGATAAATCTTTGTTCCTTCTTCTGTGATAAGCCTGTATTCCGGATAGTCGTATAGCGATTCATCCGGAAACGCCAGCGTTCCCTCGCCAATTTCTGCGAGGTTCTCCCCTACAAGCTCCAGCTTCACTTTCGGATTTGTGACACAGCGGTATTCCAGTCTTGTCTCATATAACGGTACCAGTGCTCTGCGGGACGGAGAAAACACCAGACGAAAACGGTCACTGGTTCCATCACCGTAGCTTACCGTCACATCATGGCTTGCCGTTTCCACCAGCTCATACCCTTTGCTAAACAGTGATCCGGAAGACCTGAGCTGATAGCCTTCTGCTAATGATGTCCGGCTTTCGGTCAGGCTCATTCCCTGCATTCCGAGAGACCAGCCGATTCCAAAATCACCTGCTGATTTATTTCTGTTGTCATAGAAACGATTTACATTGACAGTAGAACCACCAAAAGCGGCTGTGATATCCGTAAATCCAATGTGCATGTTTCCTATTTTCAGATTTCCTTCCACGCTGACTGTCCGGGTAAGCTGATTTTTGTTTCCACCGGCATCCACTACCGTCAAACGTATCTCATACTGTCCATTCATCAATCGGGTTGTATCCAGCTCTCCCAGCACCTCATCATGCTTCTCTTCTGTGGATTCTGTCAGCAGTGTAAAATCCTTTTCTCCCTTTAAACGGTACTCTACCCGGTAAAAGCCCATTTCTTCCTCATCATAAGCAGAGCCAATGATGGATACCGGTTCCGTCAGGATCTGATCTGCCTCCGGCGCAGACAGGGAAGCCTTTGGATAGTTTCTGTCCCGGATCTGTTCATTACTTTCCGGATTTTCCATATCAATATCCGCCGGTGTCTCTGATGCCGAGGCACCACTGCCACTGCTTCCTTTGGTATAATGGCAGGTCACACGGGTTGTCCTGATATTTCCTGAGGTGTCCTCTGCGGTCAGGATGAAGCAATAATCTCCTGTGGCAAGCTCCTTTACCGGAAGTGCTGCAATCTGGGTATCCTCAATTTCACAGACTCCGGTGGCAAGCTCTTTCTCCTCCATTCCCTCTGTGGTATAAGTCAGACGATAATTCTTTATCCCTTTGTTGTCCCTTACCGTAGCACATAGGACAAGCATATCTCCTGCGTCATTGATCTCACATCTTGTGATGGCTGCTTCCGGTGCCTCCGTGTCTGTCTCCCGCTCCTCCGTCGTTGTACCTTCAAGCTCCGTCTTTCCGGATGCTTTTTTGTAAGTCAGCTGATAGGTACACCAGCTCCTGTTTCCTGCTTCATCCTCTGCGGTCAGCCGGAGAATATAATCCCCATCTGCCAGATCTGCCGTACTGATCACCGCCGCTTTTTCGTTGATGACCGGCTCTTTTCCCTCTGCCAGTATTTCCATCTCCGTGCCATTCTCTGCCCCAAATGTAAGCTCATATCCTGCCAGCTTTTTGTCGTCTGTTGCCGTTAGATAGACAAAAATACGGTCCTCCTCTTCGCTTAACTGAACACTGCAAATATCCACTTCCGGCACGGTCGTATCCTTTTCCGGTTCTTCCGGCTCAGGTTGTTCTTCTTCCGGATGTACAGGAGCCTCATTGATATACAGATACAATGTAAGAGAAATTTTCTCTCCCTTCTCCTGTTGTACTTCAAGAGAAATCTTATGCAGCCCTGCCACCGGCTGATAAAACAGTACCTGATCCTCATCGTCCGAAATTTTACAATTCAGAATCTTATCTCCCTTTTGTCCATCCAGACTGCAATCCGTTACCGTATATCCCTTCTCTACAAAAAGTGTGACATCATCCCCCTGATAATATGTGTTTTTATCAAACCAGGTCTTGACAGACGGCATTTTTCGATATACATGAAATGTAATTTCCCTGCTGAATGAATTCTTCTGTGCATTCCGTGCTGTCAATCGCAGAGTATGATCCCCTGCTTCTATATTCATGATCCGCAGGCTGCCATCCCATTTATCCATGGAAGGATCTGCCCACAAATCCTCCATTGCCAGAAGCTTTCCATCCAGCTCTGCCTCTACCTGATCTCCTGCCGGAATATTCGTCATTACCCGAACCGTATCCCCTTCGATATAAGAAGTCTGGTCTAACGCCATATCAAATACAGGATATCGAAAAGCCTCCTGTATTTCTTCCTCCCCTGAGGTGTTTTTCTTTTCTACATAAATAGTAATACGAGCATCCTTTTCCGGCATATTTTTATCATATGCCCGGATCTGGTGATAGCCTGTTTTTTGAAATGCCATGGTAATCCGGGAGGAATCGGTTGTTTCACCGGATGCCTTCTTGCCGTCAATTTCCCATACAATGTCCTGTGGTGTTGCAAAATTCTTCCGGGTGCAGAAATGATATGTCTGCTCCTCCCCCGGAACCGTCTCTCTCTGCCCTCTGATCTTTTGAGAATAATACTCTTTCTCCTGTGTTTCCTGCTTCTTTTTTGTATTTCCGTAAATCGTTACACGATCCACAAACGGAGAGTCTCCTTCTGTCGATCCTTTGAGCTCTGCTTTCAGATACAGGTATCTTCCCTGAAGCTGAGACAACACTCCCCCGTTTTCTTCCGGAGATATCCTCTGCAGTTTTTCCTCTGCCTGATCCTCCTGCAGCTTATCCTCTGCCGCATAAGCATACCATATAATATCACTGTCATCCGGATACACGGCAGACACCTCAATACGGTTCCAGCTTGTCCCTGTCTTCCCACTGTCAAATGCAGTATGCCAGCTTCCCTTCTGAGAATACTTCTTTTCATGAAATGAAATATCCTTTAATTCTTTTGACGAAAGCTTTCCATCCTTCATATAATAGATTGCAGCGTCTTTGATCAGTTGTCCCGTTTCCTCCATGGATGTCGTCATTGGAATTTCCAGAATCTCTGCTTCATCTGCTGCAGTCCAGAGAATTGTAATATCACCGTTTTCTTCTTTTTCGCAGATAATGTCCTCTCTGCTTAAGAAATCCTCCGGCACGCTGACTCCTTTGGCAAGTGTCATTCTGATAACGGCTTTTTCCCCGTCATATGTACTAATATTCTTAACTTCATCCCATTCACAGACATACGGATGCGGATCAATCCCCTCTCCATCATCCCAGGTTCCGGAAGCATACATATAAGCATAGTTCTGTGTTTCAAAGCTGGATAATCCATTATTCGGTTCTCCTGCCTGCCAGTTTGTATAGCTGCTGTTAGAACCGTTTACCCACAACCATCTTCCCTCATTGACTTCGTCTGTATAACCGATGGCTGTATATTCTCCACCAATTTCCTTCTGAATTAGTTGACAAACATATTTATTTTCCTGTTTATCATCAATTACTGCCAAATATCCCCCCATTTCCTTGCAAATCTGCTCTGCCTTCTTCCACGGAAGACTGTCCTCAGACACAGCGTAGGCGTGACCATTTTTTACACTGATATTTCCAATACTGTTTTTCACTCTGGATATATTCAGCTTTAATGTTCCCTGATATCTTCCATCTGATTTTCCGCTTTCTCCGGAAAATGTTTCATGCACTGAAAAATTTCCCGCCTGTATTTTTTGATCAATGCTCTCTATGGCATCTGTATTCTGGTCCACAAGCACCAGTCCCTCCTGGTCTGATCCCTGTGCTGCCGGTAGAAATTTGTCGACACTCTCTGTTCCTTCAAAAGCCGCTGGCTTCTCCTTAAATTCCTCCATCGTATCATATTGCTTAATGATCTCCGGTCCCTGAAATAATCCAAGCTCCTGAAGGGCATCCAGATCATGACTGTCACTGTGGATATAAATATCGGTACCGTTGATGTTCACCTTCCTGGCAATAATACGTCCATTTAAATGAAAACGATTCGCATAAATATTCACTGTTCCATTGGGTGCATATAACACTCCATTCAGGGAAATATCAGAACCACTCAGAGTGATATCCCCTGTTTGAGATACAATAAATGCACTTGCCTCATCCGGTGTACTTGCAGAACCAACATGATAGGAAATTGATTTTTGAGCATAAAGAATGCCTTTTCCCCGAAATGAGGTCGTATGAAATCCCAGACTTCCCTCCACTGCGATTGGTGTGTCCACTGAAATTTGATCATTTTGAAATACTTTATCCTGAGAATATACCTTGCCGTTCTTCTGGATATATTCATAAATATCTGCTGTAATATCCGGCATTTTTATCGCTTCTGCTTCTTCCCGCAGAGATGCGATCTGCTGGGAATCTCCGGAATCGCTTGTTCGCAAAGTGACTCCTCCACAGGCCTCCAAAACATTTTTTATCCGGATTTTATTCCCCTGATACAAAAAGTCACCATTGGTATGTATCGAGCCATCCACCTGCATCTGTCCTGTATAGAGGGCAATTCCACTTTTTTCTGATGTAAACAGGGCATATTCCAACGCTTTCAGACGCTCCGGAAGCTCATATTCACTTCCTTCCTGAATGTCTGTCGGCTGTGGCGACGCCGTCTCCTTGGAAACCTCCTTTTTAACAAAAGCGATGTGGGCGGGCATAGATGGCTTATCCTTCTCTCCATATGCCATAAAGCCAAAGCTTACGCTGCCTCCTGCCGGTATCGTGCTGTTATAAGACTTTGCGGCAATACGGTAATTTCCTTCACCCGTCGAAATAATATCCGCATTCCAGATATTATCAATATGTCCCTCATACTCCATATCAAGCTCCCACAGACTTTTGTCCCTACGGGAATGATTTACGATCGTAATATCTGCATTGACATAATTACTCCATGTGCTGTTTTCTTTATAAGTAATCGTGCATTCCTGATCTGTGTATGATTTTTCATTGTCTTCTTTTCCTGCGGTTATGTCGG
>ERZ779840.4350-NODE-4350-length-10505-cov-2.518182_pt1 | contig 10505 bp, 4 predicted proteins | sample MGYA00511561_ERZ779840 | MGnify/ENA primary metagenome ERZ779840 (study PRJEB29588, sample SAMEA2162036) | human gut metagenome | biome: human gut; feature: human-associated habitat; material: faeces | place: Denmark | collected 2008/2010 ...
GAGTTGAAGAAGATAGGGGTGGTCATGAAGAAAGCGCAGTACTTTATTACTTGCCATGAACTCCCCATGAAAACGGTGAACGAAATGACCCCGCAGGCCGTACGCAGTTTGCTGATTACAAAACCGAACAAGAAGAAAGTGGATGAAAGGCAGTTGTTGCTCGACTTTCAGGATTAATGATATGTTATTTGAACACAGAGTAGAGGTACAGAGATACGGTTCAAATAAAGAACAGCCATGATTATATTTGTTTTTGATAATACTTTCGAAGGCTTGCTGACTTCCGTTTTTGAAGCCTATTCCCGTCGTGTTTTTCCTGACGCATTGTTTCCGGAAGGAGAGCCGTTGCCCCTGTTTCACGATGAAGTCTTCACGGTAATCACCGAAGAAGAAAAAGCGAAGCGCGTGTGGCGTGGTCTGCAAAAGAAACTTTCTTCCGGTGCTTTGTCGTGCCTTGCCCAGTGTTGGCTGGCGGAAGAAGCCGAAACGCCGATGTTGCTGTTCCGCTATATCCGCAAGGCGATTGATGCTCCCCGTTCCATTGAGACGAACTTTGCCGACCCTGATGTGCTGGAATTTTCACGTATGTGGAAGCGGGTGGATTGGGAACGTCTTCGTATGCTCCAGTTTATCCGTTTTCAGAAACCTGCCGACGGCACTTTCTTTGCTGCCGTGGAACCGGAAAAGAATGCCCTCCCTTTGGCCATCGACCACTTTAAAGACCGTTTTGCCGACCAGCCCTGGCTGATATATGACATCAAGCGGGCTTACGGATTCTATTATGATTTGAAAGAAGTACGTCAGGTTACATTTGAAGAAGGTTCGCGTGAGGGGCATCTCGTTACCGGTATGCTGGACGAAAGCCTGATGGACAAGGACGAAAAACTCTTTCAGCAACTCTGGAAGACGTACTTTAAAGCCATCTGCATAAAAGAACGGCTAAATCCGCGGAAACATAAACAAGATATGCCAGTACGTTATTGGAAACACATGACGGAGAAGCAATAACGGCAGCAGCTATCCTATGCGGCAGCTATTCTATCTGTTCCACCGTCACGTCCGGCCATTCCTGCATCAGCGACAGCATGTGTCCTTCATCATTGCTCCGCTTGGATTTGATGACCATAGTCACGATATATCTCTCCGTTTCTCCGAAGCCGAGCCTTTCCATTTTGTAGGAGACCAGCATATAATTCCGGGATTTGAACCGGTCGGAAACTTCTTTGAGGATGTCCTTGTTTGGAGTGGAGAAGGTTATCATGGAACTTTTCATTCCTACACTTTTGAACAGGATGCTGAGAAGCTCCAATCCCGCCAGAGTGAGCAGGGTAGCGGCTATACCTATTACATACATTCCGGCACCGACGGCCAGACCGATGCCCGCGGTGGCCCATATTCCTGCCGCAGTGGTCAGTCCACGTACAATCTGTTTTTGCAGGATGATGGTGCCTGCACCGATGAAACCGATGCCGCTGACTACCTGTGCCGCCACACGGCTTGGGTCCAGCGATACGCTGTTTTCCTTGATGATGTCCTGAAAGCCGTATTGGGAAACAATCATGATGAGGGCACTGCCCAATGATACCAGGAAATGAGTGCGATATCCCGCTTCTTTGGCACGGTATTCACGGTCCAGCCCGATGATGGCACCCAGAATGCCGGCTACTAATAGTCTGAGTACGAAATCAAAATTTAATGCCATATTCTTTCTTTGTTATTTTTTGTTTACAGTCGTTGATTCCGGATATGCTCCCTTTTTTGAGGGGAACTCTGTGCTTGTTTAGGAAATTCGTTCCGGCGGATGCCCTTCAGAAGGCCTTGTAGGGCACTTTTAGAACTATGCGCACGGAGCAAAAACTGCGTACGCTTCCCGTTAAAACTCCTTGCGCTTCCATTTTCAACTCCTTGCGCAAGCATTTTCAACTCCTTGCGCAAGCATTTTTCCGACGGTTTTATGGGGGATAAAACGCCTTGTCTTTGGTGTTTCCTTTCGGGGTGTTTCTGACGGAGGAGAGGGGCAGGCGGTTTCTATTTATTGATTCCCTTTCTTCCTCTTTTCAGCGTGCCTTTTGGCAAACGCAGTAGGTGTTTCGTCAAATTCCTTTTTGAATGTCGCAGTGAAATAAGACTGGCTTTCGATGCCCACCTGTTCCATGATTTCGCGTATGGACATGTCTTCCTCCACCAATAGCCGGGCAGCTTTTCGCAGGCGATATTGCAGGATGAACTCAACGATTGACTTATTGGTCAGACTCTTCACTTTATTATAGAGTTTGGAACGACTGATAGATAGTTCGGAAGCGATATAATTGACATCCATCTCCGATTGGTCGATGTTTTTCTCTACCACTGCGATGAACTGTTTCAGAAACTCCCTGTCCTGGCGGCTGCCCGCAAGCTCGGATGTATCGGCAAAGTAGTTCTTGGCATAATATTCCTGCAACTTCCGGCGTGTATTGAAGATGTTCTGCACCGAGGCACGCAGTAACTTGGAGTCGACGGGTTTCTCGAAATAAAGGTCGGCTCCCGAGTCCACACCCTCCAGTTTACTTTCCAGTCCGGTTTTGGCTGTGAGCAGGACGAACGGGATATGTGAGAGGTTTATATCGTTTTTCACTTCACGGCACAGTGTGATGCCATCTTTCACGGGCATCATAATGTCGCTGATAACCAGGTCGAAAGGCTCTTTCCGTAATGCCTCGGCCGCCAATGCACCGTTGGCTGCCTCGGTCACTTCATAGTCTGCGGCAAGCGATTCTGCAATCAGTCCTCTCAGGTCGTCGTTATCCTCTACCAGTAGGATGTGTTTCTTTTCCGAAAGCAGCTTTTCGCTCGACTCGTCCAGCTCTGTTATGGCAACGGGGGAATCCGCTTCCTCCGTCTTCCTGTCTTCAAGGGCGTAGAAATGGTTCGATTTGGATAAGGCAACCACTATGTCCGTGCCCGATTCGCGTTCGCTGTATATCGTCAGTACACCTTTGTGCAACAATACTAAACTTTTCACCAGCGCCAGCCCGATGCCTGTGCCCAGGTGTGCATCGGCTTGGTCCGTATTGACTTTATAGAAACGTTCGAAAACGCTGGCTATCGAATCTTTGGATATGCCGATACCCGTGTCGCGCACCACAATGAGGAAAGCATCTTCCGGAATGACGTCTCCCTGAACTGTGAAGTGATTGGCGTGTGAGGAACGGAAGCTCTCCGCGTCATTGTATGTTTCTATGGAGATATGCCCTCCTTGCCGGGTATATTTGAAGGCATTGTTCAGTAAGTTGAGCAAAATCTTTTCCAGTATGTGCTTATCCGCATGAATGGGTATGGGCAACTCGTCGCATTTCACTTCAAAAGTCATTTCCTTCTGTAATGCATAGTTGCGGAAGTCGTAGGCGATGGCATTCACCATATGGTTCACATCCAACGTGGTTACCTGCAAAGGCATCTTGCCGTTTTCGATGGTGCGGAAGTCCATCAGCTCATTTACCAGGTTGAGAAGGCGTTGGGCGTTGTTGTCCAGAATGCGGTAATAGTCCGTTCGCCATCCTGTCTCCTGAAGCTTCTCCAGCACTGCGATTATCAGGAAAAGCGGGGTGCGGAAGTCGTGGGAGATGTTGGTGAAGAAACGCAGTTGCGACTGGTGAATCTCCTCTTTCTTCTGTTTGTCCACAGCTTCCATGTAGAGTTGCAGCTTCATCTGTTTGCGGATGTTGTAATGGCGCAGGACGAAAAAGAGGATGCTTCCTGCAATCAGCATATAGACAATATAGGCAGGCAGGCTCAGCCAGGGGGCGGGCAGGCGTTTGATCTGTATCGCGTAAGGTGTGGAATTCCATACCCCGTTATTGTTGGCTGCCATGAGTTCAAAAGTGTATTTGCCCGCCGGCACTTTCGTGTAGGAGGCAAGGCGCCCTGTCCCGCTGACCTCTGTCCAGCGGTCATCATATCCGCGCAGGCGGTAGCGGAAGAGGTTTTTATTGGGATTGAGATAGTTGTCCGAGGTAAAAGTGAAGCCGAATGTGGACTGGTTATGATTCAGTACGATGCTTCGGGGAAACCAGGCTGTATCGTTCTTCGCATCTCCCCCGGTAGGAATGGCCGGAACATTGTCTATCAGAAGATTGAGGATAATCAGGTTAGGCTGGCGCATATTGCGGCTCAATAGTTTGGGATTGAGCTTTGTGAAACCGTTTGTTCCGCCGAAGTAGAGTTCACCCGTGCGGCTTTTGAATGTGGATAGCGGATAAAACACCTGTCCCTGGGCACCGTCTTGCTTATCGAAGCGCAGATACTCATTGGAGGCCGTCTCGTAGCGGAACAGACCGTTGTCCGTGCCCAGCCAGAGATTGTTTTCATCATCAGTGCACAGACTGAGTATGGAGTAGACGTTCCGTTGCAGAATTTCATCATGTATCCGGAACTCTTTGGTGCGTGTATTGAATCTGATTAATCCTTGCCCGACCGTACCGATCCATAAATCGCCGTTTCCATCGAAGCAGGCTGACTGGCAATTGAGCAAGCGGTTGTCCACCGAGAAACTTTCTGCGTGCCTGGAGGCTATGTCGAACATGTAAAGTCTTTCGGATACCAGCCAGAGCCGGTTGTTGTTCAGGCAGAAGTCGTGTATAAATTCATTTTTCTCGGATAGCGTATAGTGGGTGAACTTCTTTTGTGCAAACGAGTAAAAGGATATTTTCAGTTTGTTCAGTTGGTAGGCAATCCACAATCCGTTTTCACCATCGAGGATGATTTTTCGCAGGTCGTTTGTGAGTAACGAGTTGTCATTTCCCGGTTCGTGGCGGAAGTGGGTAAATTGCCGGGTTCGTGTGTCATAGCAATCCAGTCCGCCCCTGAACATGGCAATCCACAACCGTTGTTCCGAATCGTAGACGATGGATTTTGTGTTATCATATGCCAGACTGTTCGGGCTGCCGTTGTTTTTCAGGTAGGTGAATTCGCCGGTTTGCTTGTTCATTCGGTTTATGCCGCCCCCTTCGGTGGCAATCAGCATGTGAGTGTCATCTTCGGCAAATCCGCTTATCAGATTGTGATTTAATGGGCTGACCAGAGGGGTGAAACTTTTCAGCCAGACATTTTCGTCGAGATTGACATAGCAAAGACCGCCGGAATATGTACCTATCCACATATTTTCTTGCCTGTCCTTTGTGATGCACCAGATGGAGTTGTTCGGCAGGCTGAACGGGTCGGTTTCGGAATGCATGTAGCGTGTGTATTGCCCGGTTTCAGGGTTGAGGATATATAATCCTTTTTGGGTGGCGATCCAGACGGAATGTTTTTTATCGATGCTAATCATTTTGGTCAGTACGTTTCCGCCATTGTCCAGGTGGAAGAAATCGTAGAATTGCTCTACCGCTGCCGTCGGGATGTCGATGCGGAACAAGCCCCGGTCGGTAATCAGTACCCATAGTTTATTCCGGTCACGTGCCATGCTTTGTATCTCCATTCCTTTCTCGAAAGAGTAAAAAAGGGAGTATTTGTCCGAGTCGTAGCTATACCGGTAGATGGCATGGGCTGTGCTGACGAATAAGCTTGCTTCATCTCCCGTGTAGGATGTGCTCCACGAAAGCGGTTTCTTCCCGTAAAGCGGAGTGTGCAGCGAACCGTCCGGATGGCGGAAACTGATTTCACCGTCTCTGGTCATCCAGAGGTTATCATGTGCGTCTATATGTAAGTTTGCGATGGCTTGTTCGTTGACCTTGCAGAATGTATCGGCTCTCTTTTCATATATATAGAGCCCGCTGTTCGTCCCGGCATATATGTTGCCTTTGTCGTCCGTGCTGATGCTGTTGAACTGGGGTGTTTGGCCTAAATTCCGGCTTGTATCGGAAGAAAACACTTTGTGATAATTCTTGTGTGTATATCCGTCAAAGCGGTAGAGGTCATTGTCTATGATGAACCAGACCAGTCCATCTTTATTCTGCACGATGGAGTTGATTCCATTGTAGTAGAAACCACCTTCGGGTGAGAACGTATGAAAGCGATAAGGTTGCTTTCCGGCAGTGTTGCCGGTGATGGATAATAGCATGAAAATCCATCCGATGATAAATAGTTGTCTGTTTTTCATAAGCGTATGATTCTATGCAAATATAGCAGATAAGGAAGTCTCCCCTATCAGTTTTTCTTCTTTTTTAAGTTTATAGTCATTAGAGCAAGATTAATCGCCATTAGAGCAAAGAAAGTAAGCCTTTGCAGTGGGAAAAGTGGGGTAGGGACTGTCTGTGATGGGGTTTGTTGAAGATGAAAAAATAGTGATATGCTGAAATGCGCAAAAAATATAATGGAACCGGCAAGCTGCATAGCCAATAAGTCGCTAAGTTTGCATCACCAATTTATGATCGATCATTTAATTAAATTACTAACAAACAAAAGGTGAAGAATAATACCTTGAAAAATCTATTGCTTATGAAACAATTTCTATTATTGTTGTTCTTCGGCGTTATATCTTTTACGGCCGGTGCGCAGGTAACTGTCAGCGGTGTAGTCACTGACGCAATGAATGAACCATTGCCGGGTATAACGGTTGCTGTGGAAAACACCGCTTCGGGAACTATTACAGATCAGGATGGTAAATATAATATTACCGTACCCGATAAGAATTCAACCCTCCTTTTTTCTTTTATAGGATTTGCGACACAAAAGATTACGGTGAATGGCCGTAGTGTGATAAATGTAACTCTTCTCGAAGATGTCGCTATGCTCGACGAGGTGGTAGTGGTGGGATATGGCACGCAGAAGAAAGTGAACGTGACCGGAGCCGTATCTTCTATAAACTTTGAAGACCAAGCTGTGTCCCGCCCCATAACAAGCGTATCCGCTTCGCTGGCCGGACTGAGTGCGGGTTTGTCGGTAAGTCAAGGCTCCGGACAACCCGGTTCGGATGGTGCGACGCTGCGTATCCGTGGCGTAGGTACACTGAATGATAACAGCCCCCTCATCCTGATAGACGGAATGATAGGCTCGATTGATGATGTGAATCCCAATGACATTGCTTCTATCTCCATCCTTAAGGACGGAGCTTCCGCGGCAATCTATGGTGCACGTGCCGGTGCGGGTGTAATTCTCATCACTACCAAGAACGGCAATAAGGAAGGGAAAACAACGATTACTTATTCGGGACGTGTATCGGTAATGAATCCTATGAACCTGCCGAAAACCGTAAACAACTATGCCGATTTCATGGAGTATACCAATGAGGCGAACTGGCAGAGCGGCGGAACAGGAACGACATTCGATCCGGTTACCGACATACAGTTGTGGCGTGAAAAAGCTAAAGATCCCAACGGATTGAATGAGTATGGCTTTCCGAACTATGTGGCTTATCCTAACGTGAACTGGTTGGAGGAAGTGTATAATAAGAACAGCATCAAGCAGGAACACAACATTTCGGTTGCCGGGAACAGCAGTAACGCGCGTTATTTGTTGTCAATGGGTTATGTTGATAATCCGGGGTTGGTTGACTATTCTGGTATGGAGCGTTTCAATATGCGTGTGAATGTTGAATCGGATGTAACTAAATGGCTGACTGTCGGTGCCCGTCTTTACGGAAACAAGGACCGGATAGGACGTCTCGATTTTGACGGTAGCGGTTCGTATGCCATCAGCAATTGGTTGTTGTCCGCCATTCCCGGTTGTTATCCATATTATGATGGCAAGTATGGTGGCGTGGAGAGCATCAATGAAAACCCAAGTCCGATAAATCTTCGCGAACGTCTGGATGGTTATGCTAACGGTCAGAAGGAAAGAGTACGCCTGAACAGTACGGTGTATGCGAAGTTCCGGATTCTTGAAGGGTTTACTTACGATGTTAACCTGAATTATGACCGCTTGTGGCAGGAAACCAATAGTTGGGGTAATCCCCGTACCGGACTTAAATTTAGTTTCAGCCGGAATATGGAACTGAGTCCCGTAGTGGCTAACGACCAGTTATCAACATCCAATGGCCGTTATGATGTTTATTCTTACACATTGGAACATTTGTTGAACTTCTCAAGAACCTTTGCCAAATATCATGACGTGACGGCTTTGGCCGGTTATCAGGAATATTACTGGAAAGACTGGAGCAATGGCGGAACCCGCAAGGGATTGATTGACGAAAGCATTCATAATCTTTCTTCCGGTACCGAGGTGACAGATGCTTATGGCACAATGAAAGACCGTGCTTCGCGTGCTTTCTTCGGACGTCTGACGTACGCTTTCAAGTCCCGCTATCTTTTCGAGTTCAATATGCGTTATGATGGCCATTCGCGTTTTCACAAGGATTATCGCTGGGGTACTTTTCCTTCCGTATCGGCAGGTTGGCGCATCAGTGAAGAAGGCTTCATGGCGACTACCCGTGACTGGCTGGATAATTTAAAGTTGAGAGTTTCGTGGGGTAAGAACGGTAATTACGGTGGCTCTTCCGTAGGCGATTATGAATATCAGGGCGGATATACGGTGGTATCTTATCCTTTTGGCGATTCGCAATATGCAGGATTGGTGCAACGGGACATTGCTAATCCTTTGCTGAGCTGGGAGAGCACAAATACTACTAACTTCGGTCTTGAAGCAGGTTTTCTGAATAACCGGTTGACTTTTGAACTGGATGTCTTCCAGAAAAAGACGGATGGCATTCTTTATCAGATAACTATTCCTATTACGACAGGTGATAAGGTGGCGCCCCGTATGAATCTTGCCAAACTGGATAACAAGGGATATGAATTTACGGTGGGCTGGAGAGACAATATTGGTAAATTCAACTATGCAGTATCCGCTAACATGAGTTATTCCAAGAATGAGGTAACCAAGTATAAAGGTGCCCTGAAGCAGGGATGGGTAGAAGACGCTAACGGAAACAAAGTATGGCAGAGCAATCTCGGAGACGTTTCGCAGGGTGGCCACCAACGCGTGGTTGAAGGCAGAATGATGAATGAATACTTTTTGCGTACGGTCTATAAAGGAAGCGGTAATCATTTTAATACGGACGGCACGGTTAACCCCGGTGGGGGCCCGCGTGACGGTATGATTCGTACCGAGGCTGATATGGAGTGGGTGAAAGCGATGGCTGCCGCCGGCTACACTTTCCAGTCTTTCTCGAAGGAACAAATAGGACAACGCTCAGGCTTATACTACGGCGACTATATTTATGCTGACAACAATGGCGATAAAACCTTTGGTAATGATGCCGACCGTGCTTTCCTCGGTTCTTCAAATATACCGAAGTATGTATATGGCTTCCAGTTACAGGCTGAGTGGAAGGGTATCGACATCTCAATGAACTTTGCCGGTGCGGCGGGATTCAAGTTGCTGATGAAGAAAGAGGGATATAATTCTACACTCTTCCAGTACGGTAGGGGTATGTCTGCCGACATAGCAGGCGATCATTACTTCTATGATCCGGAAAATCCGAATGATTCGCGTACCAATATTTATGCCAAATACGGTCGTATCACACAATCCACATCAAACAGCAATGTGCTTGATGCCTTGATGTCCGACCTCTATCTGTACAAGGGCGACTATCTGAAACTGAAAAACCTGACTATCGGTTATTCTTTACCGCAAAGATGGTTGAGTAAGATTAGCCTGGAGAAAGTGAGATTCTACTATTCCGGTGAAAACCTTTTCAGCATAGACTCTTTTCCTGGCGTTGACCCAGAACAAGGTGCCGCTCCCAAGTATCAACCTATCCGCCAACATGCTTTTGGTGTAAATGTAACATTCTAATAAAACTATTGTGATATGAAAAAAATACTAATAATATTCTGTGTCATAGCATCGTTCACCTCTTGCAAAAACGATTTGTTGGATACTTATCCGTACGATAAAGTCGGTAGCGAAAATATGTGGACCACCGAATCGCTGGCAGACCAGGGAGTAACCGGAATATATCAGGCTTTGAAACAAAACATGATTGCCGGAAAGATAGACCAATTGGAAGCTTTTGGTGTTTCGGGCAATAACGTATGGCTTTGGGGGTGGATCAACTGGGTTACTAACCGGGTTTCCGCTTCCGAGGGTATGTTCTCCAGTTATTGGCAGCAACATTACGAAATGATCAGCCGTGCGAATGATGCCATTGCCAATCTGGGAAAAGCTCCCCTGGCGGAAGCTAAATATAATCGCCTGGTGTGCGAAAGTAAGTTTCTGCGTGCTTATGCCTACTATCGCCTAAATATGGTGTTCGATGGTGTTCCTGTTTATTTGGAACCGACTCTTGCCGAAGGTTTTACTAAAGGGCGTGAGACGGCGGAAAATGTGTGGAAAGCTATTGTGGCGGATTTAACCGATTGCATTGATAATCCGGATTTCCCCGGTCGCTATGCGGCGGATAATGTCAATTACGGACGAGTGACCAAAGGCGCCGCTTACGCACTCCGCGGCAAGGTTTATCTTTGGATGAAAGAGTGGGCGAAAGCGGAAAGCGATCTTAAGAAAGTGGGAGAATTGGGTTATGAACTTTTCCAGGGAAACTTCGGTGACCTTTTCACAGAAGAGAACGAGAGATGTCCTGA
>ERZ779840.4357-NODE-4357-length-10491-cov-2.693561_pt1 | contig 10491 bp, 8 predicted proteins | sample MGYA00511561_ERZ779840 | MGnify/ENA primary metagenome ERZ779840 (study PRJEB29588, sample SAMEA2162036) | human gut metagenome | biome: human gut; feature: human-associated habitat; material: faeces | place: Denmark | collected 2008/2010 ...
TCTCTCATCCCTAGCAGGTGCCGTTGCCAAATCCGGCGGAATCGGCGTCATCTCCGCTGCCCAGCCCGGCTGGCGCGATCCGGAATTCGCGCGTGATCCCTTAAGCGCCAATCTTCGCGCCCTCGCCTTCCACATCCGCCGTGCCAAAGAAATCTCAAACGGCGGCATCATCGGCGTCAATATCATGTGCGCCCTGACCCACTACGAGGAATACGTCCGCTGCTGTATCGAAAACGGAGCCGATCTCATCATTTCCGGGGCTGGTCTCCCGACTGATCTTCCAAAATACACAGCGGGAAGCTCCATCAAGCTCGCCCCTATCGTTTCCCCGCCCCGGACTGCCAAAGTTCTTCTGAAACTTTGGGATAATCACTATCACCGCGTCCCTGACCTTGTTGTCATCGAAGGTCCCGCGGCCGGCGGCCATCTGGGCTACTCCGCCGAAACCGTGGAAGAAACAGCACGACACGGCTACGATGACGAAATCCGGGAAATTCTGCAGATCGTACATGGCTACGAAGAAAAATACGCCTGTACCATCCCCGTCGTCTTTGCCGGAGGCGTCTACACCCACGAGGATATCCTCCACTATCTGTCGCTTGGCTGCGCAGGTGTCCAGATGGCTACCCGTTTCGTTGTCACGGAAGAATGCGATGCCGATCCGCGTTACAAGCAGGCATACCTGAATGCCAAAAAAGAAGATATCACGATCATGCACAGTCCGGTCGGCATGCCGGGCCGCGCAATCCGCAATCCGTTTCTGACGGAACGCGAACAGGAACGGGAAAAAATTTCACACTGCTACCAGTGCCTCAAAAAATGCGACAAAGCCTCCATTCCCTACTGTATTACCACTGCCCTGACCCGCGCTGCCGATGGCGATACCGACAACGCTCTCCTTTTCTGCGGAGAAAATGCATGGCGTCTCGATCACATGACCACCGTGCCGGAGCTGATGGCGGAGCTGGCCGGGGAATACCTGCCGGACAGCAAAAAATAAAAAATTTAGTAGTGACTTTCCTTCCCAATAATGTTACAATCTTCTTTATGGTGTCAGCATAAAAAGTCTTCAAGAACTGACCATAAACCCAAAATTTTTGTAACACACAAAAGGAAGGAACTCTATGAACAAACACAACAAATCCCGCAGCTCGTTTTCCGGCAAAATCGGTTACGTGCTGGCTGCAGCAGGCGCTTCCGTCGGACTTGGAAATATCTGGCGTTTTCCCTACCTCGCAGCAAAATACGGCGGAGGAATTTTCCTCCTCATTTATATCCTGCTGGCGCTCACCTTCGGCTACTCCATGATCGTTGCCGAGTCCGCCATCGGACGCATGACACGAAAAAGCCCGGTCGGCGCTTTCCAGTCGTTCGGCAAATCGAAATGGCTTTCCGCCGGGGGCTGGATCAACGCCATTATCCCGATTCTGATCGTTCCATACTACTCTGTCATCGGAGGATGGGTCATCAAATATCTGATCGAATACGTGAAGGGCAACAGTACCCTGCTCGCAGAGGACGGCTATTTTTCCGGCTTCATCTCAAACGGAGTTTCCACAGAGCTCTGTTTTGCCGTTTTCTGCCTTATTACGGTCGCCATCATCTACGCCGGTGTGCGAAACGGCATTGAACGCGTTTCCAAGGTGATGATGCCGATTCTGATCGTCCTTTCCGTCATCATTGCCGTTTATTCCGTAACAAGACCGGGCGCACTGGCAGGCGTGAAGTATTTCCTTGTTCCGAACCTCAAAAACTTTTCATGGATGTCCGTCGTCGCCGCCATGGGACAGATGTTCTACTCCCTCTCGATCGCGATGGGTATTCTGATCACCTTCGGTTCCTACATGAAAAAGGAGACCGCGATTGAGGATTCCACCCGGAACGTCGAAGTTTTCGACACCGCAATTGCAATCATGGCAGGTCTCATGATCATTCCTGCCGTCTTTGCCTTCTCCGGCGGAGATCCCGATACCCTGCAGGCAGGACCGTCCTTGATGTTCATCACCATCCCGAAGGTATTCGCCAATATGGGCTTTGGCACTGTGATCGGTATTCTGTTTTTCCTTCTGGTGCTGTTTGCCGCACTGACCAGCTCCATCGCACTGACAGAAAGCGCCGTTTCCACCTTTGAGGATGAGCTCGGCTGGGGCCGTAAAAAATCGACCGTTCTGATCGGCGTTATCATGATTGCGCTCGGAACGCTCTCCTGCCTTGGCTACGGACCGCTTTCCTCCGTCACCATTCTTGGCATGCAGTTCCTGGATTTCTTCGATTTCCTGACAAACTCCGTAATGATGCCGATTGCTGCCATTGCCACCTGTCTTCTCGTTTCGAGAGTCATCGGTGTGGCGAAAATCGAGGAAGAAATCATCCACGGTGAGAGCCGCTTCCGCAGAAAGAAAATCTTTCTTGTCATGATCCAGTATCTCTGCCCGGTGTTTGCACTGATCATTCTGTTCAGCTCCGTGGCAAATGCATTCGGCTGGATCACCATGTAATGAATCTGTAAACGATGAAAAAAGATTGTTTTCGAAACACGATCACGATTTCGAAAACAATCTTTTTTTATCCAAATCTGTCACACCAGCATCAGGAATCCGTCAGCAGCAAAATATCTTCCTCCTTCAGATACAGCTCCTTTGGAATCCCCATTTCCGGACTCCAGTCTGTTTTTGCGATCTTCCACTGCAGCCAGCTGCATTCGGCATTCTTCCGGAACGAAATGTTCCATTCAAACGGATCTTCCCAGATTTCGGATTCGTTGACCGGAAATACATTTTCCTCACCCGGCCTTTCTACTGTGGCCAGAAAATGTGCCCGGATGCCGACTGCGCGGATATCGTCTGCAATTTCCCGCTCCTTTACGTGCAGCGTCACGCCCCAGTCCACGGCCCGCAGCGTGTGCGCATCCACCCGCTCGGCCGCCGAAATGTTCTTGCAGCCCGACAAAATTGCCGCTGTGCGCGTCTTCGGATTCTGGAAAAATTCCTTCAGCGGTTCCATGACTTCCATCTTTCCCCGGTTCATACAGCTGACCGTATCGCAGAGGCGGTACACCTCATCGCGGTTGTGTGATACGAAGATGACCGTTTTTCCGGCCTCCTTCAGATGTTTGTACATCTCCTGCTCCAACTGCCATTTCAGATAGGTATCGAGCGCTGAAAACGGCTCGTCGAGCAGAATCAGCTCCGGCTCTGCTGCGAGCATCCGTGCCATCGCGACGCGCTGTTTCTGTCCGCCGGAAAGCTGTCCCGGGATCTTTTTCTCCAGCCCTTCCAGCTGAAACTGGCGGATCAACGATTCCGTCCGGCTCCGGTCCGGCCGTTTTCCCATGCCTGCCTCAATATTCTGCACAACATTCATATGCGGAAACAGGGCGTAATCCTGGAACATATAGCCGACTTTCCGCTTCTGCGGCGGCAGATTGATTTTTTTCTCCGAATCAAACAGCACCTTGCCGGCAAGGACAATCCGCCCCTCATCCGGCTTTTCGATTCCGGCGATACACTTTAAGGTCATGCTTTTTCCACAGCCCGACGCGCCGAGAATCGCAAAAATCTCCTGCTCCGCCCGGAACTGCATATGCATAAAAAAGCCGTCCAGTTTTTTCGTAATATCTACTTCAAGCGCCATGATTTATCCTCTCTACCACTGTTTCTGATTTTTCTTTCTCCGGTTGCCGAGAAGATTCATCGCTGTCATCGTAAGGAATCCGACGAGCAGTACGACAACAGACCAAAAACCCGCCGTTTTATAATCCCCGTCCTGAATCACCATTGCGATTTTCTGGGAAACGGTACCCGTCTTTCCCGGAATATTTCCGGCCAGCATCGACGTCGCGCCGTACTCACCGAGCGCCCTTGCAAATGCCAGCACCGTACCGGAGAGCACGCCGGGACCTGCCGATGGGATGACCACTTTCCAGAAAATCTTCCACTCCGACATACCAAGCGTCCGCGCCGCATAGATCAGGTTCGTATCCACCTGCTCAAATGCCGCTCTCGTATTGCGGTACATCAGCGGAAACGCGATAATCGTTGCCGCCAGAATACAGCCAAGCCATGTCTGTACTGCCTTGATACTGAAATTCTCATACAGTGCAGCGCCAAACGGACGGCGGAGGCTGAAAATCAGAAGCAGGAAAAAGCCTGCAACGGTCGGCGGCAGAATCATCGGAAGTGTCAGAAAGCCGTCAATCACGGCACGCGCGCCGGGACGCAGCTTCATCACCGCACGCGCGGCAAAAATACCAAAGAAAAAGGACAGAATCGTCGCCACAATACCGGTCTTGATCGAAATGACAAGCGGGCTCCAGTCCAGTGACTGTAAAAAATCCAGTATTTCCTGCATAACATTTCCTTTCTATCCACGGCAGCCCTGCATCACGCATCCTGCCCGGATTTTCTCTGATGCAAAACCACCGTCCGCAGAAACGAAATCTTTCTTTTTCGGACGGTGATTTCAAATCCCTGCTGTTTTTTGTGGGATCTTCTTTTTATTCTACCTCTGTATCAAAGTAATAATTCCGGAAGATGGCAGCTGCCTCATCGGAAGTCAGAAACTCTACGAAGTCTTTCGCTGCTGCCTGCTCGGTCTCATCTGCCTCTTTGTTGACAACCTGTGCTGCCGGGTAGATGACATTTCCGGTCAGATCGTACGGAACGACCTGCAGAACCTTCAGGCGGTCTTCCAGACCGTAGGTATCAGAATAGTAAACCGTACCAACCTCGTTGGATCCCTCTGCAACAGCGGAAGTAACGACTCCTACGTTTGCGCATTCATTGATTTCCACGCCGCCGAGCGCTTCGGAAACCTGCTGGGTTGTGATGGCCGATACGTCGTCTGCTTTCTCCAGAATGCCTGCATTGACCAGTGCTTCTCTTGTGTATTTTCCAACCGGAACGGAACCGTCTGCCAGTGCGATGCTGGATGCCTTGTTCAGATCCTCCAGGCCCGTAACTTCTGTATTGCTTCCCTCATAGGTTACAACGCAGACCTGATTGTTTACGATGTTGTGACGGGTTCCCTCAACCAGGAGATTCTCACCCTCAAGCTGATCCATCTGTTTTGCTGCTGCGGAGAAGAATACGTCGCAGGATGCACCCTCTTCGATTTGTGTCATCAGGGTTCCTGAGCTGTCATAGCTTCCAACCAGTTTGACATTCGGCTGGGTCTTATTGTACTCGCTGATCAGAGTCTCCATTACGGAGTTCAGGCTCTTTGCGGCAAATACGGTGACAGTAGTATCGTCAAATACTTCGCCGTCTGCTGTGCTCTCGGCGCTGGATGCGCTCTCTGCTTCCGAAGAAGCGCTGGATGCAGATGTGCTCTCTGCCTTGGAGCTGCTCTTACTGGAAGAATCTGTGGAATTGGAAGATCCGCATGCGGCAAGAGAAAGTGCCATAGCTGCTGTCAGAAGAATGGATACTGTTTTCTTTTTCATGATAATTGACTCCTCATTTTGTATATTTACGTATGAAGCGCCGGATGTGCACCTTTTCGTTTTCCGGTTTTTGCTGACCGGATCTGAATGAGCTGTGCGGCAATGCTGATTGCAATCTCCGCCGGCGTCTCGCTTCCGATCTCGATTCCGATCGGGGCATAGACACTGTCGAGCTGTTCTCCGGTAAAACCCTGCGCTTCCAGTTTTTCGCGCACATACTTTGTCTTTCTGCGGCTTCCCACCACACCGATGTACGACGCGCCGGTGCGAAGCGCAAACGCCTCGGCATCCGCATCGCACCGGTGACCGCGTGTCACAATCACGAGATAATCATTTTTCCGGATCGAAAGAATCTCGTCCAGTTTCGTAAAATCCACCAGCATGGTCTGCCCGGCGTCCGGGAACAATGCTTTGTCCACATATTCCTCCCGGTCATCGAGTACGATACAGCAGAAATCCAGATGATGCAGCACCGGAACGAGTTCCTGGGCCAGATGGCCGCCGCCGAACAGATAAACCTTTCCGTCGTAGCAGAATTCCTCGGCGTAATACGTTTTCCCGTCCAGTTCCAGAATCCGGCAGTGGCCCGCTTTTTCCTGTGCCGCCGGAAGCATTTCCCACGCTTCTTTTTCCAGCACGCGGATGCCGGTTCCGTCCAGCGCAAAAAAAATCCAGTAACTGCGGTACTGCTCCTGTGCCGCAAGCGCCTGTGCCAGACTTTCTGCTTCGCCGTGCGCTCCATTCATAAAATAGAAGCACACCTTCACTCTGCCGCCGCAGACCATACCGAGGCCTTTTCCCTCTCCGGTTCCGAGATCGTATTCTCTGTATTCACTTTTCTTCTCCTGCACCAGCTCCTGCGCATGCAGAACCGCTTGATATTCCAGATTTCCGCCGCCGATAGTTCCGAAAATCCGTCCTTCCCGGCCGACCAGCATATAGGCGCCCGTCGTGCGCGGAATGGAGCCGTCCCCTTCGGTGATAAAGGCAAGAACCGTGTCCTGTCCCTCTTCCAGCTGTGCAAGCAGTTTCCGGTAAAGTTCGTCCATGTTTCCTCTCCTTGTGTCTGATCTCTGGTCTACTTTTCCGTCACCAGTTCGATGGTGTCACCCTTTTGAATCGTGCCGCCGCGCAGCACCACCGCGAAAACGCCCTCCCGCGGCATGATGCATTCACCCATGCGTTTGAAAATCTCGCAGTGGCTGTGGCACTCCTTCCCGATCTGCGTCATCTCAAGCAGCGCATCCCCGCAGGAAAACCGCGTGCCGACCGGCAGATTCCGGAAATCGTATCCTTCCACGATCAGGTTTTCCCCGAAGGCACCGAGCGGAATATCCGCCCCCTTTGCACGGAAGGCTTCTATTTTTTCATACGACAAAAGGCTCACCTGGCGGTGCCAGTGCCCGGCGTGTGCATCGCCCTCGATGCCCCAGTCTTCCACCAGCTTCGCCGTTTCCACCTCGTGCTTTGCCGTTCCCCGTTTTTCACTGATACAGATTCCTATGATTTTTCCCATTTCTTTTGTTTCCTCTTCTTTTCGAACCGCCGTCATTTCATCCGCCGATGCCGGACATCAGATGGTGCTCTGTCATATCCTTCGGCCGCTCAAAGCAGTGTTCCATCGGCTTTTTTAAGATTGCCTGTGTCATCACATCCCGCAGATCCGCCGCTGTTCCGTTCTGCAGAACCTCCCGCAGATCCACACCGTTCTCATAGCAGAGACAGAGCTTTAAAAAGCCGCGGCTTGTCAGCCGTACGCGGTTGCAGCTTCCACAGAACTTTCCGTGGATCGCGCTGATAAAGCCGACGGGCATCGACAGCTTTTCGTACCGCACATAAGCCGCAGGACCGTTTCCTTCTTTTTCCTGGTCCGGCGTACATGCCCCATACCACTGTTCCAGCTCTGTTTTCAGCGCCTCATTCGACGGACCCACATACGATTTTCCGGCGCCCACCGGCATCACCTCGATGAACCGCACCGGGACTTTTTCCTGCTCTGCAAATTCAATCAGTTCCTGCGCATGCAGTTCTTTTCGATGCACCGCATTCAGCTTCACTAAAAGCCCCGCCTCTTTGGCCGCGCAGATGCCCTGCTTTACCTGCTCCAGCGCATCGCGTCCGGTAAGCGCCGCAAACTCTGCCGCATCCACTGTATCCAGGCTCACATTCACACTGTCACAGCCGGCCGCCTTCAGATCCCTCGCACACGATGCCAGGCGCACGCCATTCGTCGTGATCCCAACGGATGCGGTGCCCGGCACTGCTTTTATTTTCTGCACCAGCTCCACGCACTCTTTTCTTACCAGCGGTTCCCCTCCGGTAATCCGGTAATGCGTGATGCCAAGCCCAGCCGCGGCGTGCACAATCTTCAGCATCTCTTCGACGGTAAGCGGCGGATTCTGTTCCGCCTGCTCCAGTGCACAGCCCGCCGCACTCTCCGGCATACAGTACCGGCATCTCAAATTGCACGCGTCCGTGATGGAAATCCGCAGGTAATCTATCGTTCTGCCATACTGATCCTTCATCGTTTATCTTCCTTTTCCAAAACCGCAGTTCGGGAAGGTGCAGACCTTGCAGTTCAGGCAGAGACCGCCCTCGCCAAGACCGGCCAGCTCATCCGCTTTCACCTCATCATCTGCAATGAGGCGCGGCAGGACAAGATCAAAAATCGTCCGTTTCGAATACATGACGCATCCCGGCAGGCCGACGATCGGTGTTCCGTTTTCGGCATACGCCAGAAGGAACATGGCTCCCGGCAGCACCGGCGCGCCGTAGGAAACGATGCGTGCTCCGGTATTTTTGATCGCCAGCGGCGTCTTGTCGTCCGGATCCACACTCATTCCTCCGGTGCAGAAGACAAGATCGGCACCCGCTTCCATCGCACGGCGGCATCCGTCTGTGATCTTCGATGCATCATCATCGTAAACCTCATGAAAGATCATCTCCGCGCCGAATTCTGCCAGCTTTTCCTGAATAACCGGTGTGAAGGTGTCTTCGATCCGATGGTAATACACTTCATTTCCCGTTGTCAGAACCGCAAATTTTTTCTTGTGGAACGGCTTTAAGGTCAGGATCGGCCCGTCGGAACAGACTGCCTGTGCCGTCTCCATCTTCTCTTTTTTGATGACGAGCGGAATAATTCTCGTTCCCGCCAGTTTGTCGCCTTTTTTCACGTATGTATCACCGTGGCGCGTCGCAATCATCATCTCGCCGAGGCTGTTTACTTTTTTCAGCTTCTCGCGGTCCACTTTCAAAAGACCGTCGCAGTCCGCGATCAGTTCAATTTTTCCTTCTTTGACATCGGACGGATGCATGTGATCGTTTTTACACATATCGTAAAGAATCTGTGCCGCCTCATTTTCATGCAGCATTGTATCGTCCTTTTCCCAGATGTAAATGTTGTCCTTTCCGACACTTAACAGCACCGGAATATCTTCTTCTGTAATGATGTGGCCTTTGCGGAATACCGCATCTTTTGTCACACCTTTGATAATCTGTGTAATATCGTGGCAGAGCACCTGGCCTACCGCGTCTTCTGTTTTCATCAGTTTCATCTGAAACGCCTCACTTTTTCTATTTGAATCTATTCCAGTTCCCCGCAGATCACTTCCAGCACGCTTCCGGCGATGCACCGCGCCTTATCGGAAATCGTGAAGCAGTTCTGCAGTTCTTCTTTCCGCGGATCGATGTCCGCAATCTTAAATCCCTTCGTCACCGGATAGCCGTCGCGGATCAGCCCGCGCAGCAGACCAGAGAGAGATGCTTCCACAGGTACCGTCCCGTTTTCTGTCTCAATCTCTGCAATCACAGCCCTGGCTTCCACAATGTCTCCGATCGAAGCCGCATTCCGCAGAATACCTTCCGCCTGTGCATGCATCACACGCTCTTTTCCGTACCCGCCGATGATGCCCGGAATGCCAGTGTTCGGAACCGCGCTTCCGCTTCGGATCACGCGTCCAAGATTATGACCGCGCTTCGTCTCAATTACAACATCCACATCTTCTCCTGCCGTAAAGCCCGGTCCGAGGGCAATCACAAGCGGCGCCATCTCTTTTGTCGTCCCGAGATTTTTCTTCGCCAGAATCGCATCGACCACGACGGCCGGGCGAAGTGCTGCAATGCTTAGTCCCGCCGGATCCACGAGCACCGGAACACCATCTTTCTTCCAGATCCGTTCCATTTCCTGTTCCAGAAGTTCTTTCCGATTCTTTTTCTCTGCGAGATCCACGTCCATGCGCACGGCTTCCACGTCCTCTACCCTGGCACTGCCGGCATATACCGCTTCGCTCAAAGCCACCTGCCGCCGGATCGCCGCCGGGTGCTCTGCTTCCAGAACCAGCAGACGAAAGCCCGCTTTTTTCAGACGATGGATCGTACCGGTTGCAAGATCTCCTGCTCCCCGTACCACGATCAGATCTTTCTTTTTCATCTTCGCTGTCTTCCTTCTTTCGTTTCAGCAGCAGCCGTTTTCTTCCGTCTTCCGCGGTCTGCTTCGTTATTCTCGTGAAAGAATAACGCTTTTCCATTAATTAAAATACAGGAAAGGACCCGTTTTGTCAACGTGTCCCCGTAAAAAATGTTATTTTTCTTCTGTTCCAAACCACTTCTGAAACGACGCATCGGCGCCTGCGCAGACTTCTTGTTCAAACTTCCGGTACCGCTTCAGGAATTCTTTTCCCTCCGGGGTCAGTACCGTCTGGCCGCCGTTGCTGCCGCCCCGGTTGCCCTGTACCAGCGGGATGCCGAGATCCTCCTCGGCGCGCTTTAAGATTTTCCATCCCTTCGAGTACGCCATCTGCATGCATTTGCAGCCCTTCGAAAGGGAGCCGGTTGCCTCCACATGCTCCATCAGCTCCGCCACACCGGGACCGAAGGCATGATCCGTCCGGCTGACGCGCAGCCGCATGTCGTACCGCAGCTTCTGTCGTAATGTTTCTTCTTTTTCTTCCATCTCCACCTCACACCTCTACAGCAGCACACGGTACTCCGCCTCATAGGCAAGTCCCGCCGTCTGAAGTGCCGCAAGGATTTCTTTTCCCTCTTCCGGC
>ERZ779840.4358-NODE-4358-length-10491-cov-2.652549_pt1 | contig 10491 bp, 9 predicted proteins | sample MGYA00511561_ERZ779840 | MGnify/ENA primary metagenome ERZ779840 (study PRJEB29588, sample SAMEA2162036) | human gut metagenome | biome: human gut; feature: human-associated habitat; material: faeces | place: Denmark | collected 2008/2010 ...
GAAGCTTTACGATTACGCCGGCTCCACCTGCCGGTGCATTACACAGAGCGATCGATCCGCCAAGTCCGCGGGCAAGCTGGTCGGCGATGGAAAGTCCGAGACCGAAGTGGCTTTTATCATTCCGGTCGGCGGATTCCCTGTAAAAGGCTTCCGTGCCGTAGAGCAGGGCGTCTTCGCAGAAGCCGGGTCCCTCATCGGATACAGTGAGAAAGAGCGTGCTTTCTTTCTCGGGTGCATCCCTATAATCGCGGATGGAGGCATCTAAAGTGACCGTTCCTTTGTGCGGTGAGTAGCACACGGCATTGTCGAGCAGATTGTTTAAAATACGCCGCAGCGGATGTTCCGACAGTGGCAGAACGGCTGGAAGAGTCTCGGTGGAAAAAAGAACATGCAGTTCTTTTTTCTGACCGAGACTTTTTGTATTCCCGAGCAGATCGTCGAAAAACGATGCCGTGTGAAACTGCGCCTGAAAACGGCACTCTGCGGAACATGCAGCGGGATCATCCGTCTTTGCGAGCTCGATAATTCTCGACAGATAGTCCTGGATCTGCGCGGCATTTTCCAGAATAAACCGGTTACAGGTTTGCTGCGTCGGATCAAGCGCTGTCTCAGACAGAAGTTCTGCGTTCCCGCGGACGATCGTAAGCGGCGTCTTGATGTCATGGGCGAGCGCGGAAAACTGACGTCTGCGTTGCTGCTGCATGTGCCACTGCTCTTTTAAGGAGGCGGAAAGTTCGGATTTCAGCGCGTCCAGAGAAGCGGCTACCTGGTTGAATTCGCAGATGGCAGTCGGCCGGATGGTAAAGTCGAGATTCTGATTGCGGATTTCGTCGGCAGCTTCCTGCAGATGAAAAAGTTCCCGCGACAGGTATTTTGCCTGCCGTGTGATGACGAGTACAAAAGCTGCAAGAAGCAGGAACAGCAGGAGAAACACTTCCAGCAGTTCAGCGCTCGGAAAGAGACGCCGGAGCGTGGGATTTGCAAAGGCAGACCGGAAATCATAAGTGAGCACCACAATCCGGGTGTCGGTCTGGCGTTTAACATAGGTTCGTCCGAGCATATTTGCGGAGAGGGAATCCTGCCCGGAAAGTGCGAGAAGATCTGCATTTTCGCGGATGGAACCGGACATGTCCGTTTCAAGAAGCGCTCCGGATGCGTCATAGATGGCGTAGCCGCAGGCGGATGGGATCCCGGAAGACACGATATCCGTATGTGCGCCGATGGTGTGAAGGTAGGCAAGAGCCTCTTTTTCGGCGGCGTTCGCAGGCAGGATCAGACCCGTACCGACGGAGACGGTAATCTGGAGAAGCCACAGCAGGAACGCCAGAAGCACCGCGGCGACAAGCTTTAGTAAAAAGCGCACAAAAAATGTGCGCAGCCGGATTTCTTTTTTCTTTTTTTTCATGCGTTCCATCGATAACCGATCCCCCATACTGTCTGAATTGGCGCCATATTTACTGCGGCAAATTTTTTCCGGATATTTTTAATATGCTCTGTAATGGCAGACGCATCGCCTGTCTTGTCGTATCCTAAGACTGCTTCGTAGATCTGCTCCCTGGAAAATGTCTGCCCGCGGTTTTTTGCGAGCAGAAGTGTGATCTCATACTCCGTCCTGGTAAAGGGGAGCGTGACACCGCCTGCTGCGACCTCGCGGGAGGCGAGCAGAAAGCGGATGCCCTGTATGGAGAGACAGTGGTGTTTTTCGCGCTGCTCCCGGCGCAGATGTGCGGCAACGCGCGCACGCAGTTCAACGATGGAGAAGGGCTTTTTGATATAGTCGTCCGCACCGACGGAAAAACCGTAGTCGACGTCCTCCTCCATGGTCTTTGCGGTCAGGAACAGAATCGGGCAGTCCGTGTCGTCGCGGATGGCGCTGCAGAGTTCGTAGCCGTCCGTCTGCGGCATCATGATGTCGAGAAGGATGAGATCATACTCTGCGAGGTGCGCCGCAAGATCCGCCGGTACATGCGGCATGCAGGTAATGGTATGCCCCTCCCGGCGGAGTGCATGTTCAATCAGCGCGAGGATGCCGGGATCATCGTCAATTGCGAGAATGTGAGCCATAAAAACCTCATTTCTATCAAGAACCCATTCCATAAAGGGTCAGGTACAAAAGGAACGAAAGTGCGTACAGCACGTAAATGTGCGTCGGATAAAACCAGTAGAACAGCTTTTTGGAGCCGTGTCCACGGGTTCCATTGTAACATAACATAGGGATAACGGCAAAAACTTCCAGCCACTCATAAGCATCGGTAAAAAAGAAAGAGGCAGAAGTTCCTGCGGGCATAAAAAGCAGCACGGGCAGGATGTCCCACGCAAGCACGAAAAGCGCAAAGGCACCTGCCTGCAATCGGCGGTGTCTGTGCGTCAGGTAGAGAATCACGCCGCCGAGCAGTGTGGCGGTGCCACCGTCGATGATCGCAGTGTGGCAGGGCAGGACACTGTACACCAGAAGGTTTAAGAGAAAATTGCCGTAGGGAATGCCAAAGGCTTCCGATACGGCGAACAGCCCGTACAGAAGAAAGGGCAGAAAGACCGGAATCAGGATGGCAGAAAGTCCCCGGATCCACTGTTTTTTCTGACACCGGTCGATGCCCCAAAGAACGACGAGCAGGACGGAAAAGGATGCAAGCATCTGATTCTGCGGGAAAAAGCCGTCCGGCCGGACGAGGCCGGATGCAATATTATAGAAGGAAAACTGCACCAGTCCCATGAAAATGGCGATGGCGTAAATGCGCAGAAAATATTTTTTCCGGTCGTGCGTGTGAAGAAAACCCTCCACGATACAGAAGAGGAACAGCGGGGCGGCAAGCCTGCCGATCCACGAAAAGAACAGTGGGATCTTCCCTGTAAATGAGAAAAAATAGTGAATGTGGTCGAGAATCATGCAGACCATGGCAAAATATTTGAGCGCAAAGTCTGAGAGTCCCCGTTGTTTTGTGATTGTTGTCTGATTCATACGTTCTGGAATCCTCCTTGTTTACTTCTTGTGATAAGTTGTGATAAGATGTTCACAGAAACAGCATACAGGCAAATTATAAGGATTTTATAAGGAACGGAAAGGAAGTTATAAAATGACAAAACAGGAAAAAGCAATCGAATTGCATGACAGGGGATGCAACTGTGCACAGGCGGTGGCGTGTGCGTTTGCGGAGGAGATCGGCGTGCCGGAAGAGACGCTGTTTGCCGCGGCGGAAGGATTCGGACTTGGCATGGGCGGCATGGAGGCAACCTGCGGAGCGGTCTCCGGTGCGGTGATGCTTGCGGGCTTCAAGAACAGCTGTGCCGATCCAAAGAACCCGAAGACCAAGGCGGCAACCTATCAGCTGACAAGAGAGATCACCAGACAGTTTGCCGAGAAGAACCATGCGCTCGTCTGTAAGGAATTGAAGGGTGTGGAAACCGGCGTGGTTTTGCGGAGCTGTCCGGACTGTATCCGCGATGCGGTTGCGATCGCGGAAAAGGTATTACAACGATGATATAATGAACTCTGACGAGTTCATATTAGAAGTTCCTGCGGAACTTCGGATGCGCAGAAAGTAGCGCAAAAAGAGGATATACCGTATTCACAATATAAATAGAAGAAAGGTCTTTCATCATGTATAAAACCGTACTCATTACCGGCGCCTCACGCGGCATCGGGCGGGCGATCGCCTGCGCCTTTGCCAGGGAGGGCTGCCGTCTGGTCATCAACTGTTCCCACTCCGAAAAGGAGCTGCTGGCGCTGGCAGACGAATTAAGGGAAACCTGCCATGTGGACGTACTCACCAGCATCGGCGACGTATCGGACTATACCTATATGGAACAGCTTTTCTCCCAAAGCGAAGCCCGCTTCGGCGGCGTTGACATTCTCGTAAACAATGCCGGCATCTCACATATCGGTCTGCTGGAAGATATGACCATCGATGAGTGGAACCGCATCATCGGCGTCAATCTGACCTCCGTCTTTTCCGCGAGCAAGCTTGCCCTGCCACACATGATCCACCAGAAATCCGGGAAAATCTTAAACATCTCCTCGATCTGGGGAAATGTCGGCGCCTCCTGCGAGGTCGCATACTCCGCCTGCAAAGGCGGCATCAATTCCTTCACCCGCGCCCTCGCCAAGGAGCTCGCACCGAGCAGCATCCAGGTCAACGCGATTGCCTGCGGCGTGATCGACACCGAGATGAATGCCTGCTTTTCCGCAGAAGAGCGCGCCCAGCTCGCCGAGGAGATCCCCGCCGGGCGCTTCGGCGCGCCGGAGGAAGTGGCATCGCTTGCCGTGCAGATTACCACCGGAAACGACTACCTGACCGGGCAGATCATCACCCTCGACGGCGGCTACCTCTAGGAGCCGCAGCGCAGGCAGCGGGCATTCCCCAAGGATTTCTGCCCGCTTCACCCGCTTACTCTGCCACCAGTACGATCGCCGTGCGCGGCGGAACCTTCAATGTCTTCTTATAATAAAACTCTGTGTAGGACTCCATATCCCTGCCATCCTTGTACTCCACGGACGTGTTGACACACACTTTCCACTGGAGCCCGTTCGGCAGTTCCGGAAGCTGCATCACAAGTGTTTCCCAGTATGCATTCATTCCATAGAAAATGATATCATCCCTGGTATCCGCGTCATCCCTGCCGGCATACATGATACCGATCAGTTTACTGGTATAATCCGTACCCCCATTCCACGGGAAACCATTGTGGATACTGATCTCCGGTAGGCCGCAGAGCGCTTTTTTCGTGGAGCGGCGCAAAATCGGATATTTTTCGCGAAATGCGATCATATACCGGAAGAAATCATGGATCTCCTGATATTTCTCCAGTCTGGTCCAGTCAAGCCAGGAAATGATATTATCCTGGCAGTAGGCATTATTATTGCCAAACTGTGTATTACAAAATTCATCTCCCGCATAAAACATGGCAGGTCCCCTGCTGCACATTAAGGTTGCACATGCATTTTTTACCATTCTAAGACGCAGTCCTTCGATCTGCGGATCATCTGTCTCTCCCTCTGCTCCACAGTTCCAGCTGTTTCCGTTGTTATCACCATCCGAATTATTCCAGCCGTTTTTCTCATTGTGCTTCGTATTATAGGCATACAGATCATACAATGTAAATCCATCATGACAGGTGACAAAATTAACGGATGCACTGTCTCCGCGGTGCTCCGGATAAAGATCTTTTGAACCGGTGATACGCGTGATTGCTGTTCCTGCCATACCATCCGTACCTTTTAAAAACTGACGGATATCATCACGGTATCTTCCATTCCATTCTGACCATCGGTTCCATGACGGAAAACTTCCAACCTGATAGAGACCACCCGCATCCCATGCCTCCGCGATCAGTTTGACCTTTCCAAGAATGGCATCACATGCAATCGCCTGAAGCAATGGCGGATCTGCCATCGGTGTCCCTTTTTCATCGCGGGTTAAAATGGATGCCAGATCAAACCGGAAACCATCGACACGATACTCCGTTACCCAGTATCGCAGACAGTCAATGATAAAACGTCTTACTGCCGGATGATTACAGTTCATGACATTGCCACAGCCACTGAAATTATAATAGTATCCATCCGGTGTCAGGATATAATAAATATCATTATCAATTCCCTTAAAAGAAAAACATGGACCATGTTCATTTCCCTCTGCCGTGTGGTTAAATACAACATCCAGGATAACTTCGATTCCATTTTCCTTTAGCTCGTAGATCAGTTCTTTTAACTCATCGCCCTCGTGGTTATGTTCCACCACCGAGGTATAACTGGTATTGGGCGCAAAAAAACAGACTGTATTATAGCCCCAGTAATTATACAAGCGCTCTCCGTCTACCACTCTGGTGCTTTCCATCTCATCAAACTCAAAAATCGGCATCAGCTCGACTGCATTCACTCCCAGATCCTTCAAATACGGGATCTTCTGGCGCAGTCCCTCATAAGTGCCTTCTGCCCCCGGTGTAACACCCGATGATGCATCTTTTGTAAATCCCCTCACATGCATCTCATAAATAACAAGATCCTCAAACGGATGCTCCGTCGGACGGATATCTCCCCAGTCAAAATTGTTTTCCACAACCCTTGCGTGATAAATAAAATCCGCTCCGCCTTCCGGGCGCTCTCCCCAGTTACGCTGTCCCGTTACTGCCCTCGCATACGGATCAAGCAGAACATTTTCTTTCTTAAATAATAATCCCTTCTTCTCATCATAAGGTCCGTCCAACTGGAACGCATATTCAAACTCTTCGATTTTCAATCCAAAAACGAACATGGAATATGTGTTTCCAATATGATAAGCCTCCGGATATTTTAGGGTCACATACGGCTCTTTTTCCTGCGGCCGGAACAACAGAAGATAACATGCCGTCGCACCAAAGGAATGGATCGTAAAGCTGACACCTCTTGTGGTTGCTGTCGCACCATCTCTGTTATAAAAACCCGGACGTACCTGATATCCATTGATCTCATCCAATGGCTGCAGCCCAACGCCGCGTTCCTGTTTATGTCTGCCTGTACTCATCTGCGATCCTCCTTGTTTTGCGGAGCAAAATGCGACTCACCACTATATTTCTTATACCCCGGATGTTTTCCACTCATTTTATAATAATTGTTTCTAAGATCCACAAGCCGGTCGATATTTTCCCGGTCAATTTCTTTTGCACCTCCGAGCAGATGTGCCGTCAGTGTTATTTTTGCAAACTGCTCTAACGTTTCCATCCGGTAATATGCCGTATAAACATCGGCTCCAACTGTTACCGCTCCATGATTTTTTAACAGGATCGCATCATGTTCCTGCAGATACGGGGTAATGGCATCCGGCACCTCATCTGTGGAAGGTGTCGCATAAGGCGCAATCGGCACTGAACCAAGTGCGAGCACAGTCTCGATCATGGAATACTCATCGAGCGGAATGTCTGCCACGGCAAATCCCGTTGCAACCGGAGGATGTGCATGTAATACCGCCCCGACATCTTCGCGTTCTTCATAACATCTGAAATGCATCCTCATTTCGGACGACGGGCGGTACCCGTCCACAGTTTCGATCATCTCTCCTGCTTTATTTATATGCACGATCATTTCCGGTGTTACCATACTTTTTGACACGCCGGTCGGCGTTGCTAAAAATGTGCCATCGGAAAGTTTTACCGACACATTTCCGTCATTCGACGCAACCCATCCAAGCTGCCACATCTTATGGCACACATCACAGATCTGTGCTCTGATTTCTTTATAACTGAGTTCCATAATCTCCTCCCACCGTACTTTTTTCCTATTTTACTTTCCATTATAATCATCCTCTTTCCCAATTTCAACCAGGCAATATCTGTGTTATACTATCCTCAGAAAATATTAAGAAACAAAGAAAGGCTTTTCCCATGCAAAAAATACTTCATGTTTCCGACAACCCGGAACATTTTTCCTCCATCGGCTCTGCCCTTGCACAAATTCCTGCTAATAACACAACACCTGTTATCATTGAAATTGCACCGGGCATTTACCATGAAAAACTAACCATAAATAAACCATATATCACACTTCGCGGAATGGGCGAAAGCAGTGCTCACACCGTCATCAGCTATGATGATTATGCCCTGGATCTGATGGAAGATGGCAGTAAGCGCGGTACATTCCGCACTTATACCCTCTTTATCGATACACATGATGTAACGCTCCAGCATCTCACCATCGAAAATGCCTCCGGGGATTCCGCAACACACGGACAGGCGATCGCTCTCTATGCCGACGGGGACCGTCTTATGATCGATTCCTGCCGCCTTCTCGGCCATCAGGACACACTTTTTACCGGGCCGCTTCCCGAAAAAGAACGACAGCCTGGCGGTTTCATCGGTCCAAAACAGTTTGCCCCGCGTATCAATGGCAGACAATATTATAAAAACTGCTATATCTGCGGCGATATTGATTTTATTTTTGGAAGCGCCACCGCATATTTTGAACACTGTACCTTAGAATCCCTGCTGCGCACAAAAACATCTGCACAGTCCGATTTAGTTTCCACTACATCCACCCTGCATGATTCCGGTTCTGATACATCTGCACTGTGTCATTCCAATTCAGATATGGTTCAGAAAAATTATACACTCCCTCCTATCCAGGGTTATGTAACTGCCGCCTCCACACCGGAAGGCCAGGAATACGGCTACATTTTTTCCGACTGCCGGTTCATCTCCAAAGACTGTCCTGCCGGTTCCGTCTATCTTGGCAGGCCATGGCGCGACTATGCAAAAACGATCCTGATTTCCTGTGAACTTGGTGCGCATATCCATCCCGCCGGTTTTCATGACTGGAACCGCGAAAATACACATGACACAGTATATTATGCCGAATACGCAAGTTTCCCTGCCACCTCTGACTACCGTCCGCTTTCTGACCGGGCTGATTTTGTTCAAAATCTGAATGAACAACAAGCCGGATATTTTGCAAAAGAACTGGTTCTCGGTGACTGGGCACCTGATAAACTGTAATTTTTAGCAGATATTTTTTAATCTGGGTTTGTATATTCATGAGAATAATGATAGAATAATATACATTAAGAATATGAGAAATCCAAACAAAGGGGGCAATAAGATGGACGAGAAAATTTATAAGACAATGGGTTCTGCCGGAGCTTCCACACTGGCAGTTGGTATCTGTGTCCTTGCAGGTGGAATCACCGCCGGGATTCTTCTGATCGTAAATGGAGCCAGACTGTTAAAGAATAAATCCAAAATTATGTTTTAACCAAATGTTTCCGCGAAGCTGTTGCTTTTAAATATAGAATACACGCTCCGCGAACATTTTATTATCATGTACTGAAAAGCGCATATACAGTAAAATCATCTTTCCGACGATCTGTTTTTACTGTACATGCGCTTTTTCATATGACACCATCTACTTTTTACAGGAAATTTTTACTCAAATTACTCCTCTTCCTGAACTTCTTTCTTTTTAAATACATCTGCAAGCAGGAAAAATCCAAAGCACAATCCATTTAACACCAGTGCAACCGGAAGATCCTTCCAGCTTACCGTCTGATTTTCCAGAACATCTGCAGAAAACGTTCCTGAGATGATCGGTATCAGGTTGTTATTCAGATAGTGCAGACAGACCGGCACCCAGATATTCTGCGTTTTCATATAGGCATATGCAAAAAAGATTCCAAGTGAAATACATGTGATCTGCTGCGCAAAAATCATCTGGATTCCTGATGTCTGTGTATAATAAAACAGATCATCCGGGATATGCCATAATCCCCATACAACGCCAAGTATGATCACACCTGCACGAAGTCCGAACCGTTTCTGCAAAACCGGCTGCAGGTAATATCTCCAGCCATATTCTTCTCCAAAAAATGCAATAAACACGAAGAAATAATTGATCGGAAGTGCAGCAATATTCAGCCACATCATTGGATTTTTAAACATTGCCGCCCATTCTTTTACATACTGCATCCCACTGCCGTCAGACACACCCTGTACCGCTACAGACACTACAGTTCTTACTATATAAATACCCACAAACGCAAGTACAATGAGCACAGCACTTTTCCAGTTTTGTCTGGTCAGTCCTGCTGCCGCACGCTTTTCATTTCCCGCTACTGCAAGAAAAACAAGTGCCACGATACTCCCGATAATAAGTATATACTGGGAAATCAGATTATAAACGGACATCGTCATCCCTGCAATGTTCAAATCATTTACCGGCAGAAATACGGATAAAAGTGCCAATACGATCAGGACACCCGTCGTTGCCAGAACCGTAATAAAAAAACCTGCTGGCAGGATTTTCTCTCCTTTGTGTGCCAGAAAAAGTCCAATGATCACACCGGCTGCCGGATACATCATCTGCGCTGTTGGAAATACCGTAAGGTCATAACCCTTTGTACTGCCATACCACATCAGAATTCCCATCAGACAGGTCAGTCCGTAAGCCATCAGCACATAAATAATCAGCCTCGTTTTTGTTATTTCTTTTTGTTCCATTTTCAAACTCCTCCCATTAAATCATGAATGATACTTGTTTATTAATCCAATTCGATTGAATCCGATATATAATAGTGAAACTTATTTTTTCTGCAATACTGTTTAATTTGTCTGATCAGTTTTTTATCTTTCGTGTATTCTAAAAGATAGACTTCCATTCTATCTTTTTTACATTTTTGAACATAATCGGAAAAATATTTGCGTACATCTTTTGGCTGTTTTCCAAACGTGCCCGTTTCAAACCGAATACTGCTCCACACAGATTCCTGATTAACGGCAGTCATGATATCTTTCGCCGATCCGTATGTTTTTCTGTACTTTGTCACAAAAACATCTCCGCCATTGATCATGACACCTTTTCCAAGACGTTTGATATTTTTCAGTATTTTGGCCAGTCCTTTAAAATTTTTCTTTGTCTTTGCATAATCGTAGACATCGCAGTTGTCAATAAAGAAACCATCCACCCCTTTTTTCAGCAGCTTCTTCGACAGTTTTCCCATAAACTTCTGCCAGTCCTTATTCGAAACATCT
>ERZ779840.4361-NODE-4361-length-10488-cov-6.979105_pt1 | contig 10488 bp, 10 predicted proteins | sample MGYA00511561_ERZ779840 | MGnify/ENA primary metagenome ERZ779840 (study PRJEB29588, sample SAMEA2162036) | human gut metagenome | biome: human gut; feature: human-associated habitat; material: faeces | place: Denmark | collected 2008/2010 ...
CCGGTGTCCCGGCTCCCCGCCAAATGCCTCAAATCGGGCAGAAGCCCACACCCACTACTTCGTCACAAAGTCCGCTGCGCGTGTATCGCCCTGCGGGAGAGGGCATTCCACGCTCCGCTCCCTTGCTCCTCAGTTCCAAACAAAACCCGCTTCGCTGGGCTTTTGTTTGGTAGAGGGAAACGAAAGATACGGAGGAAAGATGAAAAAAGACAGACAATTCAGCATTCGGATCTCAGAACAGGATTTAGAGACTATTCGCCAAAAAGCAGCACAAGCCCATATGAGCCAGAGCGACTATGTGACCGCCTGCTGCATTGGAAAACGCATTGTGATTCTGGATGGGCTGAAAGAAGTCCTGCAGCAGCAGAAAGCCATCGGCAACAATCTCAACCAGCTGACTGTGCTGGCGAACATGGGGAAAGTCCAGTTTGCCAATTTGGATTCTGCTGCGCAGGAGTTTTCCAAGATCAACATTGCCCTGCGGGAGTTGCAGGAGGGAGGTGCGGCGAAATCGCAATCGTCCATTTCGTGAATTACAAAAAGGGGACGCAGACGCGCGGGTGTATGAAAAGTGTCATGCGCTACGTTTCCAAACTCAGTAAGACACTCTGGGACGGTCAGCAACTCGTCAGCGGGATCGGCTGTCAACCGGAAACGGCGTTCGACGAATTCCTGAGTACAAAGCTGCTGCACCACAAGGACGGCGGCGTGATGTTCTATCACATGGTGCAAAGCTTCCCAAAAGGTGCGAACATTGATCCTCGCACAGCGCACGAAGCAGCACGGCAGCTTGCCGGATATTTCGAGGGCTGCGAGGTGCTGGTCTGTACGCATACCGACCGTGAACACATTCATTCCCACTGTATCATCAACAGCGTGAATTTCGAGACCGGAAAAAAGGTTCATATAGCGGACAAGCAGATTCAGGCGCTGCGCGTTTGCAATGACCAGATTTGCGAGGAATTGGGGTTGCCAAAATTCCAGAAAGATGAGCAGTGGCAGTCACGAGGAATGTCCAATGCGGAATACTACACGGCAGTCAAGGGTGAGAGCTGGAAGTTCGAGCTGATGCGAGTCATCGACGATTGTATGCGCTATGCCGGGAACAGGGAAGAATTTCTGGCGCTGCTTCGGGCAGAGGGCTACGATGCCACATGGACGGACAGCCGGAAGAATATCACCTACGTCACGCCGGATGGACGCAAATGCCGTGACAGCAAGCTGCACATGGAGAAATACTTAAAAGAAAATATGGAGGCTGAATTTGGATACAGAACGGAGAATGACAACACAAGAAATGTTGGCGCAGCACAAAAAGCTGATGGACGAGGCACAACGGCTGGAACCCAGCGTGATGGTCACGGAGCGGAACTGGAGCGCGCTGCTCGAAATGCAGGACAGGCTGTTTCGGCAGCAGATGCAGTTGGACACGGACCTGAAAACGCTCCTGACGAAGCAGGAAGCACAGAACGCTTTGACCGAGATGCAGGAGAGTGCAGAAAAATTCGAGAGACAGGCTGGGAACCTGAACGAGAAGTATTCTTCCGGCTGCAAAGCACTGACCGAGAGTACGAAGATTGCCCTGACCACAATCCTGAACGATACGAAGAATCAGCTTTCGGATATGGAGCAGACGGCACAGAAGAAGATCATCACCTGCGCGTGGATCTCGACTGCGGCAGTGATCTTGTGCACGGCGCTGTGCGCCTTGGCCGTGCTGTGGAGCAGATGACGGATGATGCGCCGCAGTACGACGGAACGACTATGCCGCTGCACATCGACAGTAAGCGCAGGAAGAAGCTCAGGCAAAAGAAAACCGCCCTCGGCCACGCCGAGGACGACCACGAAGAAATGCGAATGGACACGATGTAGACGTTGGGGGGTGGCGAAGAAGAACTGCATGATTCTAATTTCCGCTGGGAATACTTACAACAAAAAAGGAGGTGGACAGCATCAGTACACAGAGGAAACCGTCGCCGGAGCAGGCAAAGAAAGAGCTTGCCGAACAGCTCTGGCTGAGCTACTACAATCAGGTTCTGTTTGAAGCCGGACTGATTACGGAGACGGAACGCAACCGCATGAAGAATAAAATCAGCACATTGGCACCGTCCGCCTCCAATGAGGTTGGCAGGAACATCCAGGCGTGATGTTCCTGTCAAAAACTCACGCTTGCTTGTTTCATGCAGGTGTGATATTGTAGATATAACATGATAAAACGAAAAACGAAGGAGCGCACCAAATGGACATACATACGATCAGAATGGAGTTAAGAACAAAGTCCATTTACGATTTGCCGCTGCGCGTGACCTACTATGCACGTGTGTCGTCTGAGAGTGACGAGCAGCTGAACTCACTGGGCAATCAGGTTTCCTACTATGAGGATCTGATCCGAAGGAATCTCCCGTGGACATTCGTGCCGGGGTACATTGACGAGGGGCTTTCTGGTATCTCTACGAAGAAGCGTGAGAACTTTAACCGCATGATTGAGGATGCCGCCGAAGGTCAATTCGATCTGATTATCACCAAAGAAATCTCCCGCTTTGCCCGAAACACGCTTGATTCCATTCGGTACACGCGCCAGCTGCTAAGCTGCGGTGTCGGTGTATTCTTCCAGAACGACAACATCAACACGTTCGATGAGGATGCCGAACTGCGCCTGTCCATCATGTCATCTATCGCGCAGGACGAGCTGCGCAAGCTGTCCTCGCGTGTGAAATTCGGTCACCAGCAAGCCATCAAGTCGAGCGTCGTACTCGGCAACAGCCGCATTTTCGGCTACACAAAAGCGGACGGGAAGCTGGTCATTGACGAAACGGAAGCACCGATGGTGCGGGAACTGTTTGAACTCTACGCAACCGGCGAATACTCGATGAAGCAGTTAGAGACACTGTTCTGGGACAAGGGCTATCGCAACCACAACGGCAAAAAAATCGCGCACACCACCATGTCCAACCTGATTTCCAACCCCAAATACAAGGGCTACTACGTCGGCAACAAGGTCAAGGTCGTGGATATGTTCACGAAGAAGCAGAAATTCCTCCCGCCGGAGGAATGGGTCATGTTCAAGGACGAAACAGGCGAGATCGTACCGGCAATCGTGTCTGAGGAGATCTGGGACGCTGCGAATGCTGTCCTGAAAAAGCGCAGCGAGGACGTGAAAGCGCGGCAGGGTGTTTGCAACCACGCCAATCTCCTGACTGGAAAGCTGTGGTGTACGGAGTGCGGACAGCCCTACTACCGCCGCGAATCCGAGGACAAGCGCGGGAGAAAGAACAGCAAATGGCTCTGCTCCGGCAAGATCAAAAACGGCGCGGATTCCTGTAAATCCTTTGCCATCTACGAAAGCGAGATCAAACCGCTTCTGTTCGAGGTATTCCGCGATACGTCTGCCGATGCCGATGCGATGGTCGAAGAATACATCCGTATGTATAACGAGCTGACGCAGCACGGCTTGCTCCGGAAAAAGATCGAACAGCAGAATAACATCATCGATCAGGCAAATCGGAAGAAGAATAAGCTCCTGCAGCTTGCCGCAGACGACAGTATTACGAACGCGGATTTCAAGAAGATGACTGCTGACTGCAATCGTGAAATAGAAGAAGCCGAAAAGGAAATCACAGAACTGGAGCAGACAGCCGCCGAGGGAGACGCCTTCAAGCAAAAGATCGACGAAATCCGCAGAGTCCTGACGAACGCCCAGCGCGACGCGGCGCAGGGGATCATCACAAAGGAGTTCATCGACAAGTATATCAGCAAGATCTTCGTGACGCCGAAGGACGACACGACCATGCTGCTTCAGGTCAAGATCTTCACCGGGGAAACGACGGAAAAGTACCTCCGGAAACTCGAAAGCCGCACGGGTCACATCACCCGTGATTTGACTGAACAAGCAGAAAAGCCAGACGCCGCAAGGGTTTCCAGCCCTGACGATTCTATGGGTCACATGTCTAAGAAAATGATCGAGTCCTACGAGCGCAACATGAAGTAAGTCTTTTTCTCCGGAAGCCGGAGGTGAAGACGGGGAGCCGCTGCAAAAGCAGCGGCTCCTTTCTGTGAATAAGCAAAATTGGAAATTGTACTGCTTATTCTGATACATCTGCCGTCTGACAGGCGGCTTTGAACGCTTCCAGCGGCGTACCGCGGCTGACGGTGATGCGCTCGATCAGCAGTGGGTCGCGGCCGGTTACATAGACGCCTGCATAAGTACGGACGCCGTAGGTATAAAACCATCCGGCAATTTTTCTTACGCGCTCATTGCTGCTTCCATTCGGATAGGAAAGCGCGGTGGGGGGCCGTCCGGTGAGCGCTGCAATGGCGCTCTGGCTGCGCGCCATCTCCAACAGCAGTTCCAAAGGAGGCAAATTCGCCATATTCCGATGGCTCCATCCGTGGCTCTGGATGCTGACCAGTCCGGACTGAACCAGTTCCGAAATCTGTTCCCGTGTCAGCTTGTGCCTTTTTCCGACGTCGCCTGCAATCAGGAAGATTGTCGCTTTCATGCCGTATTTTTGCAGCAGCGGCAGCAGATTCGTGCTATTATCGTCGTATCCGTCGTCAAAGGTCAGCATCACCGGCTTTTCATACTGCTCGATGTGGGCGAGGTCTTCAAAAAATATCGTTTCATAGCCGTTTTCGGACAGATATTGCAGCTGCTTCTCCAGCTCCTCCGGCTTTACGAATAGACTTTCCTCGCCCCAGCAGTCGTTACCGACGGCGTGGTACATGAAAATGGGAACAGAAATTCCGGTTTCCGACGGCAGGAGCCGCGCGCGACGAATGGCGGCAATGCAAAGAGCCAGCACGCAGGCAGCAAGCAGCAGAAAAAACGCTGCCAACAGCTTTCGCTTTTTCATAGCTGCGCCGACTCGGCGCGCGCGCGCGGGAAGGTCACGACGGCTTTGAACAGATCGCCGTCGATCTCGATGCGGAACGCGCCGCCCTGCAATTCGGTCAGACTCTGCGCGATGGACAGGCCCAGACCACTGCCTTCCGTGTGGCGCGCGCGGTCGCCGCGCACGAAGCGGGCCATGAGTTCCTCGGCCGGGATGTTTAACTCGTATTTTGAGATATTCTTGAATGTGAGCGAGACGGTTTTCTCGTCTGCTGTGCTTTCAAAATACACGCGTGTGCCGGGCATGGCATATTTGCAGATGTTTGAGAACAGATTGCCGAGCACCCGGGACAGCAGCTGTCCGTCAGCCTGAATGACCGGCTGGGACGGCGCGGGGTGGAAAATCGGCTCCAGCTGTGCGCCTTCCAGCTTTTCGATGTAATCGCCTGCCAGCTGGCTTAACAGTACGTTCACGTCCGTCGGCGCCAGATGCACCGGAAGACTGCCGGATGAGGCTTTTGACGCTTCTACTAAGTCTTCCGTCAGCTTTTTGAGCCGCGCGGCCTGCCGGTTCAGAACATCCACATATTCCTTCGCCTTTTCCGGCTGGATATCCTCTTTTTCCAGCAGATCGACATAGTTGACGATGGACGTCAGCGGCGTTTTGATATCGTGGGAGACGTTTGTGATGAGCTCCGTTTTCATGCGCTCGGCCCGCGTCTGCTCATCGACGGCCTTCTGGATGCCGGACTGGATGCTTTGCAGATTCTCTTCGTGCTTTTTAAGTGCAGGCAGCCAGCGGGGGATGGGCTTGCCCTTGTAATCGGTCTGGCCGTCGGCAATGGCCTGTCCTTCCTTCTGCAAAAGCCTCAGACTGGAGGCCAGATATAAGATCACAATGGTCAGCACTCCGCGCGAGAGCAGCCACAAAACTGCATACTGCTCCTCATTCCACCCAAGCATGAACGTGAAGAACAGCTCCGCAAGGCACAGTGCGCCCCAGACGAGCGCCGTCCGCCAGACCATCGGAATGCGGCCCAGTCCCCGAAAGATCCACGCAAAAACCTTGTAGATCAGCGTGTTTTTAAAGAATCCTGGTGCTTTTGCCCGGCCTGCAACGCTCAGAAGGAGCGTCAGCGCCAGAGCCGCAGTACCGAATGCGAGAAGAATATAGTACCAGAAATCGATATACCAGATATCGCCAAGAAAGGATGCCCACGCGAGGAGCAGCAGAGCAAGCAGCGCAAGGAACAGATCGAGCGGGATTTTATTCAGCCAGCACTGGTAGATGCCGTCCACGCCCTCCTTGTGCCCCATGGAGCACAGCAGGAAGATGAACAGGAACAGGCAGACCGCAAGAAGGAACACAGCCAGCACGATCAGCAGATACCGCGCATTGATGAGCCGCTCGACCCACGTCATAACGTACAGTGCGGAATCGCGCGGAGCAAGCGGGCTTTTGAGATACGCCTGATAGACCGCTGTGACGTCGCTGCCGTCGCTCAGCGAAGTGGTCATGTCCTGCTGGTAATAGGCGGAGGCTTTGCCGGTATAATCGTCCTTGGGCATCTTACCGGTGCTGAACAGAATTTCGCCGGTGTCCTTGTCGGTGAGTTTAAAATAGATGTTGGAGGTGAGCGGGTCATAGCGTTCGCGGAGAAGATCGCCCGTGACCGTATCGTCCTCGGCCCATGCGTGCATCGCTGTCCAGCCGTCGCCTCTCGTCTGCTGCAAAAGATTGTTTTCTGCCATCTGCCGCACCTGCTCGCCGCCGTCCGCGAATGCGCCGTAGCGGATCAGATACGCGCTGCCCAGCGCCGCCGCAGCGAAGAGCACCGCAAACACGACCAGCAGCGCGATGGCCGTACACTTGACCCAAAGCTTTCCGTATAGCTGTTTCATGTCCTGTCTCCTTCCAGCTTGTAGCCCTTGCCCCAGACGACCTTTAAATACCGGGGCTCGGACGGGTTGATCTCCAGCTTTTCCCGCAAATGGCGGATGTGTACTGCCACCGTATTGTCGATGGCCACCGGCGCTTCGTTCCACACGGCGCTGTAGAGTTCCGCAGGCGTGAAGACCTTGCCGGGGTGCTGCATGAGATAATATAAAATGTCGTATTCCTTCGGCGTGAGCGCGATCTCCTCGCCGTCGAGCGTGACGCGCTTCGCGTCATGGTCAAGGCAGATGCCGCCGACCGTCAGCTCCGACGGGGCTTTGACCGCCGCGCCCAGCTGCAGGAACCTTCGCAGCTGCGATTTGACTCGCGCCAGCACCTCCACGGGGTTAAAGGGCTTCGTGATATAATCGTCCGCGCCCACGCTGAGGCCCAGAATCTTGTCTGAATCCTCGGATTTTGCCGTGAGTAAAATCACGGGAATATTGGAGAACTCGCGCAGCTTTGCCATGGCCGTAATGCCATCCATGCCGGGCATCATGATATCCATCAGCGCCAGCTGCACCGGCTCCGTCTTTGCGACCCGCAGCGCCTCTTCGCCGCTGTAGGCCGTGTGGACGCAGTAGCCGTCAGATTCCAGATAAATTTTTAAAGCCGCGACGATATCCTTCTCATCGTCGCAGACCAGTATATGCTGCATACCAGATTTCCCTCCGTTTTCTTCTCTGTGCTATCATCATATCCAAAATCACATGAACAAACAAGCGGGGAATGCCTTAAGATTTTATGAAGCAAACGTTTCCGCGCCGCACCCAAGGCTTCCCTTGGGCACAAGGGAAGCTGGCCCGAAGGGCCTGAAGGGATTCGAACGCAGCAAATTTCGGAGCACCATGAAATCTGCTGCAAATCCCCTCCGTCATTTGCTGACGCAAATGCCACCGCCCCTTATCATGCGGGGCATGACAAGAGGAGGCTTTGGGGCAGTGTGCCCCATCCCCGAAAAATGAGATTGAATTTTGAAAAAAACTAGTATAAAATCAAATTATCAGAACCTTCATGACTGGGAAAGGAGCCGTGTGCAGTCTATGTTATTTATCGGCATTGATCTCGGCACGTCCGCCTGCAAGCTGCTGCTTGTCGGGGAGAACGGTACGATTCAAAACGAAGTCACAAGGGAATATCCCCTGATCTTCCCGCATCCTGGCTGGTCGGAGCAGAGGCCGGAGGACTGGTGGAACGCGGTCGTGGCCGGCGTTCCGGAGTTGCTGCGGGGCTTCGACGCGTCGCAGGTCGTGGGCATCGGCGCAGGCGGCCAGATGCACGGGCTTGTTGCGCTGGACGCACAGGACAGCGTTATCCGCCCGGCAATCCTCTGGAACGACGGCAGAACCTTCAAAGAGGTTGACTACCTCAATAACACGATTGGCAAGGAACGGCTTTCTGCGCTGACGGCAAACATTGCTTTCGCGGGCTTTACGGCACCGAAGCTTCTCTGGATGCGCGAGAATGAGCCGGAGAACTTCAAAAAGATCGCAAAGATCATGCTTCCAAAAGATTATGTCAACTATAAACTGACGGGTGTGCATTGCTGCGATTACTCCGACGCCTCCGGCATGCTTCTGCTGGATGTTGCACACAAGCGCTGGTCGCAGGAAATGCTGGACATCTGCGGCATTTCGGAATGCCAGATGCCGAAGCTGTTTGAAAGCTTCGAGGTCGTTGGCACGCTGACCAAGAAAGCTGCGCAGACACTGGGACTGCCGGAAACCGTGAAGGTCGTGGCTGGTGCGGGCGATAACGCCGCTGCTGCGGTCGGCACAGGAACAGTCGGCGCGGGCGGCTGCAATATCTCGCTCGGTACGTCCGGGACGATCTTCATTTCGTCCGACAAATTCGGCGTTGACCCCAACAATGCGCTTCACGCTTTTGCCCACGCCGACGGCGGCTACCATCTCATGGGCTGTATGCTCTCTGCTGCCAGCTGCAACAAGTGGCTGTGCGAAGAAATTCTCAAAACGTCCGATTTCGCGGGTGAACAGGCGGATATTACCGACGAAAAACTCGGTGAAAATCACGTTTGCTTCCTGCCGTATTTAATGGGCGAACGCAGCCCCATCAACGATACGAACGCCAGAGGCACATTTACCGGCATGACGATGGATACGAGCCGCTCCGATCTTGTACAGGCGGTTCTGGAGGGGGTGGCGTTTGCCATCCGGGATTCGTTTGAGGTTGCCAAGTCTCTTGGCATCGAAATTCCGCGCTCGAACATCTGCGGCGGCGGCGCAAAGAGCCCCCTGTGGCGCAAAATTTTTGCAAATGTCCTCGGTATTCCGCTTGATATGGTCAAGACGGAGCAGGGCCCAGGCTATGGCGCGGCGATGCTCGCCATGGTCGGCTGCGGCAAGTTCAAGTCTGTGCAGGAAGCGGCAGACAAACTCGTCGAGGTCGCGTCCACCACCGAGCCGGATGCAGAACTGACGGCCAAGTATGAAGTTCGCTACCAGAATTTCAAAAAACTCTATCCCGCGCTGAAAAATTTTTTCGCCGCGACGGTATAACTCAAAATTTGCGCGATCCCATGTAGGGGCCGATGTGTACAGGTAAGCGGCAGGCCCACATCCGTAACGCTCCTTCGCCGCGAACGGCTGTGAGCGGCATCGGCCCCTACAGTCGTGATTTTCTATAACAGGAGGATTTATGAAAATTTACTCTGTTTCCGACCACGCATTCAAGCCTTACGGCAAGGTTCTGACCGGTTTTGACACAGCAGCGCTCGTCGCGGCCATGAAGACGATTCCCATGCCGGAAAGCGGTACGGCCTATGAGCCGTGCATCGAGGTACTTGAAGCCTGCGGCATTTTCAATGAAATGCGTGACCGTGCTTACGGCGGCATGTCTATCCAGATCGGCATGTGCTGGGGCTACAACACAAAGCTGAACTGTCTCGAATATCACCGAGACAGTGAGGTCAACGTCGGCGAGACGGATTTCGTGCTGCTGCTGGCAAAGGAAGACGAAATCGAAGACGGTATGCTCGATACCGCGAAGGTCAAGGCCTTCCGCGTTCCGGCAGGCACTGCCGTCGAGGTCTACGGCACGACGCTCCACTATGCGCCTTGTCAGACAACGGAGGCAGGTTTCCGCGTTGCCGTTGTTTTGCCCAAGGGCACGAACACGGAAAGGCCTGTTTTCGAGGCAAAAAGTGAAGAAGACACATGGCTCACAGCCCGCAACAAGTGGCTGCTGGCCCATCCAGACTCCAGCGAGGCAAAAACCGGCGCGCATATCGGCCTGACCGGTAAAAATATTGATATTCTTGATGCTTAAGGAGGAATTCATCATGTTTGAAAACATCCCCAATGTCAAGCTTGGCCTCATCGCCGTCTCCCGCGACTGCTTCCCGCGGCCGCTTTCCGAAATGCGCCGCGCGAACATCGCCAAGGCTTGCGAGGGCGGCGTGTACGAATGTCCCGTCACCGTCGAGAACGAAGCCGACATGCTGAAAGCCGTTGCCGATGTCAAGGCAGCGGACTGCAATGCCCTCGTCGTCTTCCTCGGCAACTTTGGCCCGGAAACGCCCGAAACGCTCATCGCCAAGTATTTTGAAGGCCCGTGCATGTTTGTCGCAGCCGCCGAGGGCGACGGCGACCTCATCAACGGCCGCGGCGATGCCTACTGCGGCATGCTGAACTGTTCGTATAACCTCGGCATGCGCCACCTCAAGGGCTACATCCCCGAGTATCCGGTCGGCACTGCCGAA
>ERZ779840.4365-NODE-4365-length-10484-cov-3.351903_pt1 | contig 10484 bp, 7 predicted proteins | sample MGYA00511561_ERZ779840 | MGnify/ENA primary metagenome ERZ779840 (study PRJEB29588, sample SAMEA2162036) | human gut metagenome | biome: human gut; feature: human-associated habitat; material: faeces | place: Denmark | collected 2008/2010 ...
CTGTCTGCCAGCTTCCTTGCTATCTCATGTCCTCCGCTTCCGAATTCACGACTTATAGAAATAATCAACTGTTCTCCCATAAAACCCCCATTTCTGTACACATTTTGTGCACGAAGAATTAACAATACCTTACAAATATGCACACCATAGATATAAGCACAACTATTATAGTTGCCGGAACAGCTGTGCGACAATACTTACCCCAACCAATCATATAACCATTCTTAGCTGCAACTGATGTTCCGACAACATTAGCAGATGCACCTATAGGTGTTGCACTTCCACCTACATCAGTTCCCATAGAAAGTGCCCACGCAAGAACAGAAATGTCAACCCCTTGTGTCGCAGCCAGACTCTTAATAACCGGTACCATAGTTGCTGCAAAAGGAATATTATCAATAAGTGCACTTGCAAATGCTGAAATAATAATAATAATTGCAACCATAAGTTTAAGATTACCTTTGCTCACACGGCCTATAAATGCAGCAATAATCTCTAATATTCCCGTCTGTTCAAGCCCACCTACAACGATAAACAGTCCTAAAAAGAACAAAAGTGTTTTATAATCAATAGACTTCAACATATGTAAAGCCTTCCTGCCTGATACAATAAGTGAAAATATTGCTATAACAAGTCCTATAAATGCAACCGTAAGTCCTGTCAGTGCATGCGTTACAAGCAATACAACCGCACACATGAATATAACGCAGCTTAATGCAAAATCCCTTCTGTTCGTAATAGTCTCTGCCGGACTTGGCATAGATTCAGCCAGTTTATCAATATCCGGTGACGATTCCAGTTCTTTTCTATATGCTATAAGAAAATAAACCACAATAAATACCAGACTGATTACTGCAATCAGTCCTGTATGGGTAATAAATGTTGAAAATGAAAAATTAAGTGATGTACCAATAATTATATTAGGCGGATCTCCGCACATTGTTGCCGAGCCGCCCAGATTAGCACAGAATATCTCTGATAAAATCATTGGCACCGGGTTAAACTTTAGTAGCTTGGCAAGCTCAATAGATACAGCTGCAAGAAACAATATAACCGTTATACTGTCTATAAACATAGCCAGTCCAAAAGACATTATCATAAATGTAATAAACAATGCTCTTGTACGATAGTGTACAGCCTTAGCCAGAAGCATACACAGCCATCTGAAGAATCCTGCATCAGCCATAACCTCAACCATAATCATCATACCTGCAATGAATATAATAGTTGACCAGTTAATACCTGTAACGGCTTCCTCTGCTGCACCTGACTGATACCAGAAACTTGTTGTAAATATGCTTCTTATATTAAGAGTACTCATAATCGCTTTCGGCGACCTCATAATAATTCCAAATACACCAATCAGCGTCAATGCCCCGCATCCAAGCGTCACATAATGCCTCTCTATCTTATCAAGAACTATCAATACAAACATAGAAATGAAAATAATTAATGCCAATACCTGCTCTGCCAACATATTAAATTCCCCCAATAGCATGTTAAATAAATAACAAATCCTTGCTATATTATACGCGAATTAATTAACAATAGCAACTTTTTATCGAAAGTTTTTCTTCTTACCTTCTTACTTTTAAAACCATTGTTGTTATAAATGCCTGTATAGGAACTGTCAGTATCACACCAATTGTTCCACATAATCCGCACACAATTTCTATTATTATAGAATTATACCCCATAAGCTGCAGATACGGCATTTCATATGAATATATTGTAAGAAGCGTTCCTGTTGCTGAGCCCGTATATGCAAGAATGAGTGTGTTGGACATTGTTCCCATCATGTCATGTCCCACATGCATTCCTGACATAAATAATTCTTTTGCCTTCAGATGCGGTGCTTTTTCGTGGATTTCTGTTATTGCCGCTACAATTGATACACTTACATCCATAACAGCTCCAAGAGATGATATTAATATCCCTGCATATAATATGTCTGAAACATGTAACTTAGAATTATTGGCAATATATATCATTGATTCAACATCTGTCATATTATATCCGTTTAAATGTGACATACTTCCTGCAATCATTGCCAGTCCGCCTGATATTATAATACCTGTTGATGTTCCTATTATAGCGCATATAGTTTTTGACGAAAAACCGTTGAGTATGTATATTGAAGCCGCCAGAATAACAATTGATGTTATAAGTGCTGCCAATACCCCATTAAGACCAGCATAAAGAAGTGGAACATACATGCAGATTACACATATAAATGTAAATACAAGTGCATATAAAGAAGCTGCTCCTTTCTTACCACCAACAAGCACAAGGCTTAATGAAAACAGCCCAAGCAATACATATACCATCATTGTTCTGTCATAATTATATACAGCACCTGTAAGTGTTCCATCAATATCTTTTATAACTGCAATTACCTTAGTTCCTTTTGTACAGAACGCACCTCGCTGATATGAATTGGAATTATCCAATTCGCAATCAAGTCCCCTATACTGTCCGCTTGTAATTCGTGCCTTTACTTTCTGTGCCCCACTAAATGGCTGTCCCCCTGAATTATCTTCAATCATCTGGACAACTTTTGCTTTAACATATACTATGCCATTATCTGCTTTAATATGAGCTCTCTGTATTTGACAACTTCCGATGATGATTCCCGCAAGAATCACCACCGGAAGCAGTACACGGAGAGTTCTCTTATATAAACTTCTCCTGTTTTCCATTAATATTATGCCTCTTTTTTCTTCTTAACTGATACAATACCTACTGCAATGGCTGACATGCCTGCAAGTATATATATCCATATTCTTGCATTGTCGCCTGTTGCTATGATGTTTCCAGATTTATCAGAAGTATCCTGGCTATCATCTGTTATAACATCTGTGTTCTTCTTTGCAGTTGTGAATTCATATACACCACTCATCTTAACACCAGTTGCTGCATTAGTTACTACTGCATACCATTTATAACCTGTATTTGCTTCAAGGTTATTTACCTGAAGAACAGCCTTCCCTGTTGATGAATCAACATTTGCAGTTCCAATCTCTTCATTAGTGTATACATAAGCGTTAAAGCTCTTTTCTAGAATCGTCTGCTCATTGGTATTAAACTCAACATCAAGAACCATCTCATCAACACCTGTTGCTGATGCTCCCTCAACATTTAATGTATGAACATCTGTATCATAGTAATTGAAATCGTCCATACATGGTGAGTATGAATTCATGTAGATTTTATTGTTATCAAGGTCAAAATAGAGGAATTTAATATATTCGTTACCGCCTTCAAATCCTGACTGATAATCAGTACATATCTGGTATACTGTTCTGTCATTCTTGCCATCTCCATCATCATCAAACATTACTGTCTCATATGAAGAGCCGTGATAATGTCCATTGAGTACTGCGAACACATTTGGATTCTTGGCAACTACATTCTTCTGTACAAGCTGTCCATAGTAATCAAGGTATGTACCTGAACTCTGCTTTACATTAGTGTATGTATGGAAGCAGAGTATTACCTTTCTGTCACTGTACTGCTGAAGCACCTGATTCATCCAGTCAATTTCTTCCTGATATATATTCCAGCTCATATACACAATAACAAAGTCCTGACCACCTTCGCTGATTAAATCGTAATGGCCTTTATTATTCTTATATGACTCACCATATGTATTCTGTGATTTGAAACGGTTTTCTCCAAAATATTTGTAATAATTCTCATAATCTGCAAGACCTGCCGCCACATCATGGTTTCCACCAAGAACGCCATATGACATACCTGCCTTATCAAGTATTCCCATTGCCTCATCAGCATTTTCCCACTCGTAAGTCATATCAACATCATCAACGATATCTCCTGTGTGGATTACATATTTTATCTTACGCTCGTCTGCATTATTAACAATCCAGTTGTTGATGTTAAGGAAATGATTCTGCCACTCCTCTGCATAATACTGGGTATCTGTCTCCCATGCGAAGCAGAAATCATAATCTTTAGGAACTGTAGTACCATCCCAGTCTGCGTTGTTATCAAGCTTTCCATCTGTAACAGTATCTAACTCAGGAAGCGCTGAATCTGCTGTACACTGGACAATAATTGTTGCTGTGCTGTTCTTTACATGATTAGCTACTGTAAATGCTGCATCCTTAATTGTTCCGTTGCTGTCTGCTTTTGCAATCTCGTCCCATTCACCATTTGCAGTATTTAATACATACATTGTCTCTGCATGTGTTCCATCATTGTTGGAAGCCTTTCCGTCCCAGTCTGCCACAATCATTTCATTGTCCTTAGCGTCAGCTACATTGACTGTATACTGGATATATGGAAGTATTCCTTCTGATGTGTTAGTTTTAATGCTGTCTGTATCAATCTTTTCTGCCTTGTAAAATGTTGCTTTTGTATCTGATTTAACATTAGATACATTAAGATAAAGCGACGCACTGTTGTCTGTTATATCTGTTGTTCCACCTGCTGTAATTGTTATCTGTGTTCCATCAACTGTAAATACCGCAGTCTTCGTTGTCTCATTTCCTGCTGCATCCTTTGCAAATGCTGAGATAATATGCTGTCCATCTCCTAATGAATACGCTGTTGTCTCATACACATTATTAATCTGTTCACCATCTAAAATTACAACAAATGTATCTAAAGTATGGTCTTCTATAACCTTTGGACTAAATGTAAGATTTCCACTTAATACGCTTCCATCTTCTACACCAAGATCGATTTCTGGAGCTTTGTTATCCACAATAAATGTAACTTCTTTAGTGCTTTTACCATTAGTTACCTTTAATGTATGCTCTCCATCCGAAAGCTTAGTAGTATCTATCTGTGTACCAACTGCTGTAACTTCTGTGGCTGGTATTGAAAAACTTGCATCCATATATGGGCACATTCCTGTTGAATCACCAATATAGTGATCTGTTTCATAAGCTGTACTGAGGTTAGTCTTTGCACTTGTAGCTGAATCATCTGGTCCAATCTTTGTTGGATAATATACATTTCCATTAATAAGCTTTAATGCAAGCTTTGTAACTGTGAAATCTTCTCTATTAGCATCAGGAAGAAGATATTCATCAACGGTCGCTCCATATGTACCTGCCCAGAATCTGAGTGTAATATCATATGACGCATTTTCTTCGTTATATGTAAAGTAGCTGTTATCAATATGAATAGCCTGTCCATCTAATATCTGGTACTGCCATTTTCCAATTGACGCAATTGTTTTGTTATCTGTAGTTGTAACCGCATTTTTAAAATAACTGTCTCTGCCATCAGCATGGAATGTATAATAAGCCCCATCCTCAAGCATAGGGACTGTCTGACACTCTGTTCCGTCTACATATATCTGTGATGAATGATTATCTCCACCATCATTGGCAGTTACAGATATTGTTCCGCTTACCTCCTGCTTGTCACTGATATTAGTTCTTATACCATCAACTTCATTAAGCTTGCTGATATTAACTCTGTACATATCACTTAATGTACTGCGGTATCTGTTATCGGCACTTACATAGAACTCAACGTAATCATGTGAGAACAGCTCATCTGCCGGAATCAGTGCCTCATAAAGGTTAGGTACTCGTCTTTTTATCTCTGTTGAGCTGTACCAGCTTCCTGTTCCATCAAACCTGTAATATGTTGTAATTCCTGTTCTTGGAAGGCTGCCATTCTCCGCAAAGTAGAAATTAACTCTTAACTCATCCCCCTGCATAATGGATTCTGGAACAACATCATTAAGTCTTAAAGTTAAAGCTGAGCCATCATCCTTTAAATATGTATACTGGTCGGCAGAAACAACTCCCATAGAAGTTGCTGCATTACCTGATTTAAGAAGCATTTCCGGACCTTCCGGATTAACCATAAGCTCTGCTGACTTATTGTCCTTACAATCTGAACTTCCAATATAAGAATAATAAGAAACCATCTTTCTTGTTCCATCAGAATCAAGCTTATAAAGTTCAACTACACGGTTAGTATTATTCATTCCATTCTGGTCTGTGCATAAATATACAGGAATATCATCACTTATGTTATAAGCAGCACGGAATTCTTTCTCTGTAGGAAAACTTGTATAATTCTTAAGGTAATTAATTCTGTAATACCACAGAACCGCTGTCTTTCCTGCTGGAACAACACATCCTTCTGATGAACCTATATTTGACTCTGCATTTTCATCATAATGACTTAACTGTAATATCTTTCTGCTTCCCTCTTTGACAGCATATCCAAACTGATATTCATTATTAAGGTCAACATCATGGTCAGTTGTATTAACAACCTCAACACATTCCATCAGGTCATCACTAATTCCATAAACACTGCTTCTGTTAATATCATTAGGTCTTACTTCTGTAATGAATACACCGTCTGCAATCTGATTATCAGGCACCTTGGCATTAACAAGACCATTAAGCTGTCCTGAATATACATATCCAGGTGAAGGCTCACACATTTCACGGTATACCTGCATCTCATTACCAATATCAGGAATTGCCAGTTCAACTGAATATCCATCCATTGTGTCAGCCTTATCAGTTGCCTTGAATGTAGAGATAATTCCGTCATCTGACTTTGTCTTTAATGAAAATGTTGATGTAACTGCCCAGTTCACTCCACTTGTAACTTTAAGTACAACTGCATCATCAGGAATACGCATCTGTCTTCTGAACTCTTCCTCAGTTGGAATTGCAGTTGTAACATCACTTCTGTAATTCCACAGTACAACCTTTTCCTCTGGCTGGATTATAACTTCATCATTACCGTCCATAGTTGTAACCTTCTGGACTGTATCGTTATACACAAATTCATATATATCGTTGAAATTAACAGCTTTGTCATATGTGCTTGTTATCTCAACGAATTCCATCAGATCAGTTGTGCTCTTATAAAGTTTAATACTTTCGTACCCACTCTTTTCTCTTGTATTGTTCTTCTCACTTCTGTCTACATCATTCTGATAGATTTCTGTAATCCATAAACCTTCTTTATTAAAGGTCTCACTTGCAGCAACACTATTCCCACCCGTCTGACTCGCTATAAGTGGTGAAATGTTTGCAATAATACTGCCTGCCATCATAACAGCAACCACAGTACCTGCTATTATCTTATTTTTTCTTCTTCTCATGACGTTCTCCTTATAAGTTTGGCTTTTAAGAAACGTCATAATTATAGAAATGCTATGTAAAATCTAGCTTTATGTTAAAGAAAATTGTAGGTAAAATTTTCATTTGTTCTGTCCTTTTCCTACTAAGGATTTGAGGCAAAAAAAGCACCAGAAGAATACGTTGCATTCGCTTCTTCTGGTGCTTCTGTTTTAAATATTATATTGTATCAACAAGTCAACTATTCCAATTACTTAATAAGACTTTCCTTAATCTTAACAACTGCCTTATGGATATTAACAGGCTCATCCATTGTACAATTAGGGCGATGAATATCATTAGTAAAGTATACTGTAAATTCACCAGGATGTAATGTAACGAACTGCTCATTCTCTACTGTCTCATAAAAGATATTGTCTTTACCAGCTGGCTCTTCACCTGTAACTCCTGGAAGAAGTGGTGCATATCCCTGAACTTCTTTTCCTGTGAAAAGATACTGGATATCAATATAATTTCTGTGACTTTCTGCACGCTTATTCTCAACTGGAGCTGTTGTCTGATCCTGAATAAGAACAAAAATGTTATCTCCATCAAGTTCATATCTTCCTACTGGAAGCTCAGCTGTCTCTGGCTTTGCAAGAAATTCAAGTGCAGTATTAATAGCTGCTGGGTACTGGTAGTTACCTTTTTTTGCATTAAGTGATGCGTAAATCATTATTATTTTACCTCGAATCTGTTAAAATTTTATATACTAAATATATCATTATCGATAAAAAGTTTCAATATTTTTCTTAATATTCAGCCTTTAATGTTCAGCTTTTAATTAAGCCTTTTAATTCATATCTGATTCCACATATGCCTTGTTCAAAATACATTACACCATCTTCTCAACAGCCTTTACCCATGCGTGGTCAGGGTCATCACAAGGTGTAAGCTGTCTTGTATCAGCACCTGCCATTACCCAGAGATAATATACCTGATATCCTGGTGCTGCTGCTACCGGATGATAGCCATTCTTAATCGCTACGCTGTCACCATTCTTTATTATGTAACTATCTCTTAATGACATATCGTCACTATACATTACCTGAATACCAAAGCCCTGACCTGGATTCACCTTGAAATGATAGATTTCCTCCATATTTACCTCAAATGGAAGATTATCTGTATCATGCTTATGTGATGGATAACTTGACCACTGTCCCGGCATGCTGTAAGTCTCGCCAAGCACGATTCTGTCAACCTTTCCCTCATATTTTGAAGTAATAATATCATTAACATCTCTCTGCCAGTTAAGCTTGCCTCTGTGTTCAGTTGTAACATCACCTGCATCTATTACAAATGCTTCATACTTCTTTCTTGCTTTAACCTTGCACACACCTATTTCAAGCATCATGCTTCCGGTTGCTGTAACTTCATACTTAGAATCTCTTGGAACATAAACAGTCGTTGGCTTGCCGTCAAACACGCTTCTTCTTGAGCCAAGCTTGTCAAATGTGACATCATCAACCTTAACACTGCATGTTCCCTGTAAAATAACAAGTCCTATTTCATATTCCCCTGATTCATAAACCGCATTTTCACCCGGCTCAAGTCTTATCAAATCAAAACCTATTAATTCCAAGCCAGCTTCTTTATCTACAACTTCCTGATAACCCTTGTTATCATTGCCTTCATAAAATCTTCTCATGTTCGTATCTCCTTATAAATAGATTTAATATTATTCTATTATCTCATTGGTGTTGTATCAACAGTTATTTTCAATTTCTATGCACTTCTGGCCAGTCCTCAAATCTTCCGTTCACAACTGCATGCATAATTCTGTCCTTAGTTCCCGGATTATCTCTATTAATCTGCTCCATAAGCTGCTTGGCATATTCCCTCTTAGTCGAACCATCAACCGGACAGGTGTTCTTAACAACCTTGATTCCCTGATTAATCACAAAATTAGCCACACCCTTTTCCGGCACATACATCATTGGCCGTATAACCGTAACCCCTGCCTCCGGCAGATATGTAACTGGTGGAAATGCGTAAAACCGCCCTTCAAATATAAGAGACATTAATGCTGTTTCTATAAAATCGTCCTTATTATGTGCATATGCAATCTTATTGATTCCAAGCTCTCCAAGCCTCTTATACATTGCGCCTTTTCTAAGCTTCGCACACAGTGAACATGGTCTTTCGTCTTTATTATCCTCAAAGACAATCTTCGCAATCTCTGTATCAACCTGTTCATATGGCACATTTATACTCTCACAGAACTTCCTCACTCCTGTAAAATCCATTCCCTCAAATCCAACATTACAGGTAATTGCATACAGTTCAAAATTCTTCGGATAAAATCTGTTAAGTATCTTCATTGCATGCAGCAACGCAAGCGAATCCTTGCCACCTGATACTCCAACGGCAATCTTATCGCCTTCCTCTATCATGTTGTAATCTTCTATTGCCTGTCTTATAAGGCTTAATAATTTCTGTTGTTGCATAAAATATATCCTCTGTTGTAAAAAAATATCCACCATCTCATCTTCAGTATCAACTAAAATCCATTCTCCCTCCCCCGGTTACACTATCATATATTAAATTGTATAATATCCTTATGTGGATTAGTCTGTGACAATCCAAGCCTTACTATTTTCCCTTTTATTGGAATAAAATGTGTCTGTAATACTCTCATTGCCATTATCATCTGTTCTTTTTCAAGTTTCTTTCCCAATGTTATGTGTGGAAACCAGTTATATGGTTTGTAACAACGATTAATTGTTACATCTTCTCTTGCAGAAAATATATCATACACCTCATTGGAAAGATGCATTAAATATTCGTCCAGAACAGGTGTAGCATACATAACATACGGCAGAAACTGCCCGATTGAAAATATATTTATCTCTCCTGCACCTATTTTATTAAGCTTCATGAATTCTTCCTTAAGATTATCAGGTTTTCTTGTTTCGAAGCTTGAAATTGTCAGATGCGGAGGAACATTATTCTCAATCATATAAGTATTACCTGTTTCTTTTGCAATATTATCAATTAACCTCTGCAATCCCTTTGTTACATGTTCATCAAAATATGCTGATATAAGATACATATGCCGCCTCATTATTATTAATCACCTATGCCAAACTCTCTGGCAATTCTACATCTATTACTATTTTTCTTTATCTATGTGTGAAGCAATAAATTTCCCAATGATTGCAATTATCAAAATAGAGACATAAAACCTCGGATCACGATGTTCTCCATATAAAGCAAACCAAATAACGATTGAAAATACCACTATAGTGTATACTTGAAAAAAGAATTTTTTCATAAGTACTGCTCCTTTATTTGGCAAATCCGAAGTTAGCGATTTCTTTTTCCGGTATTCTCTGTCCCACGGATTTCCTCATGATA
>ERZ779840.4369-NODE-4369-length-10476-cov-3.211592_pt1 | contig 10476 bp, 10 predicted proteins | sample MGYA00511561_ERZ779840 | MGnify/ENA primary metagenome ERZ779840 (study PRJEB29588, sample SAMEA2162036) | human gut metagenome | biome: human gut; feature: human-associated habitat; material: faeces | place: Denmark | collected 2008/2010 ...
AGCACGCCGCCAGCGTTCATCCTGAGCCAGGATCAAACTCTCATGTTAAAAAGTTAAATCCAAACCAGAATATCTGGCTTTTCTAAATCAGAAACAAGTTCCTACCGGAATCTTGATTCAGGTTTTACTGTTTTTAAGGTTTGCTTTATTAAAAGCTGTTCGTTCATCTTTCGATGACTTGAATTATTCTCTTATGAATCTTTCAAGGTTATTCACTGTTCAGTTATCAATGTTCTTTGTTGTTTTCAGCAACTCCGATATATTATCATAATCATCTGCACTTGTCAACAACTTTTTTATTTTGTTTTGCTTCGTTTTGAAGTGGTTTGTTATCACTTACTTGCGACAGCTCGTTAATAATAACAAACCACAATTCATTTGTCAACATCTTTTTTGACAAAAAATTACATTTCTTTTTGTCGAAAATCACCATTCTATCTTCATCTTACAAGTGACATCGCCATTCTGCGGTAAGTATGCCTTTTTCCACGGATTGCAACGCTGTATGCCGTAATATTTTCCGGCAGTGCCATTCCCATGTACCCACTATCTCCTATATGATGGATGTCTGCACCTGCCATTTTACACATCAATGCGATCTGTCGGATTGTTTCTTCGTCCGCTCCTTCCTGGGAAGTTCCAATTGTAGTCATCGCAAGTACACCTTTTTCATGTGCGGTTTTGATCAATTCAGCTGCATGCTCCATGGTAAATCCCGGAACAGTACCAGGTGCCGGAAGTAAAAGGACATCTGCCCCTGCTTCAATAAATGTCTCAGCATCTTCTTTTGTCAGTATTTTTTCTCCTGCTTCTGAGAGAATGCCGGATGCATGCATTTTTCCTGCTGTCAGGATCACTCTGTCGCCGACTGCCTCGTTTAAATCAGCTAATGCCTTTGTAATTGCCTTGTTATCAACGCCAACACCCGGATTTCCGGTAAGAACGATCATGTCAACGCCCATGTCCGCTGCTTTTTTTGCATTTTCCACGGTTGCGCGCCGTCCTTCTGTAAGACTCCACACCGATTTTTCTCCATCATTGCGGACTGCCGCCGGTTCTAAATTAATTGCAACCATCCTTCCGGTCAGACGTTTGACCTCATGTATAGTATCTTCCGGGGCAACTTCCGGTAATCCATTGATCACAGGATGATCCACGTCAAAAATATTCAGCATGATAATATCCGCACCAAGAGAAGTTACAAATTCTGCATTTGTAATATTTACGAGCATTGGTGTCACTGTACCGATCGTCTCTGCTGCAAGCACTCTTCCTTCGCTGTCCGCAATGGACTGTAATAATTCTTTTTTATGATAGGCAGCCAGTTCTCTGGCTGAACAGTCAATATATCTTTTTCCCATTCCTTTTTCCTCTTTTCTGCCTGATGCAAAATGTCTCTGCTTTAAAATTTTCACTGTGCCTTCTGTGCAAACTCTGTGAAATATCTTTTATTTCTCTCATATTTCACATTCTCTGCATTTTCTAACACTTTATTGCGATACTCTTCTATTTTCTGCGATGTTATAAAGGAAATCTCCTGCGGCTGATCATACTTTCCCATATAAGAAAAAGATATATTTTCCTGCTCTTCCATGGATTTATAATTCATATATATGGTATAATCCTCATAACCGTTTACCATCTCCCAATAAATCCCGTAATCTTCTCCCTGCAGATGATACAGATTTAAATAGTCATGCAGACTGTCAAACTCCCTGTCAATATACTTTTCCTCACACCTTGATTTATAATATTCCTTTCCTGAATATTTCACATGATCACTGATTTCTCCTGGTAATGCCATTGCAATTACTATAAAATTAAATACCACGATCACTGACACTATGCATTTTATAACAAAAGGAAACATTTTTACGCTGTAATCTCCAGTTTCATCGCGGAAAGAAAAGGTGATATTAATTTTCTTCATATTCCCACCCCTTTCTCTCAAAAATTATTTTTACAAAAGTTTCCTCCTCATCATAATATCGATCGCACTTTACAAATTCATTCACTTCTTCCTCTGTCATTTCCAAAGTCCCCATTAATGTTGCAATCGTATTCTGCTGGATTTCACTGAAATATTTCTGGTTTTCCTGAAATTCAATTTCACTGATACGATAATCATCCTGAAGCAAAATTTCATGCGCATAGTATAGGATATCTTCCACTTCATATGCCCTTGGCGTTTTGTCACTTTCCCAGTCAGACTTCTCCCTTAAATCCATCACATCTTCTATAAAATGGCTGTATCTATCATAGATATCTACACGTTCTGTATACTTTTCATACCCGTCCTCTGCATAAACTTCATACTCATGCAGATACGCATCCAACGCTGCATTATCTCCCGTCTTGAAAATTTCTTCTGCTGCTTCTACCGATGCTGATCTTTTCTGATGTTCTGTATGCTTTTCATCCACATAGCCTAAAATGAAAAAGACAAGAAATAAAACAACAAGAAGTACAACTGCCAGCAAAAGAATGATATTCATAATTTTATTAGCAACATAAAGCGGCATGGAATGTAACACTTTTGCTTTGGTAAGAAGTGTTTCTTTTCTTGTTTCGTCTTCCTCCTTTTCCCATTCCATACCAAGTTTATTTGGCTCTCCACAATAAGGACATTTTGTCTCTCTGGCTGGATAATCATATCCACACTTTGAACATTTCATATACTTTACTCCATTTTGTCTTTTAATCGGCTGATTGCAAGTTTCTGTAACGCTTCTGTAATCTGATCTTTATCATCGTAAGTCAACCCACCGGCTTTATCTATGCAGGACTTTATCTCATCCTCAGATATCTCGTAGTGTTCCTTCATATAATCATAACAATATTCTTTGTAATATGCCACAGCATCCTCTTCCTCATACTTGTAATATGCGTCCGCTGCCTCCTGACATTCATTTAATATACTAACGATGTAACTGATGTTGCTCAATGCATCTGCCTTATCATTCTCTACGATCCATTGCAGATAAGAATCATCCTCGTCATTCAGATAATTCAAATAACGCTGCATTCCCGCAATCTCTGTATATTTATCAAAATAAGACTGATAGGTATATTCCACTGTTTTCAGATATTCACAGATTCCATCATAATCTCCGCTCTGATACAGGCTTTCTAATTTTTCCAGATTCTTCTGTTCTACCCGATAAGATACTTTATGGGAAATACTGGAAACAATAAATACAATGATACAGATCACTGCAACCATTATCACTGCTGCTATCCCAAGCTTTGCTGTCCACGACATTCCTTTGCCAGCCACTTTTTCCGGCATTTCCTTCCACCGTTTTTTTTCACGTTCCAGCTCATTCATCATGTCCTCATGCACCTGGACAGATTTGCCAAAGTTATCCCCACCACAATAAGGGCAGCGATCCTGCTCATCATCATATTCCGCCCCACAGTTTTTACAGATTATCATTGGTTCGTTTTCCCCCTATTTATAACAATGCTTTCTCACAAAATAGTAACATACCACCTGCATTACGATTGTTGCAATCCACGATGCCGGATAGGAAATAAACAGAAAATACAGTGATCTGTGCTGTGGAAAAAATGCAAAAATCCACAGAACACGCATTCCGACAGTTCCGATAATAGACAATACCATTGGCACTGCGGAATATCCCATTCCACGCAGTGCACCCGGAAAAAGATCCATAATACCGCACAGAAAATATGGAACTGTCGTGATGGATAAAATCTCAACACCACATTGGATCACGTCTGCTTCCTCTGTATAAATCTGTAATATTTCCGCTCCGAAAAAATACGCCCCGCATCCTAAAACAAGTGCTGCTCCCACCGATAAAATCATACAGTCCATCAGTACGCGGTCCATTCGTTTATACTTTCCAACACCAAAATTCTGACTTGTAAAACTCATACATGCCTGTGTCACAGAATTGATGGAAACATACAAAAATCCCAGAATATTGTTTGCTGCCGTGTAACCTGCCATCGCGGTTGAACCGAAAGAATTAACTGACGATTGTAGTAATGCATTAGAAAAATTGATGACGGTACTCTGTATGCCTGCCGGAATTCCCACCTGAAAAATCTGTTTCAGGTAATAGCCTTTCATAGAAAGTTTTGAAAAAGAAAGTTTATAACTTCCCTCTGTTCTGCAAAGACAGGTCAAAACCAGCACACAGGAAACCATCTGGGAAAACACGGTGGCGATTCCAACTCCCGCAACTCCAAGTCCAAATACAATCACTAATACCATATTTAAGCCTGCGTTGATCACTCCTGCGATGATCAGAAAATACAATGGTCTTTTTGTGTCACCCACTGCACGGAGAATCGCCGCACCATAATTATACAGCATAAAAAACGGCATTCCCATAAAGTAAATCCGCATATAAAGCGTCGACAGTCCGATCACATCTTCCGGTGTTCCCATTAATTCCAATGCCCCTTTGGAAAAAACAAGCCCAACAAACGCCATGAGAATTCCGCTGATTAGCGCAAGCGTGATGGAGGTATGTACGGTCTCTGACATTTCCTCCTCGCGTCCGGCAGCAAAAAATCTTGCTGCAAGCACGTTTGCCCCAAGTGAGATTCCAATAAAAAGATTGGTAAAAACATTGATCAGTGCCGTTGTGGAACCGACTGCTGCAAGCGCTTCACTTCCACTGAATCTTCCCACAACAATAATGTCCACTGCATTGAACATTAACTGTAAAATGCCAGACAGCATCAATGGCAGTGCAAACGAAACCAGTTTATCCATTATGGAACCGTTGCACATATCAATTTCGTATTTATTACTTTTCAAAAAAATTGCTCCTCTCTACTTTTTATCTTCCTGTAACTTAAGACCCGGAAGGAATTTGAATGATTAATTTCTGTCCATCTTTTTCCATCATTGTCAATACTGGAATATGTTTTTTCCGCAGCTGATGTACGATTGGATATGTCTCAAACACATTTCCTTCCACATATACTGCCTCCGGCTTCTGTTTTAAAATCCGTTTCAGATTCTCTTTGACTTCGTTTTTCCACTGCTGCTTGTCCATCGCTGCTTCACCGTAAATTCCATCCACTGTAAGCTCTGGGAGCTGCATAAAATCCATATGTATCACCGTTGCCTCCTGCATTCCCGGAAGCTGCTTTAACAGCGGATCTATGCAGGAATCCCCGCCGAGATTTACGATTGTCGGATTTTCATGATATAACTCCATGCTGATACGGCAGGCTTTCACCGCGTCCTCTAACATTCCCACCGTCATAAGAAATCCTCCCTTATGACAAAATCCTGCACTCTGTAATCCGGTAACCTGTTCCAATTCTTCATTTTCAAGACCAAGCCACTCTGCCGGAAAACTGCATTTGTAATTCATGGAATATTCCTTCTTCTGTGGTTGTATACAGTATCCACCACGATTGGATGGGAATATGACAAATGCAATCTCCGTCTCCGACAACCGCTTCTGACACGGTACAAACTCCGGTAAAATCAGAATCTTTGCATCTTCGCTGTCCCTTTTACCAGATGTAACCGCCTGCCGGTGTTCTTCTAAAATCTCCTCCACGCGCCTGTCTGCCCGCTCATTTCCGCGATAACGCTCAAATTTGTTTTCAAGGATCATGCCTGCAACGCTTACTGCCTGAAAAAATGCCTCATCATTTCCACCCTGTGCATCCCAGGTCGGATTGAAATTGCCAATCAGGTTTGCAAGCTCATTTTTCTCCCCCGTGTTATCATTATGATCCAGCGGCTGCACAAAAGCCTCGTCAAACTCCTCTGCCAGCTCTTCCCCAAGGATCTCTGCACCGACTGCCTCCCACAACAATCCAAACGCAGCGTATGGCACACCGTTTTCCCGGACTCTGCTGTCCCTCTGATGATGGTCATACGCACCTCTTCCAATATCAAACACAATTCCATCGAAATCGTCCGGCACACGATTTCCACGTAAAATCGTAATTTCCGGATTTATATAAAATAAAAGTGCTGCCGAAAACACATCATCCGCATGAAATTTTCCTCCATGCGTAAATGACCTGGCATCTTTTTTCTTAATCTGCTCCATTAATTCGTTCATTGCAAAATTCTTCTTTCTTTTCTGTGATTATTCTGAAATTTCCTCGATCAAAACTTTTCTGTTTATTACGCCTTTTTTCAATTGCATGACATACACATGAAAATCCAGCGTATCCTTTGCGGTCGTAAACGGCTCTTCGTGCAGTACCTCCGCATGGATTCCCGCACGCTCCAATTCTTCTTTCCGTTTTTCTGCCCGCCCTAAAAGTTTCCCGATATTTTCATCCTCTTTTTCGCCAAAAGATCGATTAGGATAAACGGATGTCGCTTTTTTTAACCTCTCTGTGATCAGATCCACTACTTTTGCATGCGCATTCCGATGTAATAAAACTGCAAGACACCTTGCAACAACAGGATATGGATACCTTTCATAAAAATGTATCCATTTTTCAATTTTTCTGTCACCCACCTGCTCTGCCATCTCTTTCATCAAGGAAAATGCACCATCCGACGGTATCCATGGATTGTCTCGCGGCACAATGTACTGCTTTGAAACCGCCGGATAACAGGTATAATTCAGAGGTGGAAAATAGGCTAACTGCACGAGTTTTCGTTCTTCCTCATTACAGACAGCCTCACCAAGATACTCATATTTATCCCATAATACCGCAATACGAAATTCCAGTTGCCGCAGATTTTCATAACCTTTTCTCCAAAAATGCGCAATATCACCATAATTATACAGATTTGTTTCCAGCTCCAGCGTTTTAAAAAGGATAGTGACAACACAATCCTCCTCTTCCTGTCGGACAACAAGTGCGTAATCATCCCCATCGCGATAAAAAGAGGCCTCAATAGCCCCTTCATAATCTTCTTTGTATGTACCTGTCATTCTTGCTTCCTTAAAAACAAGAAAGCTTTCTATCGTGTCATTCATCTGATATACCAGACGAATATCTGTTTTATCCGTGTTCTTTTCTTTTGCTCCTGTCTGATCCGGCAGCAAAAGTTCAAATTCATTCTGGCTTAACAGCCTTTTTAACATCTCAAATGTATCCAATGAGAGTCTCCTTTTTTCTGTTACAATACTTTTTATTCATTATATAAAAATCCCTCCGGCTTGTCTATATGCGCAGCTTTCTTTTTATTGCCCTGCGCTTTTCGTCATGCCGTGAGGGATGAGTCGTAGCTGTCGTCCGCGATCTGGATGACAAATTCTTTTGTATAGCCTGCAATCTGCGGAATTTTTTTCTCGTCCAGCTGTTGTATAAAATCCATTTGAAATCCATGCATTTCAATGATTTTTTTTGCAATCGAAAGTCCTAGTCCGCTTCCCCTTCCACTTTTTCTGGATACATCTCCTTTTGTAAATGGTTCAAATAAATGTTCCGCAAGCTCGCCCGGAATTCTCCTGCCACTATCTGCCACAAGAATATAAATGTATCCATTTTTCCGGTACATGCCAATCTTTATATGCGTACCACTCTCATTGTGCTTCATTGCATTATTCAAAAGATTCGTGATCACTCTGGAAAACTGGATTGGATCAACGGATACCGAAACCACTTCTTCTGGAATATCAATCTCGAATTCCATCCCTGCATCTTCAAAGTCTGCATAAATGAGTGCAGCATTTTCACGTAACAGTTCACTCAGATCTGTTTCTTTTCTGTCCAGTGAAAAACCTTCACTGTCTAATTTTACATACTCAAATAATAAATGGATCAGATCGTTCATCCTTGCCGACTTATTCTGTATTGCCTGCAAATACTCCAACTGTTTCTCCGGCTCCACCACCATTCCGTCTGCCAGTGCTTTTGCATAACCGTTAACCGTGGTCATCGGCGTTCTGAGATCATGTGCAATGTCTGATAGCATCAGATTTCTTTTACGGTCAAACTCTTTCTGTTCCTCCTCCCTCTCTCTCTGGATCTGACGAAACTCTTTAATCGTTATTTTTGCAAAACAAACTGCCCCTAACACATACGGGGTTAAAATTACCAACACTACTACAAAAGCAACCAGAAAAAGCAGAATTGCCTGCCCTCTGTTTAATTCATAAAAAGAAAAATTAGTTTTTCCAGCGGAAACGGTATGCATGAAATTTTTTTGCATTTGTTCCAAAGCCGCCTGTACCATCTCATGAAGCGGTGATGGAAACATTGCATTCAATGCTCCTAAGATCAGTAACATTAAAACTGCAGACAGGAAGAAGATCACGCCGGAGCCGAGCAAAAGCGGATTTTCTTCCACGCCCGGAAAAAAATATAGCAGTACGTTAGGCAGCACAAATCTGTTGACCAGAAAAGTCAACAGATATTCCACAACTCCAACAACTGCTAGTATTTCAATAAATTTTTTGATCAAAAACCACTGTAAATCATTCTGTTTCTTCATTTACTTCTCCAAGCGATATCCCAGACCACGGATTGTCTGAATATAAGCGGAAGGATTATCATCCAGTTTTGCCCGCAGCTTACTGATGCAGACCATAATGTTATTGTCTGCCACAATATAATCTTCCCCCCATCCATGTTCATAAATCTGCTGTTTTGTAAAGACTTTGCCCGGATGCTTCATTAACAGTTCCATGATGCGATATTCCACAGAGGTCAGCTGTATGATTTTGTCTCCTTTTTTCAGAGTACACGCGTCCTGATTCAATACCAGATCCCGAACAGCTAAATTTCCCTCCTGAACCACTTTTGTTCCAAGAGAATAAAAACGCCTAATGTTAGAATTCACTCTGGCAACTGCCTCTAAAGGATTGAACGGTTTTGCCAGATAATCGTCTGCTCCCAGATTTAATCCCAGGATTTTTTCCGAATCTGCGTCCTTCGCTGACAAAATGATCACTGGAATATTACTCTCTTTGCGAATCTGCTGCAATACATGATAGCCGTCTATCTTCGGCATCATAATATCCAAAATACATAATGCCGGCTGCTCTGCCCGCAATAAATCGAGCGCCCGCTGTCCGTCCTCCGCTTCTATTACATGATAGTTTTCATTTTCCAGATAAAGCCGGAGAAGATTTCTAATCTCCGGCTCATCATCTGCGATCAAGATTTTGTAATCCATCCGTAGTTGTTCTCCTAATAATCCGTTCTGTCCTCAAACGGCTGATCGATATTCTGATTTTCAAATCTATTCGGCATCTCTGTTGTCTGCTGATTCATTGCAGTATTCTGCTGGTAAGGTGCCGGATTCTGAATCTGCTGATACGGAGTTCTGTATCTTAAAGCTTCATATAATGCGGCATGTGTTCCATCTTTGTATGGCTGCACATAAAAGATTCCCAGGATTCCCATTGTCATTCCAGATAAAATATCCCATCCAATGAATGATAAATCCAAAACAAATGCATTCCATTTCTGTCCCTGCATCATTCTCTTACTCTCTGCAAATGCCTCCTCTTTTGTCATCTGTGGATTGTCTGCCAGCAAATATGGGATCATCTGGTATTCATATGACTTTACAATGCCAGGAATAATAAAAAGCATTGACCACAAAACAGTATACAGATCACGGAAAAACATTGTCTTTGCAATATTTTTATAATTGTTATCAAATGCGTATCCGGCATTTCCCACTAAAGCTGCCTCATTGAGGTTTCTTAAATAGAAACGTTTACATCCCACTTCCAATGGATTAAAAATAAATGCATCCAAAAGAATTGTAACAGTCATAATGATCACAAATACAATCATGAAGATCACAACAAAAATGACTCCTGCAAAAAGAAGTGCTGTATGATCTGTATTGTCATAGACATCATTCATCCCATACCAGATGTCATCTGCGTCATCATAAAAATCATCATAGGAGTCCGAGGTAATATCACTTCCGTCACTTCCTAAAGCTGATGACATAGCCGAACCTGCACTTCCTGCGCCACTGCCGCCTCCTATCAAAAGCGCCAGCAGTAAACTGATCAGCACACTTCTCCAATAGTTTCTTTTAAATGCAAACTTTGCTCTGTCTTTTAATTCCGCTCTCGTCCACATATTTTTTCCTCCTCTTATCTTTGATGATGCCATCTTAACACGTAAATCTTACTTTCCAACTCGAATAACCTTAAGGTTACCTTAATTCATTGTTTCCAGTAATTTATCTTTTTTATTATACCATCTTATGGAATTTTCCGCATTAAAAAGGATTCATAAAATCTGCATATACAAAAATAGCCTTAAACCCTTGATTTTTCAAGAATTTAAGACTATTTAGCATACGTGCGCGAGAAGATTCGAACTCCCGACACCTTGGTCCGTAGCCAAGTGCTCTATCCAGCTGAGCTACGCACACATATTTACTTAACACTATAAATCATAGTGTAATGCCGGCGACCGGAATCGAACCGGTACTGTGTCACCACAACAGGATTTTAAGTCCTGCGCGTCTGCCAGTTCCGCCACGCCGGCATGAATGGGACCTACAGGGCTCGAACCTGTGACCCTCTGCTTGTAAGGCAG
>ERZ779840.4374-NODE-4374-length-10458-cov-2.406037_pt1 | contig 10458 bp, 5 predicted proteins | sample MGYA00511561_ERZ779840 | MGnify/ENA primary metagenome ERZ779840 (study PRJEB29588, sample SAMEA2162036) | human gut metagenome | biome: human gut; feature: human-associated habitat; material: faeces | place: Denmark | collected 2008/2010 ...
ATCATTCCACGTGCAATAGTCATCAATTGTTTTTGTCCCTGACTTACTGAATCGCTATCATCTAACATAGCATCTAATCCACCAGGTAAAGTTTTTATAAAATGATCAACTCCAACAGTTCTACAAGCTTTCCATATTTCTTGATCACTAACACTTTCCTTATTAAATCTAATATTATCACGAACACTACCATCAAATAACCATGTATCTTGAAGTACCATAATAAATAAATCATGAATGTTTTCTCTGGTAAGTTTTTTAGTAGAAACCCCATCAATAAGGATATCTCCAGAATTTATTTCATAAAATTTCATTAACAGGTTAACCATAGTAGTTTTACCAGCACCCGTTGGTCCAACTATTGCAATTTTTTGGCCAGGCTCTGCTACACAACTAAAATCTTTAATAATAACTCTGTTTTTATCATATCCAAATTTAACATTTTTGAATTCTATTTTACCTTTTACTTTACTTTTATCTAAATGTTTTACTAAATTAGACTCACTTGTCATCTCTTTTTCATCTAAAAACTCAAATACTCTTTCACTAGCAGCAGCCGTTGATTGAAGACTAGTCATCGCTTGCGCTATTTGAGAAAGTGGATTAGTAAATAATCTAACATAAATCATAAAAGCAACAATTACTCCAAATGTAATTACATTATTAGTTACGAGTAAGGCCCCAACTACACACACAACTACATAACCAAAATTTCCAATGAATCCCATTATAGGAGGCATTAAACCTGATAAAAATTGACTCTTTCTATTGCATTCATATAATTTGCTATTAAGCTTATCAAACTCAACATTAGACTCTTTATCACCATTATATGCTTTTACAACAGTATGTCCTGAATAAATTTCTTCAATGTAACCATTTAAGTCACCTAACTCTTTTTGACGTTTAGCAAAATATTTCTGACTCTTTCCAAGTATTAAGAACATTAAAGCAAATCCAATTAAACTTGATAATATTGCAGTAATTGCCATTAACCAGTTTGTTACAAACATCATGATAATTGATCCTACAAATAATGTTGTACTAGATACAAGAGTTGCTAAACTATTATTTAAGTTCATTGATATTGTATCTACATCATTTGTAACACGAGATAATACATCTCCATTTTCATGAGTATCAAAGTATCTTAATGGTAATTTATTAATTTTATTACTAATATTTCTTCTTAATTTTTTTGCAAAATTATTTGATACAGTAGTCATTGAAAATGACTGTATATAACTAAATAATGCACTTATAAAATAAATTAATCCTAAACCAAATCCAATAGTTTTAATTTCTTTCATATCAATTGTTGGTTCAACTAATTTCTTTACTGATTTTGGCATTTCGTCAATTAGTTTTAAGGCATTTTTAGTTGATTTTTCACCTTTCATTTTTGATGTTAATTTCATTAATTCTAATTGATCTTTTACTGTTATTGTTTGTCCATCTATTTTAAAGTCTGTTAAATAAAACTTTAAAACATTATCTGGAAGTGTTAATAATAATTTAGATGCATCTTCTTTATTTTCTAATGTTGTCATTTTACTAACTACTTCTTTATATTCATTTTTTTCATTTGCTGTTAATTTTTCTGATGCCATAATCTCAGTTGATGTTTTTGCAAAATTTTCTTCATTGAAGTTTGATGTCATCTTATTTGATATTTTTGTTAGTACTTCTGTATTTGGTACTAAACCTTTTGATATTTCATCTGTAAAATCAGATAGTTTATTTGGAGCAATTAGTGCTAGTACTGAACTTGCACAAGCAAGAATTAATCCAAATATAAGTAAGAATTTCCAACTATTTAAATTCTTAAGTAATCTTTTCATAGAGCCCCAAAAGTTTTTAGGCTTTTCTTGAGCTCCACCTCTTGGTCCTCCTGGTCTAGGCACTTGCTAACTCCTCCTCACTTAATTGTGAAAGTGCAATTTCTTTATAGACTTCACAATTTTTTAATAATTCTTTATGTGTTCCTTGTCCAACACATCTTCCTTTATCTAATACGATAATTTTATCTGCATTAATTATTGTTCCAATTCTTTGAGCAACAATCATACTAGTTGCATCTTTTGTATATTTTTTTAATTCTTTTCTAAGTGTTGCATCTGTTTTATAATCAAGTGCACTGAAAGAATCATCAAATATATATATTTCTGGATCTCTTGCGATAGCTCTTGCTATTGATAATCTTTGCTTTTGACCACCAGATACATTAGTTCCACCTCTTGCAATATGAGCATCATATTTTTTATCCATTTTCTCTACGAAGTCTGTTCCTTGAGCTACTTCAATTGCCTTTTTGATTTGCTCTTCAGTTGGTTTTTCACGACCATTATCTCCGTAAGCAACATTTTCACTTACTGTTCCAGTAAACATTATTGCTTTTTGAGAAATATAACCAATTTTATTATGAAGATGTGCCTCATCATATTCTTTTACATCTACTCCGTCTACTAATACTTCTCCATCAGTTACGTCATAAAATCTAGGAATTAAATTTATAAGAGTAGATTTACCACTACCAGTAGATCCAATAAATGCTACTGTCTCACCTTTTTTAGCAGTAAATGAAATATCTTTTAATAAATATTCATCTGCATCAGGATACTTAAATGAAACATTCTTAAATTCTACTGTTCCTTTTTCTTTAGTATCACCAGTAAAAGTACCATTTTTAATAGCAATTTTTTCATCAAGTACTTCATTTATTCTTTTAGCAGATATTTCTGCTCTTGGCCACATCATAAATATTAGGGCTAACATTAAGAATGACATAATTACTTGCATTCCATAACTTGAAAATACTACCATGTTACTAAATAATGTAATCTTATCAAGCATTCCTGCTTTATTAATTAATATTGCTCCTATGATATAAATACCAAGAGTTAAGCCATGCATAACAAGATTCATTATTGGCATCATTACTGCAAAACATCTTTGATTAAACATTTGTGTTTTTGTTAATTTATCATTTACTTTCTCAAATCTATCAGATTGGAATTTTTCAGCATTAAATGCTCTAATTACTCTAATACCAGATAAATTCTCACCAGTTACACCATTTATTTTATCAATTAATTTTTGAACAATTTGGAATCTTGGCATAACAATAATCATTAATGTCACAACAGTTGCTAAAAGTATCGCAACACAGACTGCTGTTAAAATACTCCATTCTAACCCTTTATTTAGAATCTTCATAATTGCCCAAACTGCCATAATTGGTGCTTTAGCCATCATTTGAAATCCCATACCAATTAACATTTCTACTTGCATTACATCATTTGTTGTACGAGTAATTAAACTACTTGTTTGGAATTTTTTAATTTCTTGAATTCCAAAGTCTTGAATTTTTTTGAATATTTTTAATCTTAATGTTGCAGAAAATGATGATGCGACTAAAGATGCAAAATATCCAACGATAATTGCTGATATTAAAGAGCCTCCAGCACATGCTAACATGTAAGCACCTTGTTCTAATATATCAGACATTTTACTACCTTCAGTTTGAACAAGTCTAGTTATCGCACTCATATAATCAGGCATTCTTAACTCTAACCATACTTGAAAAACTATTAAGACTATACAAATAACTACATATATTTTATCTTTAGTAGATAAATTCTTAAATAATTTAAACATTAAACTCCTTCTTTCTTCATATTTTCTTTTAACTTTTCTATTACTTTATAAAAAATGTTAAGTTCATCTTCAGATATTCCATCTAATATACTATCATTTAAACTATCAAGACGTTTCATCATAACATCATGTGTTTCAATTGCCTTCTTAGATATTATTATTCTTTTTCGTCTAGCATCACACACATCTGCTTCCTTAGTAATAATACCTCTACCTTCCATACTATTTAAAACATCTGAAACAGCGGCTTTACTTATTTTTAATTTTTCTTCGATCTCTTTTTGATAAATTGTTTTATCTTTATTTTCAATTAAATAAGTTATTATTTCTACTTGTAATGGTCTTGGATGAAATTTTTCATCTTCTTTTTTACCTAAAGTAAAAAGCTTTTTCACCATACAATTATTTAAATTTTTAATTTCACTAATAACATTTCTTTGCAATCTATCACCTTCTTTTTTCTATCCGCTAGTTAATAATAAAACAAAAAAATAAAATAGTCAAGTACTTAACTAACTATTTTATTTTATGTATATATTTAATTTTTATTCACTTCTTAATGCTTCTACTGGATCTTTTTTGCTTGCTAATTTTGCTGGTATTAAACCGGCAATAATTGTTAATATTACGCTTATCATGATAAGTATAATAGCACCATTTAGTGGTAATTGAGTTATATTGCTAACACCTGTTAATTTTTTTATTATTATGTTTATTGGGATATTTAATAATACTGTTATAAGTATTCCAAACATACCTGAAGTAAAACCTATTATTAAGGTTTCTGCATTAAATACTCTTGAAACATCTTTTTTACTTGCTCCTATTGCTCTTAGTATTCCTATTTCTTTAGTTCTTTCTAAGACAGAAATATAAGTAATAATACCTATCATTATACTTGATACTACTAATGAAATAGATACAAAGCTTATAAGCACATAACTAATTATGTCTACTATATCTGTTACGGATGACATAAGCATTCCAACTACATCATTATAATTAATTACATTCGCTTCTTTTGAGTTTTTTCTTTGTTGTTCATTGTAATCATTTATAATGTTCTTTATGGCATCTTTAGATTCGAAATCTTTAGCATATATGTATATTCCACTTGGATTATCTAAATCTATACTTCCTAATTTCTCTAATACTTTTTCATAGGTAAGTGAATAACTTTCCTTGTATTTTGTAATAACTTCTGCTAATTCTTCTTGATTTAAACTGCTTAGATACGTTTGTTGTTCAAAACTTAAATCATTAATATTAAATTCTTCATCGCTAAATTCTAATCCAGTTATTATATTTATTTCTGGATTTTGCTTTTGTTCTTTAATTATTTGTGAATCCTCTACTTTTTTAAGTACATGTTTTTCAAGTGAATCTGTATATAATATTCCACCTAGTGTACTACTAGTAACTGCTGAATCTTTGTTTGGTTTTATTATTCCCACAATAGTTATTTCTTCACTATCTTTAAGTTTTTCTCTTAAAAACTCTTCATCTTCGCTTTTATCTATCCATAATCCATTTACTTTTTCGTAGTAATCTGTATTAAGTAATAATTTAAATTTTAATCCAATAAGTTCACTATATTCATAAGAAGTATCAGTGGTTACTACTTTCTCACCTTTTCTCACTTTTTCAAACATGTCTTTTAATTCTTGTTGATCTTTTAAACCAAGTGCATATAAAACATAATCACTAATTCTATTGTTTTTGTCAACTACTAATACAACTTCATTATAATTTTTTGGCATTCTTCCACTTACTATTTCGTACATTTGATTATTTAATTCATCATTATCTATAATTTCACTAAATACATCTTTAAACATAAAGTAAGATGCTTGCATATCTGTGATGCCCATTGTAGATAGTATTGTATTAGGATTTACTTTTACAATTTTATCTTCAATATCACTTTTATATAGTTGTAATTCTATATTATATTTATAATCAATTGATGTGGTATATTTATTTATCTCTTTGTTTTTTTCAATATATTCTTTGAAAGATTTTAAATTGTTACTTTGAACTTTGCTACTCATAAGTGATAATGTATCTGTCATCATATTATTGGAATATATTTTGTTAGATTGTTTTGTATTTTCGTCTTTTTTTAGTTTATCCATTTGTTCAGTCATTACGCTTGTTAGATCTACAGAATTATCTTCTATCATAAGTGGGTATGAAGTAAGGGTTTCTTCTTGTACTCTATTTATATAATTTTGTACACCGCTTGATAATGAAAGTATCAATGCAATTCCTATAATACCTATACTTCCTGCAAAGGCAGTTAATATTGTTCTTCCTTTTTTTGTCATTAAATTATTTAAACTAAGTGATAATGCTGTTAAAAAATTCATATTAGTTTTTTTGTCTTTTGTTGTTTCATTATTTTCATCTGATTTATTATATGGATTTGTATCTCCCTTAATTTCTCCATCTTTTAAATCTATTATTCTAGTTGAATATTTTTCGGCTAAATCAGAATTATGAGTTACCATAATAACTAATCTATCTTTTGCGACTTCTTTTAATAAGTTCATTATCTGTACACTTGTTTTTGAATCTAGTGCACCTGTTGGTTCATCAGCAAGTAATATGTCTGGATTATTCACAAGAGCTCTTGCTATTGCCACTCTTTGCATTTGTCCTCCAGAAAGTTGATTTGGTTTTTTGTTTATGTGTTCAATTAAACCAACTTTTTTAAGTGCATCTTTTGCTCTTTTTTTTCGTTCTTTGCTTTTTACTCCTGATAACGTTAAAGCAAGTTCTACATTAGATAAAACTGTTTGATGTGTAATTAAGTTATAACTTTGAAACACAAAACCAATTTTATGATTTCTATAGGTATCCCAATCTCTATCATTATATTTTTTTGTGCTTATTCCATTTATAATCAAATCTCCTGATGTATAGTTATCTAGACCCCCTATAATATTTAAGAGTGTAGTTTTGCCACTTCCAGATGGCCCTAAAATAGATACAAATTCACAATTTCTAAAATTTATACTTATGTTGTCTAATGCTTTTTGTTTGAAGTTTTCTAATTTGTAAACTTTACTTATTTTTTTTAGTTCTAGCATAATACCTCCTTAATAATTATATTATCGTTCTTGAAAGTATTTTAACACTTTGAATATTAAATAACAATATTAAATTATAAGAATTAATGTTCCTATTGATATTATTGATAAACCAATGGCTGATTTTGTTGATAACTTTTCTTTTAGAAAAATTGTACTAAATAACACTGCTACTAATATACTTAATTTTTCGATTGGAAATACTATACTTGCTTCTCCATTTTTAAGTGCATTAAAATAGCATAGCCAAGAAAGACCTGTCGTAAAACCAGATAAAAATATAAAGAGTAAACTTTTAGTGTCAACTTTTGTCGATTGTTTGTGCTTGTTTTTTATAAAAATGTAAATCCAAATGATAATTAAAACAATGATAGTTCTTATAAATGTAGCTAAATTAACATCTACATTTTTTATTCCTATTTTTCCAACTATTGTAGATAGGGATGTAAATATACCAGTTAATACTGCGTATATAAACCATCTATAATCACTCTTTACATTTTCTTTTTTTTCTATCATTAAGTATGTGCCCAACAATATTAATATAATTGATATTAATTTTACATAGGTTATATTTTCTTTTAGAAAGATTTTAGATAATATAAGAGTTAATACTATGCTTGTTTTGTCTACTGGTGTTACTTTGTTTACGTCTCCATAAAATAAAGCTCTAAAATAACATATCCAAAGTAATGCAGTAGTTAAGCCAGATAATGATATATAAAAAAGGGTACTTGAATTTATTGTTCCTACTTTATGTAAGCCATTTGTAAAAATAACTACTATAAAGCTAAAAATAAGTATAACTATTGTTCTTATACCAGTTGCTAAATCTGTATCAATTTTGTTAACTCCTATTTTAGCAAAAACAGATGTAATTCCTGCAAAAAAAGCAGCTAAAAGAGCATATAAAATCCACATTGTATCACCAGTATTAGTATGTTTATTTTGAGATTTTTTATTATGAATATTTGATTGTAATTATTATTTTATAAAAAATGTGTAACTGTTATTACTCGTTACACGATTTTTATGTCTAGTAGTTTAATTTTATATAGTTTTTAATAGTGATAAACTAACTTTTTTCTTATCAAGATGTATTTCATCTACATAACAATCAACTATATCACCCACACTAAGAACTTCACTAGGGTGTTTAATATATGAGTTAGATATTTTTGATATATGTACTAAGCCATCGTTTTTTAATCCAATATCTATGAAGGCACCGAAGTCAACAACGTTTCTTACTGTACCTTGTAATTTCATTCCTATGGTTAAATCTTCTAATTTTAGTACATCGCTTCTTAATATTGGTTTTGGCATGTCATCTCTTGGATCTCTTAGAGGATTAGATAGTGATGCTACAATGTCTGCTAGTGTATATTTATCTGTATTTAATTTTTTTGCATACAAGTCAATATCTATGCCATTTAGTACTTCTTTTATTTTAGGAGTACCTATATCATTTAAATCTAAAGAGAGTTCTTGTAGTAGTTTATTTGTTATATCATAACTTTCTGTGTGTATACTTGTTTTATCAAGTGGGTTAACACCATCCACTATTCTCATAAAACCAATGGCCTGTTCGTATACTTTTTCTGATAAGATTTTTTTCTTTTTTAATTCTTCTCTTGATATGAATTTTCCTTTTTCATCTCTATAACCTATGATTTTATCTATTACTTTTTTATTAAGTCCTGAAACGTATTTAAGTAGGGACGGACTAGCTGTATTTATATTTACTCCTACCTGGTTAACCGCTTTTGTTACAACGAAATCTAAAGATTCATCTAATCTTTTTTCTACTACATCATGTTGGTATAATCCAACTCCTATACTCTTTGAATCAACTTTTACTAATTCTGATAATGGGTCTTGCAATCTTCTTGCAATTGATATTGCACTTCTTTCTTCTACGTGCAAATTTGGAAACTCTGATATAGCAAGTTTACTTGCAGAATAAACTGAAGCACCTGCCTCACTTACAATTATGTATTCTACTTTTTTATCTGATTCTTTTATAACGTCAGATATAAATTTTTCTGATTCACGTGATGCGGTTCCATTTCCTATTGCAATAATATCTATGTTGTATTTTTTTATTAAATCAAGTACTATTTTTTTTGATTTTTCATATTCATTTTTTGGTTCATGTGGATAGATTACGCTTTTATCAATAAATTTTCCTGTATAATCAACTACTGCTAGTTTGCAACCAGTTCTAAAAGCAGGATCAAGTCCTAGAACCATTTTATCTTTCATAGGGGGTGTTAATAACAAATGTTCTAAGTTATCCATAAACACTTCTATTGATTTTTCACTTGCAATATCAGTAAGTTCGCTTCTTATTTCTCTTTCAACGCTAGGAATTATTAATCTATCTAAACTATCTATTATTGCTTCTTTTACTAATGTGACACATTCACTTGATTCATTTTTAATTAGTTTTGAATTTAAATATTCAATAATTTTATTTTTATCAAAATCAATCTTTACATTTAAAATATTTTCTTTTTCTCCTCTATTAAGTGCAAGAATTCTATGCGGTTTGATAGTTTTTACAGATTCGTTATATTCATAATACATTTCATAGTTTGACTTTTCTTCCGGTTTTGCTGCTCTTGTTACAACCATTCCTTCTCTATAGCATAATTTTTTTATCTGCTTTCTATATTTAGGATCATCTGAAATATTTTCTGCAATAATATCTAAAGCTCCTTGTATAGCTTCTTCTGATGATGCTACTACTTTATCTTTATTTTGCATATCTTCTTTATTTAATTTATCAATATTTACATATTCTTTTGCTATTTCTTCAATTGATTTTACTTCTTTTTGTTCTATTATAATTTTGGCTAACGGTTCTAGCCCTTTAGCTTTTGCAACTGTTGCCCTTGTTTTTTTCTTTTGTTTATATGGTCTATAAATATCTTCTACTTCTGCCAAAGTTTTTGCTATTGCAACTTGTTTTAAAATTTCCTCTGTTAATTTACCTTGTTCATCTATTGATTTTACAACTTCTTCTTTTCTTTGTTCTAGATTTCTTAAATAGTTTAGCCTTTCATCTAAGTTTCTTAATATTTCATCACTTAATCCACCTGTCACTTCTTTTCTATATCTTGCAATAAATGGAATTGTATTTCCTTCATCTATTAATTTGATTGCATTTTCTACTTGTGTAGATTTTACATTTAATTCTTCTGCTATTTTATTAGTTATTTTATCCATGTTCACTTCTTCTTTCTTATTATTCTATTCCTAGATATTCATTATATGTAACTTCTCTATCAATAACCTTTCCATCTTCCTTTATATCTATTATTCTATTTGCTACAGTTTGTGTTAATTCATGATCATGAGAAGTAAATAAGATGTTTCCTGTAAATTTTTTCATTCCTTCATTTAATGAAGTTATGCTTTCCATATCTAAATGGTTTGTTGGTTCATCAAATATCAAAAAGTTTGCTCCTGATAACATCATTTTTGAAAGAACACATCTAACTTTTTCTCCTCCTGATAAAACATTTACTTCTTTTAATGCTTCATCTCCTGAAAACAACATTCTTCCTAAAAAGCTTCTTACATAAGTTTCATCTGGGTCTTTTGAATATTTCCTAAGCCATTCAGTTACATTTTCATTTGTAGAAAATAAGTAATTATTATCTTTTGGAAAATAATTTTTAGTTATTGTTGTTCCCCATATTAG
>ERZ779840.4388-NODE-4388-length-10440-cov-2.253057_pt1 | contig 10440 bp, 7 predicted proteins | sample MGYA00511561_ERZ779840 | MGnify/ENA primary metagenome ERZ779840 (study PRJEB29588, sample SAMEA2162036) | human gut metagenome | biome: human gut; feature: human-associated habitat; material: faeces | place: Denmark | collected 2008/2010 ...
CCGCCACGGCATCGTCACTCCGGCGGGCCTTATGAATCCCAATCACTATCTTTCCGTGGCGACGGATTATCTGTTCCGTTCCCGTCCGGACTGGCCGACCGGCGCGGGCGTGGGCAAAACCGTGGTCACCACCTCCATGCTCGATCGTGTGGCCGCCGACCTGGGACGAAACCTGACGGAAGTGCCGGTGGGCTTCAAGTGGTTCGTGGACCCGCTGTTCAAGGGCGAGGTCGCGTTCGGCGGCGAGGAAAGCTCCGGCATGTCCTTCCTGCGTAAGGACGGCCGCGTGTGGACCACCGACAAGGACGGCCTGATTCCGGACCTGCTGGCCGCTGAGATCACCGCGAAGACCGGCAAGAACCCGGCCCAGCTGCACCAGGAGCAGGTGGAGCGTTTCGGCGAAAGCTGGTACAAGCGCGTCGATACCCCGACCACCCTCGAGCAGAAGCAGAAGTTCGCCAAGCTCACCGGCGACGACGTCGAGGCCACCCAGCTGGCCGGCGAGGACATCACCGCCAAGCTCACCGAGGCTCCGGGCAACCACGCCAAGATCGGCGGTCTGAAGGTCCCCCCCAAGGACAACTGGTTCGCTTTGAGCTGGCCGACGGCACCACCATCCTGGCCCGCCCCTCCGGCACCGAGAACATCTACAAGGTGTACGCCGAGAGCTTCGAATCCCCTGAGGCTCTGGACAAGGTGCTCGCCGAGGCCACCGAGGTCGTGGACAAGGCTCTGGCCGAGTGATACGGCGTTCCGCCAAGTAATCAAGGCGTAGCGCGAAAAGACCCGTTCCGTATGGAGCGGGTCTTTTTCGTTGTCGATATCCGCCGTATGGCACGAAACGTGCTTTTCTGGCATGAAACGCAAGCTCCGCGGCACCCCGTATTTCCCTCTCCCGGTACGCTTGGAAGCAGAGCCGGAACGTCATCCGCGCAATCACGGCACAGCAAGGAGGGAACGTGCGCATCGCCATCGTCGAGGATCACCCTGCCGAACGCGAACTGATCGCCACCATGTGCGCGGAATACTTCAACGGCCGGAACGTCGGCGCAACCGCCGGCAGGAATGCCATGCAAACGATCTGTGACGTTTTCCCCGACGCGAAATCGTTCATCGAAAGCTGGAAGAACAGCCGTTACGACCTGCTGCTGCTCGACTGTTATCTCAGCGACGAGAATCTGCCGCATGCCACCACCGGATTGGACATAGCGCGGCTGCTGCGCAATCAGAACGACGACTGCGCAATCGTCTTCATCACGTCCAGCACCGATTTCGCGGTGCTCGGCTACGAGGTGCAGGCGAGCGGTTATCTGCTCAAGCCCGTCAATCGCAAAACCTTCGAAGCCACCATGGAACGCGTCGAGGAGCAGCTGAAGGCAAAACCGCCGGTCACCCATCTGGCAAAGGCGCAGTCGCCCGGCACGGTGGATTCCAGCTGGCATGTGGCGTTCGGCAATCCGGCCGTGACCATGGACCGGCGGCTCATCGCATACGCCCTGTCCAACGCGCACTACGTGGAATTTACGTTCGCGGACGGCACCCAGACCAAAATCCGCACCAATTTCTCCGACGTGGACCAACGGCTCACCGTGTTCGACAACTTCTACCGCACCGCGCGAGGCGTGCTCGTCAACTTCGACTACGTGTCCGGCATCACCAACGCGCAGTTCGTCATGAAAGGCGGCAAACGCATTCCTATCACGAAAACGGCGGTGACCACCACCTGCCGCGCATACGCGGAATACACGTTCACCCGCATGCGTACGGAGGACTGACATGTTCGCACCACTCGGCGAAATCATCCGGAACGGCATCGCCCAAACCACCCCGTCAGGTCTGTTCTTCGCCATCGGAGAGCAGCTCAACGCGTTGTCCGGCCTGGCATTGTGCCTCATCATGGCATGGAGTCACATGGACAATCCACGCCGTAACGGCACACTGTTCATGTCCATCGGACTGGTCTGGTTCCTGCTATGCGGCGTGCTGTGCGGCACTCTGGGCATCCCATCACTGTGGACGGTCATTCCGACCGCGCCGCTTGTGCTGCTGGTCCTGCGATGGCTGACCGAACTGCCATGGCGGCAACTGTTGCTGATTGTGGCCACGGCTTCCTACATGGTGGCGATCGTCTACTATCTGTCGCTCGTCATCGATGTGGCCGTTCTTGGCGCGGATTCAACCAATCTCCGCGTCGGCTGGCCGGGACTGGTCAATCTGCTGCTGCTTGACGTCGTCGTACTGGTCTCGCTTTGGCATCCGCTGCATGATTCGATTCCAGCCACATTCGATTCCCCATCCATCAGCAAAGGCTTCTGGCAGCTTATCTGGCTGTTTCCGTTCGTTTCGTCCGCGATTGTGGTGTGGTGCATGCCGGCGGACAATTCCACGCTGCTGGACTCGCATATGCTGGAAATCGCGTTCACCGTGGCGGTGGTCTATTCCTGTTTCATGGTGTTGGTGTATTTCCTCATCTGGTACATGATTCAGCAGTCGGACCGTCTGCTCGCGGCCCGCAGGCGACAGCATTATGAGGCTTTGCAGACGTTGCAGCTGCAACACATGAACGAGCGGATCCGTGAGGCGCGTCAGATCAAGCACAACGTGCGTCACCACATCCACTCACTGCAGGCGTTGGCCGCGGCTGAAGACATGGATGGCATCCGCTCATATCTGGATGAGATGTCCAAACACCGGCTGCTGCAAACGGCACCAATGCAGTATTGCGAGCATGCGTCGCTGAACGCGGTGCTTGTCTACTATTGCGATTGGGTCCGGCATTTGGGTGCGGATGTGGACGTCAAAGCGGCGGTGCCGCAATACATCAACATCAACAACGCGGAATTATGCTCCATGGTCGGCAATCTGCTGGAGAACGCCACGGAGGCCATCACCCAGCAAACGCAGGGCGAGAGGCGGCTCAAAGTGCGCATCCGGTATCGTTCCGGCCCTCCGGCGGCCCTGTTCATCACGGTGGACAACACGTACGGCGAAGCCGATACCAGCATCGAACAGATCGACGGCGATCTCGTCTCGACCAAACATGGTGGCACGGGGCTGGGCACCGCCACCGTACGAGAGACGGCCGAACGGCACCATGGCACGGCCTCCTTCGAGCACAGCGACGGCATGTTCCGCGCCTCCGTCATGCTGTGTCTCGGCGACTAATCGCATATGCCGTTGCCATGCGGTATGACGGGCAAGCGGCGAGTCGCGCGGCTTTCGTAGGGTAGAAGCATGACGATTACGGTTTCAACAGACGGTTCCGCGCTTGGCAATCCGAATGGTCCGATGGGTTGGGCCTGGGCCGACCACGAGCCCGCGGCAGGCGGCAAGCCGGGGCACGAGCATGCCGGCGATTGCGATGCCGGCGGCGCGACGAACGGCACCAACCAGATCGGCGAATTATGCGCCGTGCTGGAGGCGTTGCGAGCGCATCCCGGTTCCGAAGACCTGGTGATCGAGACCGACTCGCAGTATGCGATCAACTGCTCCACCAAGTGGGTGCAGGGTTGGAAGCGCAACGGCTGGAAGAATTCGCAGAAGAAACCGGTGAAGAACGCCGATTTGATCCGCGCCATCGACAATGAGATCGCACATAGGGCGGGGTCGGTGCGATTCGTGTGGGTCAAGGGTCATGCCGGCAACGCGGGCAACGAGAAAGTGGACGAGCTGGCACGCACGTATGCGGGCGATTGCCGTTCGCATGTGCGCGAAGGCTATCTGCCGTTGGAAGGATGGCAGTCGCTGCTGGCTTCCGAGTATTCGCGTGGCACCGATGTTCCCGAGGATGCGAGGATGCTGATGGATGGTGCGATCAGCGCCGCCGAATACCACATGGGACGCGGACAAGGCGATTCCGCCACGACCGGCACCGGCGATTCCGGTGCCGATACCGCCAATTCCAGCAACAGCACGAAGCCGCGTTCGATCGCCAGCATGCTGGCGGAGCCGGAAGGCGTTTCCCACGACCTTGCGGATTTCGGACAGACAACCGATGACGACGCAGATGATGCGGTGGAAACGACCGTGCTCGAGACCGAACCGGCGGAAACCACCACAATGCTTGAGACCGAAGCGACGAAGGTCATACCCGAATCCAGCTTCCCGGACGCGGGCGGTCCAGCCGAACCGGACGAATCCGGGAAAACGGACGAATCCGGTGAACCGCATCAATCCTATGCGCAGATGCTGGTCAAACCCGACTATTTTCCCCGTGAAGGCGACGAGAACGACAAGCCGGTGACGGGCAACGCGGACGGCACGGACACGGACAGCACGGCCGTACCGCAGAATGCGAACGAATCGCACAGCGAATCGCAAGACGACGAAGAATCGGCACCGGAACAGGCATCTTCATCGCAATCGCAGGATCTGCCGAAACTGCCGCATCGTCCAAGCCCATCGGGCCTGTCGGTGTCGGGTACGGTGCGGTTCACTCCCCCACCGGAATCCAGCCCGACCTTCGACGGCAATCCACGTCTCATCCGTGGGTATATCGCCGTGGAAGGCTATGTGATGGGTGACGGCACGCTGGTATTGGACGAGGCGCCGTTCGCGGTCAAACATAGCTGAGCGAGACATGTGGGGAGCCGCTTTACGCAAGCCGCTCCCCACATGTCATTTCATGCGCGGCTTTTTTGCACGCCACCTCACGCAGGACCGTGAAACATTCCGTGAAAACTTTTCCGCAGTCCAAAACAGACACCTGCTCCCGCAACCGACCATTCGCGCCTTGAAAATCAACGCATCCGATAGTATGGAGACGGTCTTAACCCCATATCGAAGGAGGATCATGGACAAGGCACAGCAGGACGCGCTGAAGAAGGCGGCCGGCATCGAGGCTGCAAAGCTGATTCAGAACGGCATGATCGCAGGTCTGGGCACCGGCTCGACCGTGCGTTTCCTGGTCGACGAGCTCGGTCGTCGCGTCAAGGAGGAAGGCCTCGAGTTCACGGGCGTCACCCCCTCCCGCCGCACCCAGGAGCAGGCCGAAGGCTACGGCATCAAGATCGTCAACATCGATGACGTCGACCATATCGACGTGACCATCGACGGCGCCGACGAGGTGGACAAGAACTTCAACGGCATCAAGGGCGGCGGTGCGGCTCTCCTGTGGGAGAAGATCGTGGCCACCAACTCCAACAAGATCGTGTGGATCGTGGACGAGTCCAAGGTCGTGGACACCATCGGCAAGTTCCCGCTGCCGGTCGAGGTGATTCCGTTCGGCGCAGGCCAGGTCGTCAAGAAGTTCGAGGCCAAGGGCTACAAGCCGGTGCTGCGTCTCGACGCGAACGGCGAGCCGGTGCGCACCGATGAGAACAACTATGTGGTGGATCTGCACCTCGAGCGCATCGATCACCCGCAGGAGCTCGCGCAGGACCTCATCACCACGGTCGGCGTGGTCGAGCACGGCCTGTTCCTGAACATGGTGGACCAGGTCATCGTCGGCGATCCGAACGGCCCGCGCGTGATGGACAACCCCAACAAGTGAGATCTTGACAGGCAGGCGTGTCGGCGGGTGTGGAATATCCCGGCCGACACCGCCGCGCAGATAGCAAAAATCCCGCGACTCCGAAAGGAATCGCGGGATTTTGTTTGAGCGGACGCTTCACACGCGCCTGAAGACTACTTGCGCTGGTGGCGAGTCTTACGAAGCAGTTTACGATGCTTCTTCTTGCTCATGCGCTTGCGGCGCTTCTTGATGACCGAGCCCATCTCAGCCTCCGTTCCTTAAACTCAAAGGGTAAAAGTTTGCAACTTGCCCAATACTACACTGCTTCGGGGACGAATACGCGCGCAGGCATTCATATGGTGGAAAATCACGTTTCGTTTTCCGCGTGATATTCCATCGGCCGGCCGCGATTCGCCATCGAGACGATTCCGTCGACGTTACAGGGGGAACTGCTGGTAGAAACGCTGGATGTCGTTCTTCGCGCCGGTGGCATAGAAAACCACCGTATCGTTGCGCCACACGGCAACGGCCTTGGTATCGTCGTCCGGATCGGCTTTGGCGCTGTAGGCGCCGGTCGTCTTGCCGGAAACCTTCACGTTGCCGCTTCCCAGCTCCTTGCCGGTCATGGCTTCAGCCAGCGTGTCGTACTGGGATTTCGCCTTGTCGCCGTCGTTCCACTGGCCCACTTCCAGCGTGACGTCCTGTCCTTTCTTGCCGGTGGAATACGTCAACGCGTATTCCTCGACGGGAGAGGTGCTGGACCACGTCGTGCTGGCGTCAGCCTTGGTACGCGCGTAATTCAATACGGAATCCGGCATGGCCTTGAGCAGCTCGCTGGCCCCGTCGGGCAATGCCACGGCATCGATCGACGGTTTGGTGGGCTCCGTCTTGTCGCCGTCCGTACCGTTCGAAATGGAAGCCTGCTGGCTCGTCTGACCGGCCTGACCGGCCTGTCCGTTCTTGTTCAAGGCCCAACCAGGCCACACAAATGCGGAAATCAGAGCAAGCACAACCACAAGCGCGGCTGCTACGACGGCGGCAATCAATTTGCCATGCGAAGAGGAATTCTGCGTATCAGACATGCTTGTCATTCTTTCACAGCCATAAGACGCGCAACCATCCCCTCGAAGTCATGGAATCCAGTTCCCGAAACGGTTTTCAGCGCAATGTCTGTGCAACGAGTACGCCACCCGCGAACGTCTTGTCCCAAAACCTCCGTATTGTCGGCGATATGGCAAAGACGTCCTCGCAATTCATCTGTTCCGAATGCGGCTGGAGCGGCCCGAAGTGGCTCGGCCGCTGCCCCGAATGCGGTCAATGGGGCACCATTGAGGAATTCCATGAAGCCCGTCCCGCGGCAGGCTCGCGTACCGCGGCTCCGGGACGGACCTCGCGCACGCAATCGCATCCGGTCGCATCGTCCGCGGCGAGGCCGATCACCGACATAGGCACGGAGAACATCTCCAGAATCGCCACAGGATTTTCGGAATTCGACCGCGTGCTCGGCGGTGGCATCGTGCCGGGATCGGTCACGCTGATCGCAGGAGAGCCGGGCATCGGCAAATCGACATTGCTGCTGGAAACCGCCGGCAATGTGGCGAGGCTGACGGCGTTCGCCACCGAGCGCAATACCGTACTGTATATTTCCGGCGAGGAATCGCAGGCGCAGGTCCGCATGCGCGCGTCGCGCATCGGCGCCATGGAGCCGAATCTACTGCTCGCCTCCACCACGGATCTGTCCACGGTGTTGGGGCTTATCGAACAGTTCAAGCCAGCGTTGGCCATCGTCGATTCGGCGCAGACCATCGTCTCGCAGGACGTCGATGGCATCTCCGGCGGATCCACGCAGGTGCGCGAAGTGGCGAGCGCGCTGATTGACACCGCCAAAACCCTTGATATTCCAGTGCTTTTGGTGGGTCATGTCACCAAGGATGGTTCGATCGCAGGTCCGCGTACGTTGGAGCATCTGGTGGATGTGGTCTGTCAGTTCGAAGGCGATGCCGAAACCGCGTTGCGTATGCTGCGTGCAGTGAAGAACCGTTTCGGACCGACCGATGAGGTCGGCTGTTTCGATATGAGCGGCGAGGGCATTGAGGAGGTGACCGATCCGTCCGGCCTGTTCCTATCAACCGGCAATGGTTCTGCGGCGACGCAGGTGGATGGCACGTGCGTGACGTTCACGTTGGATGGGCATCGCAGTCTGCCGATTGAAGTGCAGGCGCTGGTCACCAGGTCGGTGCTGCCGACGCCACGTCGCGCGGCGAACGGTGTGGACTCCAACCGTATCGCCATGCTGGTGGCGGTGTTATATCGTCACGGTGGCATCAATCTGCTGGCCAACGACCTGTACATTTCCACAATCGCCGGCGGTCAGGCGCGTGAGCCGGGTTGCGATCTGGCGATTGTGGCCGCGTTGGCGAGCGCTGCGAAATCGAAACCGATTCCCCGTACGACGTGCGCGATCGGCGAGATTTCGTTGACCGGGCAGGTGCGCCCGGTGCCGAGACTGGAATATCGGCTTCGTGAGGCGGCGCGTCTTGGTTTCCCCACCGCCGTTGTGCCGACGCTGCGCAAGAACGTCGCCGTGCCGGGAATGGGCGTGGTGCAGGCGGATACGTTGCAGGACGCGTTGGCCGCGATTCTGCGATAGGTCGCCGATGCCCAAACGGCATCGCCATCCGCTTTTTGCAACCCGGGAAAGCCCGTTTGGGTAACAAAACACGGATGGCGTCAATGATTCGCGTCAATCGAACCAATCAAATCAATCGGACCGATCCGTCTCAAGCGGTGAGGCGCTTCGTCTCCTCGACGTTGCGTTTCAGCTCGACCACCAGATCGTCGGCCGAATCGAATTTGATCTGCGGGCGCAGGAATCCAGCGAATTCCACGCGCGCCTGATGGCCGTACAGGTCCAACCAGTCATCGGTGATGGCGTAGGCTTCCACCACGCGTTCGGCGTCACCGTCCTCGTTGAACGTCGGCTTGGTGCCGATGGAGATGGCCGCCGGCCAGCGGTGTGGCGACTGCATGGCCACGCGCGCGTTGACGGACGAAGCGTCATACTGCTGCGATACGCCGTCGGCCGGTTTCTCCCCGGCTTCTTCGCCGCCGTCGGCGGACTTCTCCCCCAAATCGACCAGCCAGCCGGCGTACACGCCGTCCACCGGCAGGTATCCGGCGACGTTCTCGCTCAGATTGGCGGTCGGGAATCCGATGGTGCGGCCGCGTTCCTCGCCATGCACCCCGGTGCCTTCCACGGCATGCGCGTGGCCGAGTATCGCGTCTGCGTCCTTGATACGGCCTTGGCTCAGCAGATAGCGCACATTGGTGGAGCTCCACGTGCGCACCTCCTTGGCCTGATGCTTCTTGCTCCATGCGCGTCGTTCGGCCTTGGAAGCCCCCTCCAGAGGGTCGGAAGGCTCGCCGGGTTCGGACGGCATCACCGGCTTCGCATTGACCGGCACTCGGGTCAGCCCCGGACCGAAATCGTCCACGACCTCCAGCTGGAACACGCCGGTGGCGAGCGCCAGATTCTCAATGGCCTTCACGTTTCCGGCGCGGTTCGCGCCCATGGCGGCGTCGGAGCCGAGCACCAGCGTGCGCATGCCGAGTTTGCCGACCATCTGGCCAAGGAAGAAGCGGTATGATTTCGCGGCGAATGCCATGGTGTAGCGCACGATGAGCGTGTAGTCCACGCCGATGGCGTCGATGGCGCGCAGCCGTTCGTCCACACTGGTCAGCGCCTGCGTGTCAGGCGTGCCTGCGGGCGGTTCCTGACCGTCATGTTTGGCGGCGTAAGCGTGCACCAGCGCGGGACGCGGGTCGAACAGCACCACCACGGAGAACGCCTGCTCCCGTTCGGCGAGTTCGGCCACACGGCGGATGACCGCCTGATGTCCCTGATGCATGCCGTCGAATGAGCCGATGGTCACCACGGACTTCTTGTCGTTGCTCAGGGTCGGCCAATCCACCATGCCGCTGGCATCGGGGGTAAGCGTGATCGTCTTCATGTGTCCTTCTTTGCGTATTGTCCGTGTGTTTGTCGTGTTCGTATTGCGTGCAGGCCGGTCTTGATTGTTTCAGTTGAAGACCGCGACCGGCTTGGTCTCGCCACGTTTGGCGCGTTCCACGATCGCCACCAGATCGTTGGTTTCGGGAACGTACGCGGCCATGGTCGTATGGATGTCGTGGGCGATTCTACGGCCGAACCGCAGGTCCGTCGCCTCCTGTTCGGTGACGGGAAGCATGTCCATGGAAGCGGCCGCGCTGGCGACCAGGTCGAGTGCGTGGTCAACGGCATGCTCGGCATCGTCAAGCACCGCACGGTTGCGTGTCACTTCGATGCCTTCGCGGTTGGTGAAGGTTTTGGCTTCCGTATGGGCGGTCATGACGTTTGGCATGTTCACCGAGAAACGCCCGACGCGGATGCGGCGCAGCATGGTCAGATGGCCGCCGAGGCCGAGTTCGGCGCCCAGATCGCGGCCGAGTGCGCGGATGTAGGTGCCGGCCGAGCAGGTCACGGTCACGTCGAGTTCCATGACTGGCTGCATGTTCGGTTCGTTTTGCCCGTCGGTTTCGGCATGCCAGGATTCCTCCGGGGCGATTTCGATGGCATCGGCAAGCGGTGATCCCGCGCATGTGGTCGAAGCATAGCCGTATCGCACTGCCGAAACGCTGAATTCCGAGATGGTCACCGGACGGGCCTTGAGGTCCACATCCTTGCCTTCTCGGGCCAGATCATAGGCGCGCTGGCCGTTGATTTTGATGGCTGAATAGGAGTTCGGCACCTGCTCGATGCGCCCGGTGAAATGATGGGCGATGGCGTCTTCAACGGTCTGTCGTGAGGGGAATTCGGCGATAGTTCCCTCCCCCGGCAGCAGTTCGCCGTCGGCGTCGTCCGTGGTGGTGCGCTGGCCGAGTCTGATGGTGGCCAGGTAGGTTTTGTCGTGGTCGACGATGTAGTTGAGCAGACGTGTGGCGTTGCCGAA
>ERZ779840.4389-NODE-4389-length-10435-cov-3.439692_pt1 | contig 10435 bp, 7 predicted proteins | sample MGYA00511561_ERZ779840 | MGnify/ENA primary metagenome ERZ779840 (study PRJEB29588, sample SAMEA2162036) | human gut metagenome | biome: human gut; feature: human-associated habitat; material: faeces | place: Denmark | collected 2008/2010 ...
TATTTTATAAATAAAAATATGCTATGTCTCTTTTTTATTTGAATGAACATACGTCCTGTTATAATTATTCAAATTTTATAGAGGAAGGATTTCGCTACTATAAATTTGATAAAGGAATAAACTATGAAGAGCGACTGATAAAAGATTGTATTTTGTTTGTTCTGAAAGGAAATCTGCAGTTCTTGTATAACGAATTTGAGTTCACAGTTTCAGAGGGGAAAATGTTCTTTTGGAGCCGTGATAGCCTCTTCAACATGTATTCGTCGGAAGAAAGTGAAGTTGTTGTCGCCCTATTTGAAGGAGGTATATCGCCCTGCCAAAAAGCTTCTTTTTCAGATCTGTTCCATTTAAAAAAAATTATCAAATATCACATGGAATCTCTTGTAATAAAGGACGAGTTACGAAAATTTCTTGAACTTTTGGTTTGTTATCTGGAAGACGGAGCAAACTGTATACACTTTCATGAGACTAAGCTCAAAGAACTGTTTTGGAACATTCGTTTTTATTATTCTAGGGAGGAACAGGCAAACTTTTTCTACACAATTATCGGTCGATCCCAGGATTTAAGAAATAAGGTTCTGAACAATTACAAAGAATGCAGTACCGTAAAGGAACTAGCATCGTTGTGTGGGCTCTCTCTTCCTGCTTTTAAAAGGCAATTCATTGCGGAATTCGGGGAAACACCGAGCAAATGGATGAAGATGCAATTGTTAGGAGAAATTAAATATAGACTCTCGGTTACAGATTTGTCGTTAGGGAGCATTGCCGATGAATTCGACTTTGCTTCTTTAGCTCATTTTTCCAGATATTGTAAAAGATATCTGGGATGTCCTCCTAAAGAATGGAGAGAACAAATAAATAGACGTACAGAGAACTGATTTTAGGAGAGTTTTCAGATCCTGTTTATATGATGAATCGATTCGGATTGTTCAATGAGATTTCCGACTGTGTTATCCGTACTTTTTCTGCTTTATATGTCTGTTTTTTATATGTTATGTAATGCTACTTATGAAAAAGTTTTTTAGTTAGGTCTGAATCGTAGTTTCTCTGATGCACAAAATAAATTTTTGACTTTATGCTTGATAGTCAGAGTAAGATTTTGTTTAGATGTTCTGTCTTTTATCTTTTATAGTCACAAAAAGTTTCATTATTCATCAAATTGTCAGAGGCTTGTATTTTCATCGGGTTCGTATGAAACTAAATCCGATTCTATTATGAAAATACAATTATCTTTATAGGCAATCGTCTTGTTTATGGGGTTTACTGCGCAGGTTCAGGAATCAAATGAACATTAGATTTAAGTAGCTGAAAACATCCGAAGTGGAAATCGTACCGAACAAAATCCATTATCTCATTGAGATTCGAGAATATTCCGGAAGAGAGTTTGGCGGGAAATCTAAATCGGAAAAATATTGTACCAAAGTAGCATTGAGCCGAATTGAACAAGGTTTGATACAAACGCTAAACGAAGGGGATCCCGAAGGATACCATCCAGACACAAGAATGCGGTGACTTTTGGCGGTGACTGAAGCAAGACTTTTTAGTGGCTAAGAGTTTGACATTACACTGACAGATTTCAATCAGATAGATGAAGTACTCAAGCTGATAGACACGAAAGGGATCAACATCATGTGCATAGGTGATAAAAACAAAGCTATGTCGATGTACCACCCAAAAGGGAAGATCGAAGCATTAAAGGCGGCGTACCTGAAAGCGCTTTAGCTAATAGAGGCATTGGTTAATAAATTAGGACATGTGAGATGCATTGTGAAAGAAAAGCGCAGTATCATTTTCCCTTTTGCACAAAGCAATGTCAATGTCTCATCCTCCGATGCGGCATCGTTGGGCAATTTTCGTATTATTAAGGAGAGCTCCTCAATACTTGTGCGTTTTGAGATGTAGATTAGCCATAAAGTATCTCAAAAGACGTGGACGAATAGTGTTGTCGCCTAACTAAATCAGCCGAAACGGGGAATATGGTTCATTACTTCAGCTTTTCCTGTCCATGGCTTGGCGCACCTACCGACTTCCTTTTTCAACCGCTCGCCTGTTCATTGGTCAGCCTTGCACGTTCCAACACTCACCCTATTTCCTGCTACAGTACTCAAAATCGATCATAGAATCGGTCCGGTTCCGGATAAAGCCGTTATCCCTCTGTCGGTTGAATTTGGTTTCCAGTTTATCTTAGGTTTCTTCCTCTACTTTTCCCCGCATCAACCAATAACAGTATTTCATAGCGTTGTCTTGCAATTGCTGCATGCATTCAGTCAAACAAATATTAAAACAACAGGAAACGAAACAGTGATCTAACAGACGCCAAAGAACAATCCCCAGCCGATATCTTTCGTTGTCAATTGGAATCAGTTTAGTTTGCTTTGGATATATAGATAAAAAGGAGTAATCTTGAGTGTAAATGGTAAATAATAGAGCCGAAATGACAATATATGTCTGACTTTAATTATTTTTCTTTGCGCTGTAATTTTTGACACAAATCATAAATAATTATTAAGCCGTAGTATTCCATGAAAACATTTTACAAATTAAACTTTTTATCTCTTTTTTCCTGTCTTATCAGCTTCTCTTTGATTATAATAAATAATTAAAATAAATATGAGATTTTTTTTATTTTTCTGTTTTTTGTCCTGCTCTATCTGGAAGATGGATGCGGCAGTTTACGGAAGTGATACGTTGCGTTGCCGTATCTGCTTTCCTGTGGGCAGTTCCGTTGTGGATCTTTCCTATGGGGAGAACGGTTCGCGCCTGGATGCCTTTGTGGCAGGGGTTCATGCCCGGCAAGCAACAGCCGTGCTGTGCCGTTTGAGTCTGCATTCCGGTGCCTCTCCCGAAGGGGGCTTGACCTTTAACCGACGTCTGTCAGATAAACGGCTCGCCTCTTTCCGTTCCATTCTTCAGGAGCGTCTTTTCTTGCCGGATTCGGTATTTACAACCGTCTCTTTGGGGGAGGATTGGGAGGGCTTAACCTCTCTTGTCGAGGAATCGGATATGCCCTGTCGGGAGGAAGTGTTGCGTATCCTTCGCAATACCCCTGTATGGGTGACCCGTAACGGTGTTGTTGTGGATTCCCGCAAACGGCAGTTGATGAATTTAAGGGGCGGACAGGCATGGCGATACATGCATGCACATTTTTTCCCCGAGCTCCGCAACACTTCGGTGGTCGAATGCGAATTTGCTCCTGTTGGGATGGAAAAAGAGCTAGCCCCCCCGGTGGGAGCAACGGAAGGCCAACCGGCTGATACGGTAATTGTTCGTGATACGGTTGAGAGGGTGATTGTTTTTCGTGATACGGTCCAACTCCCCGTCCCTGTTGCCGGACCTTCCAAACCGTTCTACATGGGGCTCAAGACGAACCTTGTCTATGACGCCCTGCTTGTGCCGAACATCGGCGTGGAGTTCGCTCTTGGCAAGGGATGGACACTGGGGGGCAACTGGATGTACGGCTGGTGGAAAAATGACAGGCGCCACCGTTACTGGCGAGTGTACGGCGGGGAAGTCGGCCTGCGCAAATATTTCGGTCAGCGTGCATCCGATAAACCACTGACCGGCCACCACGTCGGTGTTTACGGCCAGTTGTTAACCTATGATTTCGAATTCGGGGGGCGCGGTTATATGGGTGGCCGTCCCGGAGGGACATTGTGGGATAAGGCCCATTACGGTGTCGGTTTTGAATATGGCTATTCCCTGCCCGTGGCCAGAAGGCTGAACCTTGATTTCTCACTGGGCCTGGGATATTTGGGCGGAACATGTTACGAGTATGTTCCGGTTGATGCCTGCTACGTTTGGGAGAAAACGAGGACACGGCAGTGGGTGGGCCCGACCAAAGCGGAGATCTCGCTGGTATGGTTATTGGGCCGGGGCAATTACAATCAGGAGAAAGGAGGTAAACAATGAACAAGATGACTTATATCCTGCAAGCGTTCCTCATTTTAGCGGTTCTGGTATTCAGTTCATGCGAGCATAAGGAACTGTGTGATGACCATTCCCATACAGCCGGGCTGCACGTGGTTTTCGACTGGGTGCACGCACCCGATGCCAAACCGGAGACCATGCGCCTGTACCTGTTCCCTTTGGATGGCGGCAAGGCGCAGGCCTACGAATTCACGGATTACCGGGGAGGATATATTAACGTACCGGCAGGCCGTTATAGGGCCTTGTGTGTCAATTCGGACACGGAGTCCGTTCTTTACCGCAACATAGACCTCTTTGACAGCTTTGAGGCTTACGCTCCGGACGGCGCTCTGGCAGTAGGTTCATCAACCTCGGTTCCCCGGGCAGAAGGCACGTGGGACGAACGCATTGCCAGGTCTCCGGACCGGCTATACAGCGATCGCCTGGACGATCTGGCCATTGAAATATCCAAGGAAGAGCAGACGGTAACCCTTTATCCGGAACTTTCGGTGTGCCGTTACCGGGTGGAGATCCGGAACGTGTCTAACCTGAAGTATCTTTCTCCGGAGGGTCTTTCCGGATCCTTATCGGGCCTGTCGGGAGGATTTCGGGTCGGTCGGAACGAACTTACGCCGGATCCGGCGACCGTTCCATTCGAGGTGGTTTCCGACGGGATCTCCACGCTAACGGCGGAATTTCTGGCTTTCGGGCAAGTGGGGATGGGAGAACCGGCGCACAAGCTGGTGATTTACGCTATCATGGCTGACGGCAGCAAGAATTATTACACCTTTGACGTCAGCAAACAGGTTGACGAAGCGGCCGATCCGCGGGATGTCTACATCTTATTGGATGGTCTCTCCCTGCCGAAGCCGATCGTAAATGGTGGAGGATTCCACCCTTCGGTCGATGAATGGCAGAATATAGACGTGGATGTTATAATGTGATGTAAAATGTGTATTTATTGATATAGAATCTTCGAAATTTTATTCATTAAACCTTTTTAATTTTTTATGAAAAAGTATTTTTTATTTTCGGCTATGGCTGCTGTAGCCTTAGCCTCGTGTACCAACGACGATGTTGTTGACGTGAACAAAGGAGGAGGTATTTCTTTCCGCGCGTCTTTGGATAAGGCTCGTACTAAAGCAGTAACAACCTTGAGCAATCTCGGGGCATTCAATGTAACAGCTATTGGTAATGGCAGCAATTATTTCACGAATTTGGGAGTCACCTCTTCTGATAATGGGCTTACTTGGGCAACTGCGTCCATTTATTATTGGCCAAGTTATGGACTCTCTTTTTTCGCGTATGCGCCTCAAACGCCAGGTGGCACAGTAGGCATAAACAATAGCGGAAAGAGTATAATCGGTTTTTCCCCTGAGCAGAATGTCGCAGCGCAAAAAGACCTTGTCATTGCTTACAATACGGGCACGAAGGCTGTCAATGAAGGACCGGGAGTTCCCTTGAATTTCAAGCATGCCCTTTCACAAATCCAAGTAATGGCTAAATGTTCCAATGAAAAGATCAAAATCGAGGTTTTAGGTGTTCGTATGGTGAATGCGGCGACAACTGCGGACTTCACATTTCCAGAGACAGAAACTGCGGCAGCCTATGTTTTAGGTCAATCTCAATGGGCTAACTGGTCAGGACAAAATGGAGGTAGTACAAATGATTACTATATTAAGGGGACTACCCCTGTAACATTGGCAGATACTGTTAGGTCCATCATGTTCGGGGATGATAATTTCATGCTTGTACCACAACAGTTGACAAAGTGGGTTGGCAGTAGCCACACCGATAAAACTGGAGCATACCTATCTGTACTTTGCCGTATTTACAGTTTGGACGGCTCTAATGAAACATTGCTGTATCCTCAGCCGACAGCTACAGACAACAAGGACGGGAAGTATGCATTTTCTGCAATAGGTATTGATACGAATTGGGAACCAGGTAAGAAATATATCTATACATTGAATTTCTGTGGATCAGGAGGAGGAACTGGTCAAGGAGATCCAGATCCAGATGTAGATCCAGATGTAGATCCCGATCCAGGTGTAGATCCTGGCGATCCTGTCTTGGGAGGACCTATCTTCTTCACTGTAACAGTAGATGACTGGACAGATCAATCAGTAAATGTTAATATGTAGTTTAGTTTTTTTGTGATTCATTTCAATGAGAATTGACTTTCTCAGTGTCCGGATTGGATTGGACGGGGATTGCTCTTGATATAGAGGGTAAGTGAAGGGTGCCGCCGTATATCTTTCACCCTGTCCGTTCCTTTTCCGGATATCTTACGAGATAATTATTTTCGATGTTTATATTATTGATACACATTTTTTAATGTTATATGCATATGAGACGATTTATATTTCTTTCTGGCAGAGCAGACCTTTCGCGTCTGCTGCCTTTCGTCTTTGTCGCCGGTATTTTTTGTCTTTCCTCCTGTGAGGATGATCTGGAACGCGGTAAAACTTCCACAAGTATCTCTTTTACCCCTGTAATACAATCCAGCTGGGATCCACTGGCACGTTCCATGACCGGTACAGACATGCCGCGGGGCAGTGTCTCTCCCTTACAAGGCGGCCGCACGCCCCTTTACCTGCACACCTTATACACCGACAGCATCGCCCTCCCTCCTTCGGACAGCCGGCCTGATAGGGGCGTTCTTACCCGTGCCACTCCCATAAAGGATGTCAACATGTACGAGAGTTTCGGTGTCTCGGCTTACTCGTATACCGGTTCCTGGAGCGAAGACAAAACTCCCAACTACTTCTACAACGCCACAGCCAGCAAGTCCGACGGCGGCTATACGCTTTCCTCCACCCATTACTGGCCCGGTTCTTCATATAAAATGAAGTTCTTCGCCTATGCTCCGACAGCCAACACTCAGTACGTACTTTCCGGCAGGACACAGGCAGGTTCTCCCACCATCAGCGTCACTATTCCGAGCGATGTCAACGACCAAAAAGACCTTCTCGTGGCAAAGACGGATGAACTGGCCGGCAACACCAACACTGCCGTGGCCCTTAGTTTCAATCATGCCCTTACCGCCATCAGGTTCGTGTGCGGAGATGACATGCAGGTAGGTACCGTAAAGAGCGTCAGTTTGAAAAACGTTTATTCCAAAGGGACTTATAACATGGGCACACAGTCATGGAGCAATGTAGGGAGTCCCGCCACCTTCTCACAGACATTGGATAAAGTGACGACAGGAACAGCTGACGAGGCGCTCACGAGTGAGGCGCAGACCTTTATGATGCTGCCCCAGCGGTTTCCTGAGGGCGCGCAGATAGAAGTCTTATTCACAGACGACACCCATACGGACCACACTTTAACAGCCGATATAAAAGGAAGTGAGTGGCCGATGGGCAAGACTGTCACCTACAAAATATCCAGTAGTTCCCTCAACTGGACTTACACGCTTGATGTCACTGCCCTGGCCGATTTTACATATGCCGGTGGTACACAGCAATATCGTGTTACCAGTTACAGGCAAAACGCCCAGGGGGAAAAAGAGGCTGCCGAATGGACCGCACAATATGCAGAAGACGGAACCACGTGGACAGACACCAAGCCGGTATGGCTTACCGCATTCACGGCATCTGGTACCGGCGGGGAATTTGCGCAACCTTGTGATGCGACGGTCGAGGCGCAGACCGGAATATCAAATGATTTACATGAGAATGCTTTGAAGGCGGCCACAGCCAAGGGATCGGAAACCACACCGTATAACCTTTCCAACAACACCGGGGGGAATACTGTTGAGAACACTGCCAACTGTTACGTGGTCAACGCTCCCGGTTACTATTCTTTGCCGCTGGTATATGGCAATGCGATCAAGAACTCAGCCACGAACGCTTCCGCGTATACCTCCACGGTGACAGGAACCAATATCCTGAATCCTTTCATCAACCATGCCGGGAACGGGATCACGGATCCATACATCGCTAATAATAATGGATGTACGCCGGCCAAGGCCGAACTGGTCTGGCAGGATGCGATGAACCTGGTTACGGATATAAAATACAATGCCGATTCCAATGGCGGCAATATCTCTTTCAAAGTGGACCGTTCTTCCATCCGGCAAGGCAATGCCGTCATTGCGATCAAGGATGCGAGTGATGCCATCCTCTGGTCCTGGCATGTCTGGGTCACGGACGAAGATATCAACGATGTGATTGAGATAACCAACCATCAAAACGTAAAATACAATTTTATGCCCGTTAATCTGGGGCAGTGCGACGGCAATACCATTACCTATGCCGAACGGAGTTGCAAGGTAAAATTCACTGCCGGAGACCAGAGTAAGGAAATAACCATCAAGCAGTTGGCGAACGTAATCGCTACCGGAGACAACCATCCTTATTATGAATGGGGGCGTAAAGATCCGTTCTATCCTTCGAACGGAATGGATAACACAACCAAAACCTGGTATGACAAGGAGGGAATACCATCTACGGACAATCCTGCGAAGGCAAATCTTTCTACAGGTGCAGCTTGTATCAAGAATTATATCCTTAAACCCAATGTGATGCATGCTACAAATACGGCGGACAAATTATTCCTGAATCTGTGGTCTGCGAATAATAGCTCAGTTTCATTCTCTGATCCATCTGTTACTATCAAGACTATTTACGATCCGTGTCCTGTTGGTTTTAGACTCCCTGTTTCCAACTGTTTTTCTGGATTTACTACAACAGGAGAGTCTGTAGAATCTACATCTGAAATTAATGGTTTTTATGATGATAATAGAATCGGTTGGTGTCTATACACGGATGCAACAAGAAGTCGTACCATCTTTTTTCCGTCCACTGGATGGCGTAATTATGTCACTAGCGCAGTCAAAGGAGTCAATGTTTGGGGTTACTATTGGTATGGAATTCCATACGATATGCAGGATGCTCAAGGAATGGCTATAGGCAAAGAGTACTTAAGGAATCGGAATAAGACCCATCGGGCATTTGCAGGAAGTATCCGTCCTTGCAGCGATTAAAGAGAGAAAAATGGGTGAAAGAAGGGATATGTTTGGTTGATGTTATTTCCCGAGGGTTCTCAAAGCAGCCTTCGGGGAATATATGTCTATGACAAGAATAGAGAGGCAGGGCAGGAAGTTTATAAAGATATTATAAAATGTAAGCCTATGAAATTTACAGTACGCATATTAGAAGGCAATTCTTCCGAACTCTATCAGGTCGTGGGACATTTAGTGTTTAGCTAGGCATACCTGAGGGCGAATAATATCTACCCTTACAAATCCTTTTGGAGGTTTTCATGGCGTGTCCTATATCAGGGAGAAAAGGTGATGGCATTCATGTCTGTGGAAAGAAAGACTGGCGGAGGTGACAAAATAGACAATTATTGTGTTTCTTCCGTCAGGGAGAGGAACGGTCCTTATTAAAGCTCCTGACAAGTGTTGTTGCTGTCGTCCGTAAGGACCTTGCTGAACGATGGCTTCTACTATACGTCATAACCGTGCCCGCGGGATGCACAAGATTGAGCTTATACACGGCTGGTAAGGGAACTTACGTGATCGGGAATGTCGGACATGTGGATACGCAGGAACTCAGGCATGGACAAGGATGAGTTGCTTCGTTTGAAACAGGTATTGGGATTGGCGGAACTGTTTGCCGATAAAGAGTTCCGAATGGCTGTGGAATAAGCAATCTTACACAGGTATTGGAAATGTGTAGCACTGAAAAATACAGAAGGAGATAAGCCGGTTATAATAATTTTATGAATCTACAAGATGGAAATTACAGATTTAATCAAGGAAAGGGAAAGTGTAAATGTGTCAGACATTTATATCTATCTTTATGAAGATGGTCCCGTCGTTTTCGATGTTTCTGCCGTCCACTTGCAGTTTTACTTTCCTGAAATGGAGATGGAAAGTGTGCTTTGCAGCGACAGGAGACATCACAAGCTCATACGAGGGTTTTCGCTGGAACCAATGCTGAAACGTTTGGCACAATACCCATGTCTGGTTGACGGCGAGTGTATCAGGGTGATGGAAGTATTGTGATCCTTAGGGCATGGGAAACGCAACCGATGAATTTGTCGAAACAATCAGTCTGAATCCGAACAGTACGACTACCGATCGCCATGTCTGGATACTTTTCAGGTATGCAGAGGTATTGTTGAACTATACGGAAGCTTTTGGCTTATGGTAATCCAGATTATACCGATAATGCGTTTATGTCATCCCCACGGGCAGCCATCGACAAACTGAGGGCACATGCCGGAATGCCGGGAGTTGCTTCGGATGATTTTCTTGAACGGATCAGGAATGAACGCCGAGTGGAACTCGCTTTTGAAGGGCACCGGTTCTGTGATACCAGAAGATGGAAAATCGCTCCTCAGACAATGGATATCTATGTGGTGGAGATTGAGAAACAGGACGACAGATTGATTTATTCCCGTCAGTTTGTTGACAAATGTATACGGAGTGACAAGGAATACCTGTATTCTATATCCGATGAAGAATTACTTAAAAATCCGCTTTTAAACAGAATCTTAGTTGGAAAAAATTAAATGA
>ERZ779840.4408-NODE-4408-length-10395-cov-2.969826_pt1 | contig 10395 bp, 10 predicted proteins | sample MGYA00511561_ERZ779840 | MGnify/ENA primary metagenome ERZ779840 (study PRJEB29588, sample SAMEA2162036) | human gut metagenome | biome: human gut; feature: human-associated habitat; material: faeces | place: Denmark | collected 2008/2010 ...
CGTGATTACATCTATATCCCACTGGGAGGCAACCGTGTTTCCACAGGCCGACACATCCGCAACATCCTTGTGGTATGGGCACTCACCGGTCTCTGGCATGGCGCCAGCTGGAACTTTGTGTTCTGGGGTGTTTACTACGGTCTCCTTCTTCTGGCAGAGAAATTCCTTCTTGGACGTTTTCTTGAGAAGGCACCTGTCTGGCTTCGCAATTTATATACCATGTTTGCCGTGATCATCGGCTGGGTATTTTTCAGCCAGACCACCCCTGCAGCCATAGGAAAAATGCTGGGATCCATGTTTGGATTTGGAGCTTCCTGCTTCGCAGACCGTGCCTCCCTGTATGCACTGAAATCCGGACTGATCCTGATGATCATTTCCGTGATCAGCTGCCGTCCGGGGCTTTACCAGTATTTCAAGCGCCTTGCAAGACGCAATACTTACCTTGCCGCAGTGATAAACGCAATCCTGTTTTTCCTCTGTATTGCGTATATGATCTACAGTTCCTACACACCATTTATGTATCAGCAGTTCTAGAGCGTGTCTGAAAAAGCCCTGAACTGATACCGTATTAATTGGAGGACCCATGAAAAAGAAACCAAACGGATACCGCTATTTTTATCACCTGACCGGATGCCTTTTTGGAATCTTCATCCTGGCAGTACTGATAATCAATTTTTTAGTTCCGGACCGGGGCTTTTCCCAGAAGGAAAACCGTGTGCTGGCCTCCCGTCCGGCTATCAGCGTTTCACAGCTCACATCCGGCAAATTTGCTGACGGTTATGAAACCTATGTAAATGACCAGTTTTTTCTTCGTGACTGGTGGATCACACTGCGCGCCACAGCCCAGCGTATCCTTGGAAATACGGAGGAAAATGGCGTTTTTCTTGGCAAAAACGGTTACCTGATGGAGGATTTTACAGCACCCTCCCAGGAGCGTCTGAACCGTACCGTAAACGCTATGACAGATTTTGCAGCAAGGCATTCTGATCTTCCCCAGTATGCGCTGATCGCGCCAAATGCCGTGAATATCCTTTCAGATAAGCTCCCTGCCCTGGCTGCTGCCACTGACCAGAATCCTTATCTGGACGCAACTGCCGCTGCTCTTGAAAAGGCAGCCTGCGGCTGTGATGTCCGCAGCAACGGTATCAAGGACGGCATTCTGCATCTGGCTTGCCATGAAGCGCTCCCAGATGAGTTTGTAGAGCTTATACTGGTCGGAGCTCAGCGAAGCCTTTACCTTGTCCGGCGTCAGGCTGACCGTGGTGGGACGTATCGCCTCGTGGGCGTCCTGCGCATTGTTCTTCGATTTGAACACCCGTGGCTTCTCAGGGAGATACTCCGCGCCGTAAAGCTCCTTGATGAGGTCTGCGGCGGCAGCCTTAGCCTCGTCGGAGATACGCAGCGAATCGGTTCTCATATAGGTTATCAGACCGACGGCGCCCATTCCCGCAACGTCGATACCTTCGTACAGCTCCTGTGCCGCCTTCATTGTACGGCGGGACTGGAAGGAATAGCGGCGGCTCGCCTCCTGCTGGAGGGTCGAGGTGGTAAACGGCGGAGCGGGCTGCTTCTTGCGCTGTGACTTCTTCAGCCCGGTAACGATGAACTCCGCACCCTTGAGGCGCTCAAGGAGCTTGTCAGCCTCCTCCTTGCTGCCGATGGACACCTTTTCCCCGTCGACCTCGCTGAGCTTCGCCGGGAAAGCCTTCTTTGAAGAAGCCGCGAGCAGCTTTGCGTCAACGCTCCAGTACTCCTGGGAAACGAAGCTGCGGATCTCGTTCTCGCGGTCGACGATGATACGCACCGCAACGGACTGCACGCGTCCTGCGGACAGACCGCGCCTCACCTTCTTCCAGAGGAACGGAGACAGCTTATAACCTACTATTCTGTCAAGGATACGGCGCGCCTGCTGTGCGTCGACTATGTTTGTGTCGATACAGCGCGGGGCGCTCATTCCTGCCTTTACGCCGGTTTTGGTGATCTCGTTGAATGTAACGCGCACCGGAGCCTTCTCGTCGATATTCAGAAGGTGCGACAGATGCCATGCTATCGCTTCGCCCTCTCTATCCGGGTCGGTCGCGAGGTAGACGATATCGCTCGCCTTAGCGTGTTTTTTTAGCTCCTTTATGACCTCCGCCTTGTCCTTCATATTGACGTACTGCGGAGCAAAATCGTGCTCCACGTCAACGCCGAGCTTGGACTTCGGCAGGTCGATTATATGACCGGTGGAGGCTATTACGTCATAGCCCTCGCCGAGGTACTTCTTAACGGTTTTCGCCTTTGACGGCGACTCCAGTATTACTAGATGCGGCACAGAGTTTCCCCCTAAATTTTCTGATTTGCGCCCATCAGGGCATTAGGCAGTGCAAAGCCGAAAGTCAGCTTATGGTTTTGCACTGCCTGCTGCGTCCCCGCAGCAGAACATACGCGAATAAGCCGGGCAGGTCATGTCCAGCTTAAAAAATATCGTTTCAGCGCCTAGAAATCTCCCAGAGCAGGATTGCGGCTGCGGCTCCCGCGTTCAGCGATTCCGCGCCGGATATCGGGATATACACCGCCTGGTCGCAGACCTCCGCGGTCTCCCGGGAGATCCCCGCACCCTCGCTGCCTATCACAACTGCGGCATGCTCCGGGAAATCAAGCGTCCCGAGCTTTGCGGCAGAGCTGTCCAGCATTGAACCGTAGACCCTGAATCCGCGCTCTTTCAGCCCGGTTATTATCCCCGGAAGCTCCCCGATGATACACGGTAGCCTCAGCGCGCTTCCCATCGAAGCGCGGAGCGTTTTCGGCGACCAGACATCGGCGCAGTCATGAGAAAGCGCCGCGCCGTCAAATCCGAGAGCCTCCGCGGTGCGCAGTATCGTCCCGACGTTCCCGGGATCCTGGACTCCGTCGAGCAGCACCAGCCGCCCGGCACCGTCCGGAATTCCCGAGCGATCCGGCTTCTCCGCGACGGCGAACAGCCCCTGCGGAGCCTTCGTATCCGAAATATATTCCGCGACTTCCTGAGATATCACCGCGTACTCCCCGGCGCTGCGAAGCGCCTGAGCGGTATGCGGATATTTTGAGATCGCGTTTTCAGTCGCGAGCGCGGAAATTATCCGGAATCCGGATTTTGCAAGCTCGCCGCAGAGATGGTCTCCCTCAACGGCGAAAACGCCCTCGGAATCGCGCAGCTTTTTCTCCCGGAGAATGTCGCGGAAGCGCCTTACGGCGTCGTTTTTTCTCGATGTAATGATCAACGGTGCAAATCCCCCTACATAGCGAAAAATCTCACGCCCCGGAACAGAACGTGAGATATTTGCACCTTAAAGCGCTGCCTTAGCCTTCTCTGTCAGAGCAGTGAAGCCAGCTGCGTCATTGATTGCGATCTCGGAGAGCATCTTTCTGTTCAGAGTGATGCCAGCCTTCTTCAGACCGTTCATGAAAGTGGAATAGTTCATGCCGTTGGACTTAGCAGCAGCAGAAATTCTGGTGATCCAGAGCTTTCTGAAGTCTCTCTTCTTGAGACGTCTGCCGATGTAAGCATACTGACCGGACTTCCATACAGCTTCCTTAGCAGTCTTGAAAAGTCTGCTCTTGCCGCCCCAGTAGCCCTTTGCCAGCTTTAATGTTCTATTTCTTCTCTTACGAGTTGCGAGTGCGCCCTTTACGCGTGCCATGTTACATTACCTCCTGTTATTTTTGTCTGCGGACTCATTCCGCGGTCGATTATTTATACGGAATAAGGCTCTTTACAGCAGCTACGTTGGTAACGTCTGCATATGCGCCAGCACGCAGGCCTCTCTTGCGCTTGGTGGACTTCTTGGTCAGAATGTGGCGTCTGTTGGTGTGACCCATCTTTACCAGACCGTTCTTGGTCAGCTTGAAGCGCTTCTTAGCACCGCTGTGAGTTTTGATCTTAGGCATTGTGTTATCCTCCTTGAGTTTTCATTAAAGTGTGCCGCTCGACTGCGCCTATCTTACTTCTTGGGGCTGAGAACTATCGCGTAGTTCTTGCCCTCAAGCTTTGACGGCTTCTCAGAACCGCCGTACTCTGAAACGGCATCGAGGAATTTCTTCATCAGCTCTTCGCTGAGATTCATGTGCGACATCTCTCTTGCACGTCTGAAGCGGATAGTGACCTTTACCTTGTCACCGTTCTGGAGGAATTTGATGCAGTTCTTTACCTTGATGTTGAAGTCGTTGGTGTCGATGTTCAGGGACATCTTGATCTCCTTGACCTCAGCCTGCTTCTGGTTCTTCCGGGCTTCCTTCTCCCTCTTGGTCTGCTCAAAACGGTATTTGCCGAAATCCATGATGCGGCATACCGGAGGAGTCGCTGTAGGAGCGATGAGTACGAGATCGAGATCTGCTTCGATCGCCTTATTGAGTGCGTCAGCCGTAGCCATAATGCCGAGCTGCTCGCCGTCAGCGCCGATTACTCTTACTTCCTTCTCGCGGATATCCTCGTTGATGAGCTGTTCTTTCGTGCCGATATCAAAGCACCGCCTTTCTAAATTACGTTTCAGCCTTGAAATAAAATAAGCGTGAGTACACACGCTCACGCTTAACTGAAATGCCTCTCGGCTTATTCTCATTAAACATACCGCGCCTGACAGACTTAACGCCGGCGGGTGAGAGTGTGGTGGCTCTGCTTTATTACTTGAATATTATAACACCACAAACTCAATTTGTCAAGTAGTTTTCTGAATTTTTTCAGAAATATTCTGATTTTCTTTCAGGAACTCAAGATACTTATCAGCCGGGATCGGCTTCTGATAGTAGTAACCCTGGAGATAATCGCAGCCCATATCAATGAGCAGCTTCGCCATCTCACTGGTCTCCACACCCTCGACTACAATGCGCTTTTTCAGCGATTTCAGCATTTCAACGGTGTGCTTCAGGATCACGAATGCTTCTTCGTTCTCCATTGCCGGCCACAGGATACTCTTGTCAATTTTAACAATATCCATCGGCAGCGTTATCAGGTAGTTTGCAGTGGAGAACCCCGTGCCATAGTCGTCCATGGAGAATGTAACGCCCTTTGAGATCAGGCAGTTCATGTTCTTCAGCAGCGCGTCGTAGTTTGCGAGGCCTGCCGTCTCGGTTATCTCGAAATTTATCTCCTCGGGAGGTATTCCGTACTCCGCCATTATCTCCATAAGGCGGTCGGAAAGCTGTTCCTGCACACACTGGAGAACCGACAGGTTCACCTCGATGTATTTCACGCCGAGAGCCTGCGCCTGCCCGCTCTTCATGAACTCGCACACCTTGCGGAACGCGATCTCGCCTATCTCGATTATCATGCCGTTGGATTCCGCCAGGGGTATGAACTCCTCGGGGCTGACGTAGCCAAGCTCCGGATCCTTCATTCTGATAAGCGCCTCGGAACACACAAACCCATGCTCCGCCGGCTCGTAGATGGGCTGGTAGTACATCTCGAAGCTCTTGTTGACGATACAGTTCTTTATGGTGCTGAGAATGTGCATTTCGCGCTTTTTGGCGGTGATCGACTCCTTGCTTGCGACGAACACGCTGCCTTCCGCCTTTTCAGTGGTTCGCAGGGTGTACTCTATCGCGTCGCGGACGTCCTCCGCGGACTGCGCGAAATCCGGATAGCGCACGACGCATATCTTCGGAGTGAGATTCGCTTCTATTCCGTGGATCTTCACCGGCTTTGAGAATATGCTGAGTATCCTGTCGCTAAGGTATTTTTCGGTTATCTTGCGCTTTTCGTTAGTGAACATCGCGAACTCGCAGCCGCCGAGGTGGTACACCTCCCCGGTGCCGAATCCGGACATCAGCTTCGCCGCGACCGCTCTTGGAGCCGCGCTGCGCTCTCCCACGCTGAACAGCCCGTTGATATAATTCAGCCCATCGAACCGAAACGCTGCGATGGTAAAAGGCTTACTTTCGTCAATGCGGACTTCCACACTGTTGAAAAATGCTTCGTCGTTGAAGCAGTCGGCGGCCTTATCAGTGAAATCGTCGGGGTTCTGTATAATTATAAGGAACATCACGAGAACCAGCGCAATAGCGTAGTTCCCCATCACCTGCTGCGGAAGGAGGAGCTGCACAACTGTAGCCGCGACGGTCACAACGAAGAAAAAAAGCATCGAAGCCGCCTGGATAGTTTCGCTCTTGCGGCGGTACTTTACGAACATGAACGAGCCGAACATCATCAGCATCAACGCTATCACCGGATAGACATAGAACAGCGGTCCGTGGCAGTACTCCATATTGTCGTTAAAGTAAATTATCAGCTTCGTGAACGGCGTTGTGACAAGCAGCAGGGTTTCCGCGCCAATAAGCGAAAGCGTGAAAACCGAACTAGCCTTCGACATCTTGTTCCTCTTTGTTAGCGCAATAACGTACATCATATAGAGGATAGCTTCAATGTCGTAGAAGAGCAGGTACGATATATGTATGACGTAGTTCAGCCACAGCGGAAGCGACGACGCCACCGGCAGCGACTTCATCGCAAACACGTGGGTAAGCGACGAAAAGAACGTGCAGATAAGCATTCCGGCGTAGATACGATTTGACATTCCCGGGTACTTCCGGCGGGCGCAGAAGATCAGCACCAGGACAGTGATAAGCCCCATCGCAGCGTATTCATATTCAACCACATAGCTGACCGTATTCATGCCGCACCTCCATTATTCCACATCTGTCAATAACATTGTATCACAATTTAATTAACTTGTCAACACAAAAAGGGCGTGCAGAATACTGCACGCCCATTTCAAAGCCGATTTTACTTGATAACTCTTACGGAAACAACGCCGGAAACAGCCTTGATAGCTGCTTCGATGCCGGAAGCGTCGCCCTTTACGTCAAGGCAGGTATACGCATAGTCCTTCTTGGACTTGCTTACCATGTTCTCGATGTTCAAGCCAGCAGCGGAAACCGGTGCGGTGATGTTGTTCAGCAGACCCTCTGCATTCTTGTGGATAACGCAGATCTTTGCGTTGCCGGAAATTGCCATCTCAACGTTCGGCAGGTTAACGGAGTTCCTGATGTTGCCGTTTTCGATGTAGTCAACGATCTCCCTGACTGCCATAACCGCGCAGTTATCCTCGCTCTCGGGAGTGGAAGCGCCCAGGTGAGGCATTGCAACAACTCCGTCCAGACCGATAAGTCCATCGGTAGCGAAGTCGGTAACGTAGCAAGCCATGCCGCCGTTTGCGAGCGCGTCGATGATAGCCTTCTCGTCAACCAGCGTATCTCTTGCGAAGTTCAGCAGGCGTACAGTCTTCTTCATGGAAGCGATAGCCTCTGCGTTGATCATTCCCTTTGTGTCAGGCAGTGCGGGAACGTGCAGGGTGATATAGTCGCACTTCTCGAATATCTCCTTGTTGCTCTTTACGTAATGAACCTTGCCGGAGAGCTTCAGAGCGTTCTCAACGGAGAGGTACGGGTCAGCGCCGTAAACGTCCATGCCGAGTTCAGCGGCTGCGTTGGCTACCAGGATACCGATAGCGCCCAGACCGATAACGCCGAGCTTCTTGCCCATGATCTCAGGACCTACGAACTGGCTCTTGCCCTTCTCGACCAGCTTTCCTACTTCGTCGCCCTTGCCCTTGAGGGTCTTGATCCAGTCCATAGCAGCCGGGATCTTTCTGGAGGACAGCAGCAGACCTGCGATGACAAGCTCCTTAACGGCGTTTGCGTTAGCGCCGGGGGTGTTGAATACTACAACGCCCTTCTCGGTGCACTTGTCGATCGGGATATTGTTTACGCCTGCGCCCGCTCTTGCGATAGCGAGGAGGTTCCCGGGCAGCTCCATCTCGTGCATGGAAGCGGAGCGCACGAGAATTGCGTCTGCATTTGCAGCAGCGTCGTCTGTTACGGTGTACTTGCTCTTGTCGAGCAGGTCGGTGCCGCAGGCAGCGATCTTGTTTAATGTAAGAACGTTATACATATTAATGATGTTCCTTTCATTCGGTGTTTCCCACCGTGATTAAGTTTTCTCCCCCATTCACTGGGGGAGAAAATAATTTACTTGGGTAAATCGGTGATAACAGGCTTGCCGTCCTTACCGAGCAGGGGCGTAAGCCCTCCGCCGTAGCCGTCCCTGTGCCAGAGACAGCAGACGCCTGTGGCTGTATCAACAATGACCTGTGTGCTTGTATTCAATGTAGATTCCTTATGAATTACAACAAACCTGTCAGCCATTCTCAGACTCGAACTTCTTCATGAATTCAACCAGCTTCTCAACGCCCTCGATAGGCATAGCGTTGTAGATGGAAGCTCTCATGCCGCCTACGGTCCTGTGACCCTTGAGGTTTACGAAGCCAGCCGCGGTAGCCTCCTTGACGAACTTGGCGTCAAGCTCCTCGTTGCCGGTGACGAACGGAACGTTCATCAGAGAGCGATCCTGCGGAACGACGGTACCCTTGAACAGCTTGCTCTGGTCGAGGAAATCATAAAGGATCTTAGCCTTCTTCTCGTTGTGAGCCTTCATAGCCTCGAGGCCGCCCATCTTCTTTATCCACTTGAACACCTTGCCGCAGATGTAGATAGCATAGCAGTTCGGAGTGTTGTAGAGGGAATCGTTGTCAGCCTGGGTCTTCCACTTGAGCATGGTGGGTGTTCCGGGGAGAACATCGTCGGTGATGAGATCCTCGCGGATAATTGAAATAACGAGACCTGCGGGGCCTACGTTCTTCTGAACGCCGCCGTAGATAACGCCGTACTTTGTAACGTCAACCGGCTCTGACAGGAAGCAGGAGGACACGTCAGCAACCAGTGTGTGACCCTTTGTGTTGGGGAGGGTCTTGAACTTGGTGCCGTAGATGGTGTTGTTCTCGCAGATGTAAACATAGTCAGCGTCCTCGGGGATATCGAGGTCGGAGCAGTCGGGGATATAGGAGAAGGTCTTGTCTGCGGAGGAAGCCACTGCAACTGCGTCGCCGTAGATCTTTGCTTCCTGGTAAGCCTTCTTAGCCCACTGACCTGTGATTATGTAAGCCGCCTTCTTGTTCTTCATGAGGTTCATCGGAACAGCTGCGAACTGCTGTGAAGCGCCGCCCTGAAGGAACAGTACCTTGTAATTATCCGGAATATTCATGATTTCGCGGATATCCTTTTCGGCTTCCTTGATGATAGCGTCGTATGCCTTTGAACGGTGGGACATCTCCATAACGGACATGCCTGTGCCCTTGTAATCAAGCATTTCGTCTGCTGCTTCCCTGAGGACTTCCTCGGGCAGCACTGCGGGACCTGCGCTGAAGTTATAAACTCTCATTGAATTGCCTCCTGTAATGTTTGCTGTCATATGATGACGCGCGGACTGCCAAACCGCTTTGCAGTCTGCATTGATGAATCAACACTTCTATTATAAGACAATTTTCCCGTTATGTCAAGACTGAAATACCCGTTATGCAAAATAATTTTCTCTTTTCTGCAATTTCCGGACTTGCTTCTTGCGGAAAACGGAGTGCGGCGGTGAATTAATTCTCATGCGTGTATCCGGGATTGACGGAGGGGCGGCGTGCGCTTCACGGCGTATGGGAGATTTTGGCTGAAACTTGTGTTTATTGCACTATCCTAGATTCTAGTGCGCGAAGCGCTATTGTTTTTCGGTTCCTTTTGTTACAAAAGGAACCGGGGCGTGGGGCGGAGCCCCACTACTCCGTGCGAAGCACGGTGACTCCGCATGGAGTGCGGCAAAAGGAAAAAGCGCTAAGGGGGGAAGAGGGGGAAAACAAGAGTTTTCCCCCCAGCAACACTACAAGTCTGTACAAATCTTACTTCAAAACCGTCCACTGGACTGTTTTTGAGGAAAGTCTGATTAAGTGGTGATGTTGCTCCGTGGAAAAACTCTTCGTTTCTCAGACAAACTCCGTTTGTCTCCCCGACCCGGACCCCTTTAGCGCTTTTTTATGGAGAATTTCGCCGTCTGCGGACGGCGACGAGGGCGCTGCCCTTGACCTGCAAGGGGGCGCGTCCCCTTGAGCCCAATCAGAGGATTGTGAAGAATCTACATTATAGTTTCCCACCCATCAAGCCACAAACAGCCCCGAAATTTGCGCGACTGCGAGGCACCCGATAACTCCCGCGCAGGTAGGCAGCAGGAACGCCGCCAGCGCCCACTTCCAGCCGCCTGCTTCCTTCCTGACGGTCAGCAGCGAGGTCGAGCACGGCCAGTGCATGAGCGAAAACAGCATAGTGCATACCGCCGTGCGCCAGGTCCAGCCGTTTTCCCCGAGGAGCTGCGCCAGCGCCGGGAGCGACAATTCAGTCAGGCTGCCCTGCGACATGTAGCACATTATGATTATCGGTATGACTATCTCGTTGGCGGGAAGTCCGAGAATGAACGCCATCAGTATCACGCCGTCCATTCCGAGCAGCTTCGCGAACGGGTCGAGCGCACCGGTGCAGTACGACAGCAGCGAACTTCCGTCAACG
>ERZ779840.4409-NODE-4409-length-10394-cov-3.457201_pt1 | contig 10394 bp, 11 predicted proteins | sample MGYA00511561_ERZ779840 | MGnify/ENA primary metagenome ERZ779840 (study PRJEB29588, sample SAMEA2162036) | human gut metagenome | biome: human gut; feature: human-associated habitat; material: faeces | place: Denmark | collected 2008/2010 ...
GTGCTGCGCGCCGTGGCGTGCGGGCTCGGCTGCGCCGTCGTCTCCGGTCTTGCCGCGGGCGCGACGAAGGAGCTTCTCTCCTTCCCGCTCGTCGGAAAAAACAACGAGCGCGAGATCTACATGATCCGATCCCGCGACCGCCGCCCGACAAAGTCCGCGCGCGCGTTCATTGACTTTCTCCTGGATCGCCGGACGCTGCATTGACGGCTCATTCTATCTGTTTCTCCGATAGAGCCACAGGCGATATCCGATTTACCGTTTGGCATTTTCCGGAGAGACGTCGTATAATGAAGCCGTTAAAACACAGTTTTGAAAGAGAGAGGGAAAAATTGTGAAAAGCAACTGGTTCAAAAACAACTGGCTGATCCTCGTCACCGGACTTGTGATCGGCATTGCGGCGCTCGTTTTGGGCGCGCACGGCAACCCCGGCAACATGGGCTTCTGCATTGCCTGCTTCCTGCGCGACACGGCCGGCGCTCTCGGTCTGCACGGCGCGGAGGTCGTGCAGTACTTCCGTCCGGAGATCGTCGGCATCCTGCTCGGCTCGCTCATCGCGGCGGTCGCGGCGAAGGAATTCAAGGGCCGCGGCGGCTCTTCCCCGATGATCCGCTTCCTTCTCGGCGTGTTCGTTATGATCGGCGCCCTGAGGTTCCTGGGCTGCCCGCTGCGTATGGTCATCCGTATCGGCGGCGGCGACTGGAACGCCCTTGTCGGTCTTGTGGGCTTCATCGTGGGCATTCTCGTGGGCGTTGTGTTCCTCAAGAAGGGCTTCACGCTCGGCCGCAGCTATAAGCAGACGCTCGCCGAAGGCGCCGCCTTCCCGGTCGTTTATGTGCTGCTGTTCGTCCTCTGGCTCGCGACTCCGGCGATCTTCAAGTTCTCCGAAAAAGGTCCCGGCAGCATGCATGCCGCGTGGGGTATCGCGCTCGTCGCGGGTCTCGTCGTCGGCGCGCTCTGCCAGCGCAGCCGTATGTGCATGGTCGGCGGTATCCGCAACGCCGTCATGTTCAAGGACTTCGGCCTTGTCGCCGGCTTCGTGACGATCATTCTCACGGTGCTCGTCGGCAATCTCATTCTCGGCAAGTTCAACCCCGGCTTCACCGGCCAGCCCGTTGCGCACAACGATGGTCTCTGGAACTTCCTCGGCACCGCCCTCATGGGCTGGGGCTGCGTCCTGCTCGGCGGCTGCCCGCTGCGTCAGCTCATTCTCGCCGGCCAGGGCGAGAGCGACAGCGCCGTCACCGTTCTCGGCATGATGTGCGGCGCGGCGTTCTGCCACAACCTGAAGCTCGCCTCCTCTGCCGACGGCCCGACCGGCAACGGCAAGATCGCGGTGATCGTCGGCTTCGTCGTGGTGCTCGTGGTCTCCCTGCTCTTCACGAAGAAAGCGGAGGAATAAGCCTATGAAAACCGTTGATGCGAGAGGCTTTGCCTGCCCCCAGCCGGTCATCATGGCCCAGAAGGCCATCAAGGCGGACGCTCCCGGCGAGCTGCAGGTGCTTGTCGATAACAAGTGCGCCGTCGAAAACGTCACGCGCTTCGGCGAAAGCCAGGGCTATACCGTGACCGCAGCCGATAACGGCGACGACGAATTCACCGTTACGCTGCGCAAATAACCTTACCCCCTTCACGGCTCTTCCGCTTTCATGGCGGGAGGGCCGTTTTATCTGCCAAATCAGCCCATTTGCCGCCAAATCTTGACCAATGCGGCAAAGTCTGATAGAATAACAAAGATTCCTCGTGAGAGATAAGGAGGCTATACCATGCCCCGAGAATATCCGGAATACGAAGATGAGTCCCCGGAGGAGACCTACCGCGATCCGCTCAAGCCGTTTCTGATCGCACTCGTTGTGCTCCTTCTCCTGTTTGCTGCTATCATCGTATTGCTTTACATGCGTCTGCAGACCGCGAACACCCGCGCCGAAACGCTCTCACAGGAGCTGACGGCCGTGCAGGTACAGCTTGACGATCTGCGCGCGCAGCGGGCCGCCGAGACGCCGACGCCCACGCCGACGCCGGAGCCGGAACCCGAGAAGCCCGCCGAGGAGACGACGGTTGACCCGTTCATCACGTCAAAGGCCCGCGAGGTCATCGCCGGAAAGTGGGGGAACGGACAGGCTCGCAAGGACGCGCTCGCCGCATGGTTTACAAAGGCCGTGCAGGACGAGGTGAACCGGATTCTCGGAGGCTGACAATGGAGGAAGTGACCATGGACAACGCGGTCAAGCTCGCGGAAGTGGACCAGCGGGCGCGCAGCAACACCCGGCGCATTGAGAAGCTCGAGGAGGTGCAGGACGAGATCCGTTCTCTCGCAACCTCCACGGCGGTCATGGCGCAGCGTCTCGGCGAGGTCGAGAGCCACGTCGATGAGATCAAGGCTTCCGTGAAGATTCTGGAGGCAAAGCCCGGCAAGCGCTGGGAATCGATCGTTGAAAAGCTGATCTGGCTGGTCGTCGGCGGCGTCATCGCCGCGGCGCTGGCTCAGGCAGGAATTATTTAAGGAGGATCATCAATGACCAAGAAAGACATTGTACGTAAGCTCACGAGCCGCAAGCTCTGGATGGCGGTCGCCGGTTTTGTGGCCGGTCTGATCGTTGCCTTCGGAAAGTCCGAAGCGACGGCGGAAACCGTTTCCGGCCTCATTATGTCCGGCGCGTCGGTGATCGGCTATCTGCTCGCCGAAGGCCTCGCAGACAGCGCAGGCAACAGCGGCGCTGACCCGCCCGAAGAGTAAACCCGCAACAAAAAAGTCGTGTCCAATTCGGACACGCAAGCAAAAGAAACGCCGCGCAAGCCCGGAAGGCTGCGATCCTCGCAGCCGTTCGATGCAGGACTTGCCCGGCGTTTTTCAATAGAATTGATAGCGTTGGGGGTGTTTTGGGGGTGTCAGGCGTGGTGAGCGCAGTTTCCAAGAAAAGGAAAAAGCCTGAAACCATTGAGATTTCAGGCTTTTTGATGGTCGGAGTGGCGAGACTTGAACCCACGGCCTCTTGGTCCCGAACCAAGCACGCTACCAACTGCGCTACACCCCGATACCGATATCAGCAAGACAGAATTATATTGTCTTTCGGCGGAATTGTCAAGTATTTTTCGGAAACTCTTTTTCTATTCTTGTAAAAAACTTCAGACTGTTATAGAATGTACGTACATTTTACGCACACTCTGTGCAGGAGCTTTGATGTATGGACAAGAAACTTGAACGGATTCTCCCGCTCGTACAGAAGCCCGCCCGGTACACCGGCGGTGAGTACGGCGAAATTCAGAAAGATAAAAGTGAAGTCGATCTCCGCATGGCGCTCTGCTTCCCGGACACGTATGAGATCGGCATGTCGAACACCGGCATGCGCATTCTCTATCAGGTGCTCAACGACCTTCCCGGCGTATGGTGCGAGCGCGTGTTCGCTCCCTGGTTTGATATGGACCGGCAGATGCGCGAAAAGGGTCTCCCCCTCTACGCGCTCGAAAGCGGCGACCCGCTCAGCGAGTTTGACGCGATCGGTTTTTCTCTCGGCTACGAGATGGCGTATACGACCGTTCTCGAAATGCTCGATCTGGCCGGCATTCCGCTGCGCAGCGCCGAGCGCACAAGCCTCACGCCGCTCGTATTCGCGGGCGGCAGCGTATGCTGCAACAGTGAGCCGATGGCGGACTTTTTCGATCTTATGATCATCGGCGAGGGCGAGAGCGTGGACGGCGAAGTTTTGCAGCTTCTGCGCGAGGCGAAAGCCGCCGGTTGGAGCAAGGCGGAATTTCTCCGCCGCGCCGCGCTCATCGGCGGCGTGTACGTCCCTTCCCTCTATACGCCGGAGTATAACGGCGACGGCACGCTCAAGGCCATGCACGCCGCGTCGGGTGCGCCCGAGCGCATTACGAAGCGCATTGTTACGGACTTTGAAAACAGCTGCTTCCCCGTGGACGCGATCGTCCCCTCCACGGAGATTGTGCACGACCGCGTCGGTCTTGAGCTCTTCCGCGGCTGCATCCGCGGTTGCCGGTTCTGTCAGGCCGGACACATTTACCGCCCGGTGCGCAGCCGCAGCGTGGAAAAATGCATGGAGTACGGCAAGGAATCTCTCGCCTTCTCCGGCTATCACGAGATCACGCTCCTCTCGCTCAGCACGAGCGACTACCGCGGGCTGAATGAGCTTTGCGACGGACTGATGGACTACTGCGAAAGCCGCGGCATCGGTCTCTCGCTCCCCTCGCTGCGCGCGGACAACTTCTCTATGGACATCATGCAGCGCGTGCAGAAGGTGCGCAAATCCGGTCTCACCTTTGCGCCCGAAGCCGGTACACAGCGCCTGCGCGACGTTATCAACAAGAATGTCACCGAGGAAGACCTTCTCCGCTCGTGCGCCGTGGCGTTTCAGGGCGGCTGGAACAGCGTGAAGCTCTATTTCATGCTCGGTCTGCCGACGGAGACGGACGAGGATGTGCTCGGCATCGCCGAACTTGCCGACCGCGTGGTGCATTGCTGGCGGGAAAACTCGCCCAACCGCAGCCACGGGCTGCGCGTGACGGTGAGCACGTCCTGCTTCGTACCAAAGACGCACACGCCGTTTCAGTGGGAGCCGCAGGTCACGCGCGAAGAGTATATGCGCCGCGTTACGCTGCTGCGCGACAATATGAAAGCGCGCGCCGTTACCTACAACTGGCATGACGCCGACACCTCGCTCACCGAGGCGGTGCTCTCGCGCGGCGACCGGCGGCTCGGCGCAATGATCGAAAACATCTGGCGGCAGGGCGGCTTTCTTGAATCGTGGTCGGAAGGCTTTGATCTCAAGCGCTGGGAAAGGGCCGCGGAGGAGGAAGGCATCTCTTTCCCGTTCTATGCCAACCGCGAACGCTCGCTCGATGAAGTGCTGCCATGGGATCATCTCTATATGGGCGTGAACAGGCGCCACTATATCCACGAATACGAGCAGGCGCACCAGGGGCTTCTCTCCCCCGACTGCCGGGCGCAGTGCTCCGGCTGCGGCGCCGCCGCATTTCTGAAAGGAGGCCGCTGCGATGGATAAGCTCCGGCTCGTATATGAGCAGACCCGCCGCGCGATATGGATGTCGCATCTCGATACGATGCGCACGCTGCAGCGTGCCATCAAGCGCGCCGGCATTCCCATCCGGTACAGCGAGGGCTTCAATCCCCACGAGCTCATCTCGATTCTTCTGCCGCTCTCCGTCGGCACGGCGAGCCTCTGCCAGATCGCCGACATCCGCGTGCGCGAGGATGTGGACATTGCCGCGCTGCCCGCGCAGCTGACCGCCGTGATGCCGGAGGGCATCTGCGTAACGGACTGCTACGAGAACGCGATGAAGCCCGCCGAGCTCAAATGGATGCGCGTGAACGGCACATGGGAATACGATACCGCCGATACGGAAACCGTCGCCGCAAAGTGCCGGGAGCTTTTCTCCGCCCCCGTCGAGGTCATGCGCAAAACAAAACGCGGCGAGGGACTTTTCACCGTGACCGAGCATGTACGCGATCTGACGTTTACCGCCGGCGACGGCATTGTGACAGTCGAGGGGATCGTCTCCTGCGCCGAGCCCGTGGTGAATCCCGAGCTTCTCACTGCGGCGGTGCGGACACACCTTCCGGACTGCGCGCCGGACGGCGGCCGCTTCTGCCGCATGGCGCTTTATCGCGCCGACGGAACGCCTTACCGATAATTTCCAAATTTCTTAAATTAGGTGTTGACATTTTTCAAAGGCATGATATAATAACACTTGCCTTTGACATGCGGGAGTGCTGGAATAGGTAGACAGGCAGGCTTGAGGTGCCTGTGTCCAACCATAGACGTGAGAGTTCAAGTCTCTTCTCCCGCACCAATCAGCACAACAGTTTATCTGTTGTGCTGATTTTTTATTTCTGGTTGATACGCTTTTTAGATTCTAAATCAAATGTTGGGTGAGCTATCCCGGAGGGATGAGCTGCACCCATTTTTTATAGAATCAAAAAATACGCTATTGGGAAAGCGGATACTGCGGAGATTTAAGGATCCATCTGCTCAAGGTCTTTCCCTCCCGTTGGATTTTTCTGATCATAGCCGTGAAATAACAGTTCAACTTGCATTAAACATGGTTCCATATTAGAATAAAATCGGAATATGCGGGAAGGAGCTTTCTTGAAATGAGTGTACCGGCATTTTCACAGAATAAAAAGCGCTCTGAGAAAATTCGGCGTCTGGAGCACGTCTTGCGCGGTAATGAAATCACCTTGCCCGATTTCATAAGAACTGAGATAGTTTTTGAGAGCTATTCTCCGGGAGAATTGATCCGTACCGCAAACGACAATGTAAAAACCATGTCTGTAATGTTCAGCGGGAAAGTGCTGGTTTTTAATTCTTCCGTAGAGGGGAGAGAGTTTGCATACGCAAAGGAGCAGACTATGACCCTGCTGGGCGATCTTGAATATCTGTCCGGGAATTATTCCTACGCTTCCACTGTAATTGCCAGAACCAAAGTTGAGCTCGGTTCAATCAGCTTTGAGCTTTTTGACAGGTGGATGGACAATAAAGATTTCCGGGATTATGTAGTATACTGCATTGCTAACAAGGCGTTTACCATTGTCACAGATCAGGCGAAAACCAAATTTTACTCGCCTGTGCAGAGAGTCGCTAATATTTTGCTCAAGGATCTGCGTCATGCCGACTTTTCGGATGAGCTGTATGTTGTAGAATGTACACACCAGGATCTGGCACTTCTGACGGGACTTAGCCTAAGAACCATAAACCGTGCAGTTCAAGAGCTGGTGCTTCAGAATCTTATTTCTGTCAGGCATGGAAAAATTCTTATTCAGGCATCCGAGCTGAACAGCCTTATAAAAATTCTGGAATAACATCATCAACCGTGCCATTTGGCCTATTTTACCATTTCTCCTTGTTTTAATATCAATAAGAGCTGGTCAGCTCACAGGAAATATTAAATAAAAGGAGAAACACAAATGGGCGGATTAGACTGGATTTTAATCGCGATTTACTTACTTATCATGCTCGGAATAGGTTTTACTTCCATGAAGAAGGTTAAAACCAACGAAGACTATGCATTAGCAGGAAGAAGCGTAGGAAATTTTTGGGTAATCCTTTCCCTGTTTGCTTCATGGACAGGACTTTCCGGCCTGTTCGGAACCCCTCAGTATGTATACCAGTATGGCATCGCCGGCTGGTGGTGGTGGGTAACCTTCCCGCTCGGCGTCTTCATAATGGGCATGACCATGGCGAAGCTTCTCCGGAAGAGAATGTATACCACTCTTTCCGATACCGTTGATCCTCTGCATTCCTCCCCGGCAATTCGTATTGTCTCTTCTCTTGTCACCGTGTGGAACTATCTTGCGTGGACTGCGGGACAGGTGGCCGGAATTATTTTGGTAATCACCACATTCACCAATCTCAACGGCACCACCGCTGTCATCATTGCTTATATTATTATTGTTATATTCACTGTCCTTGGCGGCCTTCGAGCCGTGCTCTATACAGACTCCTTCCAATCGGTGCTGTTCCTTTTAGTTATAGGTCTTGTCATTCCTGTGGTCATTCTTTCCAGATATAACGTTGCGGAAGCAATCGACTCTACACGGCAGATCGACGGATACTATAGTCTCTTCAGCAGTGTTCCCTCCGGAACGATGATCACCTGGTGGCTCCTTGCCCCTGCCGGATTTATTGACACGATGGCATTCCAGAGAATCTTTGCCGCAAAGGATGAAAAATCCGCCAAGAAGAACATCGAGGGCGCATTTATCCTTATGGTCATCTTCGGGATCGTCCTTACCTTTATCGGAGTAATGGCTCATGTTATCCTCCCCAACGGCAGCGACCCCGCCACGGTTATGCTTGATACGGTTAAGGTTATTCTCCCCAGCGGAATCCGCGGCCTTCTCGTTGTAGCTTTTGCCGGTGTTGCCGTATCCACAGCAAGCTCTACGCTCCTTGCCTGTTCAACCACCTTGGAGCAGGATGTGTTCGCCGTGCTTTATAAGGGTGAGTATAATAACAAAACAGCCATTCTCGTCAACAGAATATTCGTTGGCGTTGTAGGTCTGCTCTCTCTCGTTTTGGCTCTCAAGGTCGGCAGTGTTACCAAAATTCTCATGTACGGCTACTCCGTGTATGTGCCCGGTCTTCTGCTGCCTGTCATTGCACGCACCTGTAATATGAAGATTGGCGAAAAATACATTCTTTCCACAATGATCGTCGGTGTTATTTCGTCTGTGGTGCTCATCCTTATCGGCGAGCCCTTCCCCGCATCTCTCGGCGGACTCCTTCTGTCAGCAATTCCGTTTGCCATCGGTTGGGGCTGCAGCAAAAAGCAGGCTTAAACAGGCAGCAGTTTCTTAGATCACCGTTCAGCTCAGGCTCTGTGCAAATGTACCTGTTAAATCTAAATCGAAAGGATATAAAAATGGAAATAACAACATTTGATAAGCTCAGCAAAGAGGATCAGGCACTTGTAAAAACGGCCATGAAAGCCCGCGAAAACGCTTATACTCCTTACAGCAATCACAAAGTAGGCTCCGCCGTTCGCACCGCCAACGGAAAGGTTTTCCCCGGCTGCAATGTTGAAATAATCTCTCTTCAGACCAGCTGTCATGCAGAGCGAAACGCCGTAATGAATATGGCCATGCACGGTGAGCGCGTAATTGAGGCCTTAGTATGCTACGGTCCATACTCCGGTGTCCCCTGCGCAGAATGCAGACAGGTCATCTGGGAATTCTGTGACAACAATCCCAACGTCCGAATCATCGGTGCTACGACTGAGGGTGAAATTGAATTGATGACCATAGGTGAAATATACCCATATGCCTATGGACCGGCAACAAAAGGAATCGATTGCAAAAAATATTGATAATTGCAGGCTATCTGCATGAAATGAAGCGTCCCCGCAAAAGTTAGGCAAAACAAATATGTAAAGGGCTTGTTGTCTGTGAAAAGCAGACGGCAAGCCCTTTTTGTCTCGATACTGCGAAGCATAATAATTGACATCACTCTGCGCAAAATGCCGAATGTATTGCCGGAGGGTATGAATCATGAAGAAGTGCGGCTTTTGCGCCAACAGGCACAAAAGACAGCGGCTCATCCGATCCGAACGAATGAGCCGCCGTTTTCTTTATTCCTTTTCGGAAGCGTCCGCAGCGTCTTCCCTGTTTTCCCGCGCCGTCTCCGCAGCGATCCCCGCACCGTGCTTTTTAAAGGCTGGCTCGGTGAAGAGCGACCAGAGCAGCATCAGCACCGCCGGCATGAACGCGAGCGGAAACAGCCACCGCACGCTCAAGCGTGCAATTTCAGCCGTCATCAGCACGAGCACCACGGTTGACGGCAGATGCCCCGCGGCCAATTTCAGCGCTGTTTTGTTCAGAGCGCCGAAGCTCATCGCACAGCGTGAGAGGATCGGAAACACCCAGCATGCCGCGCCGAGAGGCAGGATCAGCGCGACATAGTACGCCGCGCCCGCAGCCATGGCGGTTGGGGCTTCGGCGCTGTACTGCCGCAGCAGCGTCAGCATCCAGAGCCCGAGTGCCGCGACGGCGCCCCACAGGAGCGTCAGAAGTATGCCGGGGACAAGCTCATTTTTAAGAGTACGGAAGAAGCGGGCGTAGGGCTTCGGCTGCTTATAGCGTATGCAGCGCACGACGCTGTCATAGAGCGCGGTCGTCGCCGCGCCCAGCGTCAGTACGGGGATGCTGCACAAAAGCCACAGCACGCTCAGCGCCAGAATGTCCGTCAGCGTATTCAGCGCCCGCCAAAGCCAGCCCTGATAGCGAAATACGCGCCCCAGCATCAGGTCAGATCGCGCACTCTCGGCGCGAGCGCATCGGCGAGCTGGCGATGCCCGCGGCGGCTGAGGTGCATATAGTCCACCGTGTTGAACTCCGCCACGCCCTCGGCGTCGAAGAAAGCCCAGCCGTGCGCGGCGCACTTTTTGCGGTACTCTTCCGCCACGCCCATGGACGCTGCGTGGCAGGACGCGCCCATGGCGGGATCGTTGTGCCCTGCGCCGATGTGCGGCGGCGCAACGATAAGCAGGTTCGGCTTGCCGGCGCGCCATGCGGCGACGGTCTCTGCTTTCAATGCAAGGCGCTCCATGCCGATGCCGATGCACGCCGGACTTGCGTTGAAGCGCTCCTTTGTGTCGTTCGTGCCGAGCATGATGATCAGCAGATCGACCGGCTCATGCGACATCAGCGTGGAATATATGACATCCAACCCGGACATACACTCGTGCAGCGGATCGGAAAACACGGTCGTCCGGCCGGACAGTCCCTCTTCCAGCACGAGGTACTCCTCCCCCAGCGTCTTCTGCAAAAGGCAGGTCCAGCGTTCGTCCTCGTTGAAGCGGTCGGTGCGGTCGGCGGTGTCATTGGGATCGGCACAGTAGCCGTGGGTATTGGAATCGCCGAA
>ERZ779840.4410-NODE-4410-length-10393-cov-4.430741_pt1 | contig 10393 bp, 10 predicted proteins | sample MGYA00511561_ERZ779840 | MGnify/ENA primary metagenome ERZ779840 (study PRJEB29588, sample SAMEA2162036) | human gut metagenome | biome: human gut; feature: human-associated habitat; material: faeces | place: Denmark | collected 2008/2010 ...
CATGGGCCTCGCGGGCCTGCTGAACTTCGCGATCTGGAACAGCGACGAGCTTGGCATGTATCAGATCTGGTACAATGGCTTCCAGGAAATCCTGAAAGGCCAGTGGGTCGACTGCAACGGCACGCAGCCCGTCGGCGGCGAGGAAAGCAACAAAAAGCCGCTCACGAGCAGAACCTTTAAGCTGACCGTGGCGCGTGAGGAGGGCAAGAACTGCCTGCACGTTCTGATTCAGGACGCCGAGGGCAAGACGGTTCTGAATTTTGTCACGGGCGACATGGACGCCGCGCTTCTGAAAGAGGTTTCCTATCTCGGCGTGCGCACGTGGTCTGCCAAGGCAGAGGTGCGCGGCTTCAAGCTCTCCGATTCCGGCGAGGGCGTTCCCTATCCCGTCCGGAAAACGTGGAAGGTAGACAACGCGACCGCGAGCGGCTCCAATGTGAGTCTGGGCGGCAAGAACGCGGAGTCTATGGCCTACTACGTTGCAAGACGGCTGGGCGATGCCTGGGTGATGAGTGCGGATGTCAATGCGGACATCTATGATGGCGAACCGGGCCGCTTCTCCGTCATGCTCGGCAGCGGGGATGCAGAGAATGTGAATCTTGTCGCGCTGCTGAACCTCAACACATGGAACAGCGAGCAGCACAAGATGTATCAGGTCTGGTACGCGGGCTTCCAGCAGCTCAAAAACGGCCAGTGGTTCGACCACAACGGCTCCGAGCCTGCAAACGGTGCGGAACAGAACAAGAAGGCGCTTGCCGATAAGACCTTCAAGCTGATCGTCGAGAAGAAGCAGGGCGAGAACTTCCTCCGCGTCATCATCAAGGATGCGAAGGGCAACACCGTCTCGAGCTTCATGACCGGCGAGCTGGACGCAGACCTCATGAACAGCGTCAGCTATGTCGGCCTGCGGACTTACAGTGCCAAGGCCGAGGTCACGAACTTCTCCGTCGGCACGGACTATCCGACGACGGGCGACGGAATGCAGCTTGCGTGGCTTGCGCTGGCGATGCTCCTGAGCGCTGCTATGCTGCTGACTCTGATTGCGGTCAGAAAGCGCGCTGCAAGTAAGTTCTGATATTTCACTGCGGAGGGCACATGAATCTGCGGATTTATGTGCCCTTCGGTAGCACTTGGAGGATGCACGATGTGTGCAAATGAACTGCTCAAACGAGCAAAAACCGCTGCGGACACCGCATTTTCTGATGCGCTGAGGCATTACTGGAAGAAAACAAGCACATATAGCTGCCTTGCAAACGAATATAAGGAGGGGCGCGACACGCTCAATGAGCTTGCATGGAACTTCGTGATGATGCTGCTGGCATTTGAGACGTATTACGGTGCAAGCGGCGACGAGCGCGTGAAGCGCTGTGTCCGCGCACAGATGCAGACGTATTACGAGCACAGCTCCGAGGCGTTCTTTCTTGCGACCGGCTGCGGCAGCAATCCGGCGCATGACGATGCGGCGTGGACGGCCATGGGCTTTGTCCTGGCGCACCGCCTGACCGGCGACGAAAGGGCGCTGCAATACACGCGGCAGATGATCGAACGGGCCTATGACTACTGGCAGGACGGCTCGACGGCAAACGGCCTGTGGTACAGCTATCCGCAGGACAACAACGGCCATCCGCAGGTCAAGAGCATCTACTGCGCGGGGCTGATCCTGTCAGAAATGGAATACTATGAAAAAACGCGCGGCACACCGCAGGAGGACGCGCAGCTCCATCAAAGGACGCTGGCGCTCTATGAATGGGTCGAGACGCATCTGCGCCGTGACGGCACGCGCGTCTGGGACGGCCGCCGCTATGACGAGTGCGACGCGCTGTACTACTGCGATTTTGTCGAGGAAAACGGCGCCTGCCATCCCCGCCAGTGCGAGGACACGGCGCACATCGTGCAGTGCCAGAGCTGGACGAGCCTGTTCGGAAACATGGCGATGGCCGTCATCAATCTGCGTCTGCACCGCCTGACGGGGCGGGAGGAATACCTGCGCAGGGGACTGGAAACAGCCAACGCGTTGGTCAGGACGGAGTTCAATCACGCGGGCTGCTTCTTAAACGACCGCGACGCGTGGACGAACACGGCTTTCCTTGGCTTCTTTGTCCGCGAGGTGCTGCCGCAGGCAGACCCCGAGCTTGGCAGAATGCTCCTGCGGACGGCGGACGCAATTCTGAAAAACGCCTGCTTTGAGGACGGCTTTTACAGCTCCGACTGGGACGGCTGCGGCGCATGGCTGCGGGATGACACCTGCGGGGAGCATACGCTCTGGATTCCAGCCAACGCCACGACGATGCACGTCCTGTTCGCGGCCTATGCTGCGCTGCAAAGCGGCACGCTGGAGGTCACGGAAAACGAAGCTGCGCTTCTTTCGGAGCGCCGCGAGCGGCGCTTTCCGGCGCAGTGTGCCGCGCTTGCATGGATTGACGCGCCTGCGGCGGTATGATATACTCGCAGGAGAAGGGCGGGAAGAGAAAATGAGATTATTCAGCTATGACGGCGTTCTGGCGCAGGCCGCACGTGCAATCTGGCGGTTGCTGGTGCTGAACTTCTGCTTCGCTGTGTGCTGCCTGCCGGTCGTGACCGTAGGCGCGTCGATTACGGCGCTGTACAGCGTTTTCTTGAACCAATCAACGGAATCGGGGAGCTTTTTCCGCTTTTTCCGTGCGTTCCGCGAAAATTTTCGGCAGGCGACCTGCCTTTGGCTGGCCTGCCTTGCATTCTTCGCCGTGCTGGGCGCGGACGTTTATCTGCTGCTGACTTATCGCTTCCCCGGCGCGGCGGCCGTGAAAATTCTCACGGCCATTCTCGCTGGCATGGCGCTGTCTGTGCAGGCGTTCCTGTTTCCCCTCGCGGCGCATTATGAAAATTCGACCCGCCGGACATGGCGCAACGCCCTCGTGCTGGGTCTGAGCATGCTTCCCTACGGCGTGGTGATGTCCGCGATTTCACTGCTGCCGCTGATCGTTTTCTGGATCGATCTGGATCTGACGGTGCTCGTGCTGGCCGTGTGGCTTCCGCTCGGCGGCGCGCTGGCGGCGCAGGTGAATTCGTGGATGCTTAAACGCATTTTTGCAAAGCTTCAACCGCAGGATGGTTGAGATTGGAGGATATTTTTATGACGGAAACGGCACATTGGTGGAAAAAATCCGTGATTTACCAGATTTATCCGCGCAGCTTTTGCGATTCCAACGGCGACGGTGTCGGCGATATTCCGGGCATCATCTCCCGCTTGGATTATCTGAAGGCGCTGGGCATTGACGTGATCTGGCTTTCGCCCATTTTCCGCTCCCCGCAGGACGACAACGGCTATGACGTGTCGGATTACCGCGACATCGACCCGCTGTTCGGAACGTTGGAGGACGTGCGCGAGCTGTTTGCGCAGGCAAAGCGGCGCGGCATCAAAATTATGCTGGACATGGTGCTCAACCACACCTCGGACGAGCATCCGTGGTTCCTCGAGGCCAGACAGAGCCGTGACAACCCGAAGCACGACTGGTACATCTGGCGCGACGGCGTCCCCGGCACGCCGCCGACCGATATGATCTCCACCTTCGGCGGCTCGGCGTGGCAGTGGGTGCCGGAGTGTGGGCAGTATTATCTGCATCAGTTTTCCGTCAAGCAGCCCGACCTGAACTGGAAAAATCCCGAGGTGCGCCGTGCGCTCTACGACATGATTAACTGGTGGACGGAGCAGGGCGCGGGCGGCTACCGCTTCGACGCAATCGAGTCCATCGCCAAAATTCCCGAAGCCGGGATAGTTGAGGAAGGCCCGATGCTGCACGAATACGTCAAGGAGCTGAGCGCCGCCACCCTGCAGGGCAGGAATCTTGTGACGGTGGGCGAGGCGTGGAGCGCGAACATCGAGCGCGCGAAGCGCTGGAGCAACCCCGACGGCAGTGAGCTTTCCATGGTGTTCCAGTTTCAGCACATCATTCAGGACGAGATCCCCGGCGGTAACAAGTGGGATCGCCGTCCCTTGTATCTGCCGGAGCTGAAGAAGGTCATCGGCGCGTGGCAGCGCGGTCTGCGCGGCTGCGGCTGGAACAGTCTGTTCTGGGAGAATCACGACCTTCCGCGCATTGTCTCCCGCTGGGGAAATGACAAGGAATATCGTGAAACCTCGGCCAAGATGCTGGCGACGCTGCTTTTCGGCCTCCAGGGCACGCCCTATATCTATCAGGGGCAGGAGCTGGGCATGACCAACACCGACTATCCGCTCTCGGACTACCGTGACATCGAGCTGTGCAACATGGCAAAGGAGCGCCTTGCGGCGGGCTGGCCGGAAAAGACCGTCATGGAGCTGATCCACGCGAAGGGGAGAGACAACGCCCGCACGCCCATGCAGTGGTCCGATGCGCGCAACGCGGGCTTCACGTTGGGCGAGCCGTGGCTGCGTGTGAATCCAAATTATGTGCAGATCAACGTGGAAAACGAGGAAAGGCAGCCGAATTCCGTATTGAATTATTACAAAAAGCTGATTTCACTGCGGCGGGAGAACGACGTGTTTTTTGACGGCGATTATACGGCAATTTCCGAGGAACGCGAGGATATTTTCGCCTACCGGCGGGAGAATGGACGGTCCGTCCTGACCGTGGCCGCCAACTTCACAGGCCGGCCGGTTCTGATTCCGGAGCTGGAATATCACACGCGCGGCGACCTGCTGATCTGCAACTATCCCACCGCCGAGGTTCGCGACCAGCTTCGCCCCTACGAGGCGCGTATGTATCTTGCAACGACGCAAACAGAGTAACGTGCGGAATTTACCGTGTGCATGCTGGTGCAAAACCGGCTGCACGCGGTAAATTTTTTTGCGCGGACGCTTGACTTTTTTTGTTCGACGCGTATAATTAGTTATACAAGTTATACGAATTGGAGACGCAATCATGCCAAATGCACCCTTTCCGCCGGGAAAATTCATGGCGGTCGTCAAGGTCGGGCCGAAGGGCCAGATCGTCATTCCTGCGGAAATGCGGGAAATGTTTGCCATCGCGCCCGGCGATTCGCTCCTGCTGCTTGCCGACGTTGCACAGGGCATCGCTATCCCGCCTGCGGGCGAGGCGCAGAAGATCATGAGCGTCATCACCGCTCATATGAATCCGGAGGAACCGAAAAAATGAATGCCATTCAAACCATGTCCCTGACCAAGCGCTATGGGGATAAGACCGCTGTGGATGCGCTGGAGCTGACCGTGAAGCAGGGTGAGCTGCTGGCGCTGCTCGGCGTCAACGGCGCGGGCAAGACCACCACGGTCAAGATGCTCTCCGGCCTGCTCCGCCCGACCTCGGGTGATGCGGAGATCCTCGGTTATCGTCTCGTTTCCCAGACGCAGGAGGTCAAAAAGCGCATCAATCTCTCACCGCAGGAAACGGCTGTCGCGCCAAAGCTGACCGTGCGCGAGAACCTCGAGCTGATCGCCGGGATCTACGGCGGCACGCGTGCGCAGGCAGCGGAGCGCGCCTCGGCTATGCTGGAGGAATTTCATATGCAGTCTGTCGAGAAGCAGAAGGCCGGAACGCTCTCCGGCGGCTGGCAGCGCCGCCTGTCGATTGCCATGGCGCTGATCACAAAGCCGGAGATCCTCTTTCTTGACGAGCCGACGCTGGGCCTAGATGTGCTTGCGCGGCGTGAGCTGTGGATGATCATCGAGGGCCTGAAGGGGAAAGTCACGGTCATTCTGACCACGCACTATATGGAGGAGGCTGCGTCGCTTGCCGACCGCGTGGCCATCATGGCACACGGCCGCCTGCGCCTCTGCGGAACGGTGCAGGAGCTTCTCGACAAGGCCGGAACGAGCAATTTCGAGGACGCGTTCGTTAAAATTGCGGGAGGTGCGGAGCAATGAGAAGTATGCTGTTTTTTGCCTCGCGCAACCGCAAGGAGATGCTCCGCGACCCGATGAGCCTGCTGTTCGGCATCGGATTTCCCATTGTTTTGCTCCTGCTGCTGCACATCATCCAGCGAAACATCCCCGCCGAGGCGGGCATGAACCTCTTTGCACTGGAGACGCTCACGCCCGGCATCTGCGTGTTCGGTCTGAGCTTCCTCGCGCTCTTTGCGGCGATGCTGGTCTCCAAGGATCGCACGACGTCTTTTATGCTGCGCCTCTTTGCCTCGCCGCTGCGCGGCTGGCAGTTTATTTTGGGCTATCTGCTGCCGCTCGTGCCCATGGCAGCCGCACAGATTCTGGTCTGCTTCCTCGCGGCGCTTGCGCTTGGCTTGAGCTTTACATGGAATATTTTTCTCTGCCTGCTCGTCAGCCTGCCCATCGCGCTGGTGAATATGGCGCTGGGCTTTCTCTGCGGCTCGGTCTTGAGCGACAAGGCCGTCGGCGGCGTGTGCGGCGCACTGCTGACCAATCTTTCGGCGTGGCTGTCCGGAACGTGGTTTTCGCTCGACCTCGTCGGCGGGGCATTCAAGAAAATCGCGTACCTTCTGCCCTTTGCCAACGCCGTGGACGCCGGACGCGCTGCGCTCGCGGGTGACACTGCCGGGATTTTCCCGAAGCTCTGGATCGTTCTCGCGTGGGCTGTGGTGCTGCTGACTGTATCGATCCTGGTGTTCCGCAGGAAAATGAAGTTGAAATAAAGAAGACCGTCGAAAAACCTCTCCAGCCGAAAGTTTCGGAGGGAAGGATAGTGCGAAAGGGAACCGTCAGGGTTCCCTTTCGCGTTCAATAACCCGCCGTAGCGGCCAAAATTGCAAAATAGAAATAAAAATTTGTATTTTGCAATTTTGATTTTCAGCTTGTCAAAAAAGTCCTTTGGACCTTTTTGACAAGCTGAAAGAAAACCTCCGGTTTTCACCGGAGATTTTCTTATTTTATCACCACAAAATACAGCAGCACCAGCGCGCCGAGGGCAATGCGATAGTAGCCGAAGGCGGCGAAGCTGTGCTTTTTGATGTAGCTCATCAGAAACTTGATCGCGGCGAGCGAGACGACAAAAGCCACCGCCATACCCAGCAGCAACACCAGCGCCTGCGTGCCCGTGAAAGCGCCGTACTTGACGATCTTCAAAAGCGATGCGCCGAACATCACCGGTACCGCAAGGAAGAAGGTGTATTCTGCGGCCAACCCGCGCGAGGCACCGATCAGAATGCCGCCGAGAATTGTTGCACCCGAGCGCGATGTGCCGGGCACCAGCGCAAGCACCTGAAACAGGCCGATGGCCAGCGCATCCGTCCAGCGGAAGTCGCTCATTTTCTGAATGCGCGGCGTGATGCCCTCGTTGCGCTTTTCCACCACGATGAAGCCGACGCCATAGGCAATGAGCATCAGAGCTACGACGGTGGGGGTGTAGAGGTGTGCGGTCATCCAGTCGTCCAGAAGCAGGCCGGCAATGGCTGCGGGGATGCAGGAGACGGCGATCTTGAGCCACATGACGATCTTGTCCATGTAACAGTAGTTGTCGCAGAAGCGCTGGATGCCGCAAATCGCGCGGTTGCTGCTGGCCTCGCGGAACCACGAGCGTTTCCTGCGCTTTGCACGCGTGTGGAACGGCCAGAGCTTGCTCCAGAACAGCACGAGTACGGCCAGAATCGCGCCGAACTGGATCACAACGTCAAAGAGATTTGTCATGAAATCGGCGGTCAGAACCGGGTGATTTTCCGTTTTCCACAGGGCATCCACCAGAATCAGGTGGCCGGTGCTGCTGATGGGCAGCCATTCTGTGATGCCTTCGACAATGCCGAGAAATATGATTTTCAACCAATCCAGAAAAGCCATAAAATCGCTCCCTTCTGCGGATAACTTATGCACCAGTATAGCATAAATAGCACGCATTGTCAAAAAGTACTTGACAAATGTACGAAATCGTACTATAATGCGCGGGTATGATTTCGTACTTGGAGGAATCTATGGACGCAAAACGAAGCGAATATATTCACAAGATCAATTATCTGACCTTTGAAACAGATTCTGTCTATCATCAGGCCTCGCTGAAGCTCGGTGTTTCCGACTGTGTTTCCATGATTTTGTATACGCTTTACGACCTTGGTGAGGAATGCCTGCTCAGTGATTTATATAAAAAGAGCGGCACCAGCAAGCAGACGGTCAATTCCGCCCTGCGCAAGCTGGAAACGGAGGACATTCTGTTTCTCAAGCAGCACACGGGGCGTGCGAAAAAGGTCTGCCTGACCGAAAAAGGCCGCGAGTACACCCGGCAGACTGCCGGCCGGCTGTTTGAGGCTGAGGGCCGGGCCTTTGACACTTGGACGACCGAGGAGATCAACACCTATCTGCGTCTGATGGAAAAATATGTGGCATGCCTGCGGACGCAAATTGAGAGAATCTAGGTGAGAACGATGAAAATTCAGCTTTCGGATCATTTTACCTATAAAAAACTGCTGCGGTTCACGCTGCCGTCCATCGCGATGATGATCTTCACCTCGATCTACGGCGTGGTGGACGGCTTCTTTGTCTCCAATTATGCCGGAGACATTCCCTTCAAGGCTGTCAATCTCATCATGCCGTTTTTGATGATCGTTGCGACGGTGGGCTTCATGTTCGGCACGGGCGGCACGGCCATTGTGGCCAACACGCTGGGCGTGGGCGATCACGAAAAGGCGAATCGCTATTTTTCCCTGTTTGTCTATGTGACCTTCACGCTGGGCGTGATTTTTGCGGTGCTGGCCTTTGCATTTATGCGGCCGATCGCGGAGCTGCTGGGCGCAAAGGGCGAGATCCTGGAATGCTGCGTGCTCTACGGCCGCATCATCGTGTGCGCCCTGCCCTTGCAGGTGCTGCAATACCTGTTCCAGAGCTTTTTCGTTGCTGCGGAGAAGCCAAAGCTCGGCCTCGCGGTCATCGTGGCGGCAGGTGTGACGAACATGGTGCTCGATGCGGTGCTGGTGATCCTTCTGCCGCAGGAATACAAGCTCGCCGGCGCAGCGCTTGCCACGGCGCTGAGCCAGTGCGTCGGCGGAGCGGTGCCGCTGATCTATTTCTTCCGCAAAAACAGCAGCATTCTGCGCCTCGGGCGGACGAAATTTGACGGGCACGCAGTCCTGAAGGCCTGCGCCAACGGCTCGTCGGAGTTCATGAGCAACGTCTCGATGAGTCTGGTCGGCATGCTCTACAATCTTGAGCTGCTGCATTACGCCGGGGACGACGGCATCGCTGCCTACGGCGTGATGATGTATGTCAGTATGATCTTCTCGGCGGCCTTTATCGGCTATTCCATCGGCGTTGCGCCCGTGATCGGCTTCCACAACGGCGCCGGAAACCATGCGGAATTGAAGGGGCTTTTGCGCAAAAGCGTGCTTTTGCTGACGATCTGCGGCCTTGCGATGCTGGGCGCTGCAGAGGCACTGGCCGCGCCGCTTGCGCGGATATTTGTGGGTTACAGTGAAGCCCTGACGGAGATGACCGCCCACGGCTTCCGGATCTTCTCGCTGTCCTTCTTCTTCATGGGCTTTGCGATTTTTGCTTCGGGCTTCTTCACCGCGCTGAATGACGGCCTGACTTCTGCCCTGATTTCTTTCCTGCGCACGCTGGTGTTCCAGACGGCGGCGGTCGTTGGGCTGTCGCTCCTGCTGGGACTGGACGGCATCTGGTATTCCGTCGTTGTGGCGGAGGCTGCGGCCGTGGCCTTCTCGGCATTGTTTTTGGGTCTGAAGCGAAAGAAGTATCATTATTAAAATTGTCTGCCCGTGGGCAGACAAGCAGAGTGCGCATAGTGCACAGAAAGGACAAGGAACATGAGAGTGCTTGCCATTGACTACGGCGATGCACGGACGGGCATCGCCGTCTCCGATGCGTCGGGTTTGATCGTAGGGCAGACCACGGTCATCCACAGCTACAACGCCGAAAAAACCGCGCAGGAGATCGCCCGATTGGTGCGCGAGACCGGTGCAGAGCGGCTCGTGATGGGCTTCCCGCGCAACATGGACGGCACGGAAGGCCCCCGCGCCGCGCTTTACCGCGAGTTTGCCAAGCGCGTGGAGGAGACCTGTGGGATGCCGGTCGTGTTATGGGATGAGCGGCGGACGACGGTGGAGGCGCATCAGATTTTGAGCGACTGCAACTATCACGGCAAAAAGCGGAAAAATACCGTCGATGCGGTGGCAGCGTCGCTGATTCTGGAGGGCTATTTATCCTTTTTGGCGCGGGGATAAAACAGCTCCCGCAGCCCGACGAGCAGCAGAAACCCGCCGAACAGCCGACGCAGCAGGGAAGTGTCCAGCTTTGTGCCCAGCCACGCGGTCAGCGCCGCAGCGGCTGCGCCTGCGAGAGCTGCGGGTAGAACAATGTCCCAGCGGATCAGACGGTTTTTGATATGAAACAGCAGCGCACAGACGGCGGTCGGGAGAAAGTACAGAAGATTGATGCCCTGCGCTGTCCGCTGCTCCAGACCCGCGAGAGCGGTCATCCAGACCATCAGCAGCGTGCCGCCGCCGA
>ERZ779840.4421-NODE-4421-length-10360-cov-3.640757_pt1 | contig 10360 bp, 10 predicted proteins | sample MGYA00511561_ERZ779840 | MGnify/ENA primary metagenome ERZ779840 (study PRJEB29588, sample SAMEA2162036) | human gut metagenome | biome: human gut; feature: human-associated habitat; material: faeces | place: Denmark | collected 2008/2010 ...
GGAAGAGGAGGTAATTTTTATGGCAATGGCAGCGATTTCTTTTGGGAGAAAGATGAAAGAAGTTTGAGTCTCCTCACTCGCTCCGATTTTGACAGAAAAACCGCCTGTCTAGGCGGTTTTTTTGCATTTAAAACTTAATCCTATCTGAATTTATAAACTGTAGGGAAGTACTATATAGACGTAACTTCTGTTCCAAGTATATTGCATCATTAAATGAGCCTGACTGCCAGTAAAAGGGAAAGTGATGCATCAAACATATACCAAACTTTTTTGCCTTACATTGAGTATTTCGGCCCAATATGCTATAATAACCCAAATTTACACACTAAATATTTTCTACAGAGGTGTATATTATGGGACCTATAACAGACGAGTCTGTTCAGTTATATATTAATAAATGCAAAACATACATTGATTTTATGTTGTCTCAACAACAGTGGTCTGGACTAACAAAGTCCGAAATTGAACAATGGTTAAGTAATTTTCGGCAGTTAGATATTCATGAACAATATTTTGCATACAAGCTTCTTGCTAGTTTAATTTATTATTCGGAGAAAGATGTAATAGACGCATTGAATGAGGGCATACATAGTCGTTTATTTAATCATAAAGTGCTTGAAGAGCAGATTTCAGCAAAATTTGGACTTAGTCAACAAACAATTCAAAACATTGTAAAAGATGAATTGTATAATGCCCGCTTTATACCTTTGCTAGACAAAAATGCGCCACACGAAAGCGGCAATTATGTATCAAGACTTCTTGTGCAACAGGGTATGATTAATGCAAGCCAGTCAATGTTTCTTAGTGAAATAGGACATGAATTCCAAAAGGATACATTTAAAAACCTAATAATTGTTGATGATTGTGTAGGAAGTGGTGATCAGCTTCGAGAATTTTGGGGATTGTCAAAAGTTTCCGTCAATGGAGCATCGTATTCTTTAGCGCAGTTTTGTACAGGGAATCATATCGAGGCATATTATCTTACATTATTTGGGTACGATCAAAGTATTCATTCTTTAGAAACAGAAATTAAAGATTTGAAAATATGTTGTGTTCGAACCCTAAGTGATTCACAAAGAGTTTTTTCAAAAAATTCTTATGTATGGGCGAATGAAACTGAACGAAATAAAGCTAAAGAACTATTTTCTGCATTGACATCGGAAAATGGGTTGTATCTCTATGGATATAAGGGTTTAGATTTTGCTTTTATTATGCATCAGACTATTCCGGATTGGACACTTCCTTTATTTTGGCAGGAAACGTCGGATTGGAAATTGTTGATGAGGAGGAAGAACTCGCATGCTTAATCAATATAATCCGTTCAAAGATAATCGTACAGAACAAATGCGAGATTTATGGAAATATTATGTTCCGTTTCCAGGATTAGATGGATCTGCCAAGCCCTTAGTTGTTGAGGGCGGTCGTGGTAGTGGGAAAACTATGTTTTTTCAATGCAATTCATGGCGTCAAATTCTTTTGCAATTACGAAAGAATGGAAAAACAACTCGAACTCTTTTAAATGAACATGATTTTATAGGTATATACTATAGAGTCGATACAACATTTGTTGCATCAATGTGTAATAGAGAAGAAACGAGTTGGAATGCTATTTTTGAGACATATCTCAGCATTTGTATCCTACAAGAATTGTTGGATTTTATTATCGCTGTAAGTGATGATATGAATATAGACGGAGATGTTTTATCCCAATTTGTTAGCGATTTTTCAAAAAGATTTAATATAAATAGTGAAGTGGACTCCTTAAGAGCTTTTCGCCGTGAAACCGATTTATACTTAGATATTATTGAAAATAAAATTAATGGCTTAGAAAAGGACACTAATTTTAATCTGCGATGGGTAAACGCATATAGAATTATCCGAGATATGTGTATCGCATGTAATGCATTATTTCAAGAAGAATTGTTATTTAAAGTTTTTATCGATGAATATGAAACATTACAAGAGTACCAGCAAAAGATTATCAATACTTTAATAAAGCACAGTACAATCCCTGTTATCTTTAATATAGGATTGCGTCCACAAGGGATGAAGACCCACGAGACTATCTCGGCGACTGAAACTATCGAAGCGCCCCATGATTATGAACCACTGACTCTTGGAATCGAAGATATCCAGCACTATCCAGAAATTTTAAAAGAAATTTGTAAAAAAAGAATTATTTTGGGAAAGGAATTTGGGAAGATTCCAGCTTCTGCTCCTGAGGAGATAGAGTTCTATCTTGGAACATATTCTTTGGATTACGAATTAGAAAAAATTACCCGTTCTTCAAAAAATTTACCCCATTTAAAAAAATTACGGAATTTAATTCAGGATCGAGGACAGAGAGAGGGGTTAACAAATGAGCAAATCGCAAAGTGTATTTCTACACTCTGCGATGAGGCACCAGTTTTAAACTCACGTTTGCACTATGCTCTATTATGCAAACAAACACCATATACACCCCAATTGTGTGACTTATACAATTGTTATACTCAAAATAACCAACGCTACAGTGACTGGATGCATAATAGAAAATTTGGATTAATTTTTTTGCTCTGCAAAGAAACCAAACATGAGAAAATGTACTATGGATTTGAAGTCTTTGCGGCACTTTCTTCAAATATTGTACGGTATTTTCTTGAATTATGTGAACGAGCATTTAAAATTGCATTTTTATCAGAGTATTCATGGGATGCCCCTATATCTCCTGAAGTTCAGACAGAGGCTGCCCGGTATGTCAGCGAATATAAGGTAATAGACATTGCTGGTTATGAGCCTTACGGCAAAGAATTGCGTATGTTTATACAGTATCTTGGGCAGATTTTTTATCGCCTTCATACAGCTGAAGATACCACGCTTGGGGAACCAGAACCAAATCACTTTAATACAAAAGATCTATCACTTTCTCCAGATACTAAAAAGTTACTTTCATCTGCTATAATGTGGAATGTTTTGCAAGAAGGGGAACCAACCAAAAGAAAACAATCCAAGCTTTCTCCCGAAACTGTAGATTTTTATATAAATAAAATATATGTTCCATATTTTGGGATTTCGTATAGGAATCAACGAAAAATACAACTAGATGTCCAGATTTTAGATCAGTTATTAAGTGGCGATGAGACAAAAGCTAAAGCTGCTTTTAGAAGATTTTTTAGGTTGCTTGATGAACAGCCAATTAATAGTGATAACCCTGCCCATCAACTGTCACTTTTTGGTTCAGGTCAGGGGGGAAATGCATGATTCGTGAAGAATACAATTTTAATGACATTGCTGATTATTTATACAAATCTACAGATTTGCTGATTACGGGAATTCCTACTTGTGAAGATAGGAGTCATTTTTTCTCTGATTTATGGAAAGATAAAGGAAAGGCGATTTTACAATTAAGAAGAGAGAACAATGATAAATTGGCGTATCAGTTTTTGCAAGGGAATAATTCTGTTAATGCTGGATTAATAGATTTATGTGTTCAAACCTCTCAATTATTACAGTGCTTTGCAGTCGAACAAAAAAATATCTTACTTGATTTATCTAGCTTAGATCATGTGCTAATCATGTTTTTGACTAAGCAGCTAATCGAGAGAGTAATTCCAAAATCTCTTTTTGCTGCATATATTCGTCCAAGAGAATACAGGCAGCAATCCGGAAATATAGGATTTTCCTTATGTGAGCAAGTATTAGCCGTAAATTCTGTGCCAGGCTTTGCAAAGAGAGAAAGCGAAAGGCAGACGCTATGTGCTTTTTTAGGTTTCGAAGGAATAAGGCTCAAAAGTATACTAGAGTATGTACATAATATTGAAAAATTTATTCCAGTTGTTGCATTTCCTTCCGGTACCCCACAGTGGTATAATGTAACAATGTGGAATAGTATGGATGTTTTACAAAGCGAAAATCAAGATTTTGCTATACGAAAATGTTTTTCTGAAAGCATATTTGAAGCCGTAAATCTTTTGCAAAATAATATCCATCCGGAGGATAGGTTGGTGCTTGCTCCTCTTGGGACGCGCCCACATTCTATGGCCTGTGCAATTTTTGCTTGCCAGCACCAATATAGTCGTATAATATCTGACTATGCAATTGAGAATCAACAACGTACAAAGGGCGTAACTGATATTACGGTTTATCATCTTTCCTCGTTTTTGAAAGTTTGATATTAAAGCAGGAGGTGCTAATGGATTATACCAAATTTTATACGCCGCCTGAAATAGCTCGTCTGCTTGTTCAGCAGCTAAATATCTTGCCCCCATCTGCAGTAGTGGATATTTGTTGTGGCAGTTGTAATCTGTTGCGTGCAGCGGGTACAAGGTGGCCTCATGCCGAATTGCTCGGAGTAGATATTGTTTCTCATAAGAGCCAGGGGGTAATTTGCATTAAATCTGATGGTCGAGAGTTTGCTCTAACGCATCCTGGCCAGTATTCACTAGTTTTGGCAAATCCTCCATTTGATTTTGTTTCGTCTAAATGTGAATTCCCTAAATTATTTGAAGATATTCCTTTTGACTGCATAACATCTCGACTCGAGGTGGAAATGCTTTTTGCAAATCTTCGAATTCTAAAAGAGAATGGTACGTTGGTGATAATTGTTCCTAGTACTTTTGTCACGGCAGAAAAATACCGCAACACACGAAAGTATGTGGGGCAGAACTACCATGTCCAAAAAGTTATACATTTACCGAGTGACGTATTTGGAGCAACAAATATTAGCAGTTGTGCGTTAGTAATAAAGCGTGAAAAACTATCTCACCATTATACAAAGCGTTTTTTTGTTAAGAAAAATAATGGAAAATATTTAATTTCCGAGGGAACAAACATACCACAGCAGTCCGTCCGTTCTGGAAATTGGGGAATAATTCCTGTATGCAAATTAAAAAAAGAATATTATTTTCGCAGAGGAAATATATCTAGCAGCTATTTTAGAGAAACTGGCGTAGCAATATTTCATACCGCAAAATTAAATAATCCGTGGAAGCCGTCTGTCAGATATATTTCCACTGTGCCAAATAGCGCTGTGTATGCAGAAAACAATGATATTATTATAAGCCGGATAGGAAAATCAGCTGGTAAATGGTATAAATATCATGGGCCACGCATTCCGGTTTCAGATTGTTTGTATGTTCTGAAGGATCTTGATGGAAACATTTTTAACAAAATTAAGGGAAAACAATATCCATACCAAGCAAAAGGCGTTGCAACTCGATATATTACTATTTCTGATTTTACCTCATGGCTTAATTTGCTCTAGCTTATTTATATGAAAAGGATCGTCACAAAATAAAGCTGCAAGTTACGAAGTAATTTCCCTTATGAGATTTCCTTTATCCCCTAAGGAACGATTTCCTTGGATGAATGCAGAATATCGCTAGTTGAAAGATGTCCCAGCGCATAAACACCCACTTCCATCTCAGTGCCTGAGACACTGAGATGGAAGTGGGTGTTCCAATTATGATTTGAGAATTTCGCAAGGTTTAATAAGTTTCGCAAATTGAAAAGTAGATAAAAGAGACATGGTTTGCTGTCTCCTTTCAAAATGGGAGCAGGGATTGTCTGTCCCGGATTCTGATCTGCTGATTGCCCTGTCGGAGGCCCTGGAGACACCCGTGAGCACGCTGCTGGGGGAGACTGTGGTGGAGACAGAGGCGGACACAGTCAAAGCCCTTTCGGAAAAACTGGAGATCATCAATCTGCAATTCGCTCGGAGAAAGGCTTTTCGAAGAGGAGCCCTCCACTGGTCCCTGATCGCATTCTTCGCACTTCTCGTGGCCGGATTTGCGGCTTTGGCCGTTGGTCAACAGCCCGTACCTAGGCTGGGATTTCAGCGATCCGGAAACCGCTGTCATGGGTACGGCCATCCACACCTTTGAGTGGGGCTTTGCCCGCCTGGCCCCCTTCGCCCTGGTAGCGGCGCTGGTAGGTGTTTTCCTGACGCGGAAAAAGGCGTGATTGATTCGGGAAAATGTATGCCGTCAAATACTGCCCCTGTCCTTTTCCTCTTAAAGATTCTGCGGTTTCGGTCGATGAATCTTATAAGAAAGCTGTTTGAGCGGCCAGGAAGAGGAGGTAATTTTTATGGCAATGGCAGCAATTCCTTTTCGCCCCTATACCGGCGTGATCGACACCAGCAGCAAACGCTATCAGGCGGCGAAGGCCATGCTGGATGAAGGGAAGATGAGAAAGTCCGAGGCCCAGAGCGAAAGCGAAACCCAGCTGGAGAAACTCCGCATGCTGCTGCGTATGCTGGGGAAGGATACCTCCTCCGTGGACGAACTGCTGAAGCTCTACGAGGGAGACGAAGAGATGGCCATCCGCAACCTCATGGGGCAGCTGGACGAGGACGGAGACCGCATCAACTGCTATGGAGTGGCTGGCATGGATATCACAGGCAAAGACCCTGCCACCATCCAAAAGCTCATCGATATCCCGGAAGCCGCCCGGCAGGACATGTTCGACACGACCCTGCAGGAGTACATCCGCTTTAACGGCATGGGCAGCGGGGAGTCGGATCGGACCGCCGTCTTTACCCGCTACCAACTGAGCGTGGAGAAATCTGAGCGCCTGACGGATACCTGGACGCTGGAGCAGTATGAGCGGTGCTATGAGCGAGCCTTTTATAACATTGTGAAAGCAGCTGCTCCCGACTGGAAACCGGGGCAGAGATTTGATCCCAGCATCCTGGACGGCGTGACCAGGCAGTCCGTGGAGCAGCAGATCGTCCCCGCGGATGGTCGGACGCTGACCCTCACCAGCGGGGACGCCATCGATGTGAGAGCGTAAGGAGCAGCCTGCAACGTCAGAGAATCCGCTTCGCCCCTTGCCTAGTGCCTTTATGCGATCTGTGCAGTATTTTACGCTGTACGTCCCTTATCAAACAGAATGAACCGGTCGATAAAAACAACGGGGACGATCATTTCAAGAGAAAGGGTGATTGCTGTGATAGAGTCTATCATGGGAATGCAGACCGCTCAGATTCAGAGTGCTTACAGCACTTCCCTGATGAAGAGAACGATGGATGACGCAGAGAGTCAGGCAATTTCTCTCATCCAGGATATGGTCAATTCTGTTCCCGCCCCTGCTCAGTATGCGTTTGATGTTTATGCCTGAGTGATTCAAAACCATACGAAGCATATCTGCATCTTCTAAGCGGTTACCCACCGGTTAGGGATGACAGAAAACCTACGGCAAGCTATTCAGCTTGCCGTGGGTTTTCTTTGAGCAAGATGTCGGGAGTTCTCTCACTCGGATTATAATTTCGAATAATCAAGGGATGAGACAAAATAATCTGGCCTGCGCGAAGGAGAGGTGGAGCGATTGCATCCACCTCTCTTCCATTCAGCAGAGGCCTCACCTCCGCACGTTTTTCTTCCGTTTGCGGAAGTCCTCCTCGATGGCGTCCTTCCAGTGTTCATCCAGGGTGGCACTGCACCGGACGGTGGACACCGCCTGGCTCAGCACCTCGTAGTTGAGGCGTGTTCCATTGCTGTCGCAGTGGTAGTTCACCGCACGGTCAGGGGCAATGCCCAGGTGGCCTGCTGTCTCCACCGCATCCATGTTGGCTCCCAGGAAGAGAAACTCCCAGCCGTACTTCGCCTTCTGCCGCCGGATCATTTCCCTTACCCGCTGGGCAGAGTAGCGGCGGCTGGCATTCTCCATGCCGTCAGTGGTGATGACGAAGAGGGTGTGCTCCGGTACATCTTCAGGCCGGGCGTACTTGTGGATGCTTCCGATGTGATGAATAGCGCCGCCGACGGCATCCAGCAGGGCGGTACAGCCGCGGACATAGTACTCCTTTTCCGTGATGGGCCGGATCTCGTCTACGTTTACCCGGTCATGGAGCACCTCGATCTGGTCATCAAAGAGGATGGTGGAGACAAAAGCTGCTCCGGGTTCCTTCTTCTGCTTTTCGATCATGGCATTAAAGCCACCGATGGTGTCTTCCTCCAGGCCCTGCATAGAGCCGCTGCGGTCCAGAATGAACACCAGTTCTGTCAGATCCTGCTTCATAAAAAATCCCCCTATGCTGTGTTGTTTGGTTGACAACCACAGTATAGGGGAGTTTTCAGATGCAATGGTCGCCTGACGGGCGACAATTTTTCGCCTCCATGAAGTTTGAGTCGGACTGTCTAGTGCATGGATGCATCTTCAACAAATATATTGCGAGCGATCCTCTTCTGAATTTCTTCATCGCCTATTGTCCGTGTTCCAAGTATCCATTGCAGGTAGATGAGAAAATGTTCAATATCTGGCCTGGACAGTGTAACAGAGAGATAGTTGCCTGTTGGTTGACCACCATTCCAAAATAGTACTTTCCACTCCAAATGGATGTCCTCAATTTCGCATCCTGGAGCAACATAAAGTATATTGGGGTTTGTTGTCAAATCTTCCTTGGGGTGAAATATAAAATGAAAATCAGGTTCTATGCACTGCAATACTTCAGAAGACACACGACCACAAGTCAGGAGTTCTTCCATTTTATTTGCAAGTTTTTCAACTTCGTATGCGAGAAGAATTTCCGCTCCCGTCTGACAATAATTAAGCCAAGGCTCTGCAACAAATGAGCAATCCGTTTTGCACCAATTGGAATCCCAATCATCCTTCTGGGACTTTTGATATTCCCGAACACGAAAACGTAACGTGATTCCTGAGAGATTCAGTTTCATCCACATATGATTCCCCCCCGTTCGATTATCCTCCCAGCAGGCTCTGGTCAAAGGCAAACAGAGCCTCATTGATCTCGAAGATGTTGTAGTTCTGGTGGGCGATGAAATACTCCACGATAATGTCAAACTTGCTGGCGTGAGAGAAGGCAAAGCCCGCTTTCTCCAGCATCTCCCGGGCCTCCTCCAGTGGCAGCTCCAGGGCTATGGCGAAGGCCATGGCAGTGGGCTTGGAGGGTTTGTAGTGGACATCCGAGCGGATCTTGGAGAAGAGCTTGCGGTCGATATTGGCCTTCTTATAGCACTGGGCATCGGTCATACCCCGCTCATCAATCTTCCGCAGCAGCATCTGGGAAAAGCTTTCGTCCAGTTTGCTGAGGGCCTTGTCCAGACCGGAAGGCGTCATGGCACAGGGGGCAGGCATCCACTCTTCTTCCATAGGCATGGAGACCATGGCCATCCGGCGGCGCTGTTCCTCCCGGCTATCAGTGTGGGTGTCCACATAGCAGTCGTCGATATAGGCGGTGATATCAGCGAACAGTTTACTGCTGATTGCGTAAGCATCCCGGTCGAAGATCACCAGGTACACCGTCATATCGTGGGCAAGCAAAAAATCCCCGATAGTATCCACTGCCACTTTCAATGCCTGATCTTTCGGATAGCTGTACACTCCGGAAGAAAGAAGAGGAAAGGCCACTGTTTCGCATCGATTGGCCAGGGCCAGCTCCAGAGAGGAACGATAGGCAGAGGCCAGCAGATCCCGTTCCCCATGGCGGCCCCCTCTCCAGATAGGACCCACGGTGTGGATCACAAACTTTGCCGGTAAGTGGTAGCCTTTTGTGATCTTGGCCTGTCCGGTTTTACAGTCGCCCAGGGCACGGCACTCTTTCAGCAGTTCTGGCCCGGCGGCCCGGTGGATGGCACCGTCCACACCCCCGCCGCCCAGAAGGCTTTCGTCGGTGGTATTGACAATGGCATCCACTTTCATGGTGGTAATATCATTGCGGACGATCTGCAGGGGCATAGTACACCTCCTCACATTCTGGTGTCATCATACCATAAGCAGGTCTGCCTGGCAAACCGGCAAGCCGCACACAGAGTCTTAAAGAGAAGTAAGTATCTACCGGACATTTCAAGAAGTAAGTCTACCTTGTTATATTTGTAAGTGGTATAATATGGTTATTTAAGAAACCGTATCAAATTTGATGCGGTTATCGTATATCTCTTGAACATTGCTCCCTGTGGACCTGTTCGCAAAAAAACACAGTCTTTTTGGAATGAAATAATTTGATTTCCTTTACACTTAAAGACAGGAGGATCTCACTATGTCTCCCAAAGCACCGAAAAAAACCTTTTCTGATCTGAAGGCAGCGGCTCAAAAAGGCCTTGCCAACATTGATGTTGATGCGCTCAAGGATAAAGCAGCAGGGGCCACAAGTATCATGGTAGAAAAAGCTGGCGAACTCAAAGATGCGGCAGTCGATGTAAAAGATGATATTGCTGCCAAGCTCACGGAGCTAGATCGTATGCTTCAGGAATCCGTCACAGAGTATAATGATGCCTACACCATCATGAACGATAAAGGCGTGCAGCTGTACATTGAGCGATGCCGCTCACTTGATTCGATTTCCTTTGTGGAAAGTTTGGTCAACAGCATTGCCAATCGCCCGAAAAGTTTTGATGCAGAATTTGAAGAGATTTCTGTCCAC
>ERZ779840.4424-NODE-4424-length-10358-cov-7.454237_pt1 | contig 10358 bp, 8 predicted proteins | sample MGYA00511561_ERZ779840 | MGnify/ENA primary metagenome ERZ779840 (study PRJEB29588, sample SAMEA2162036) | human gut metagenome | biome: human gut; feature: human-associated habitat; material: faeces | place: Denmark | collected 2008/2010 ...
CACGAATCCGGAACCACCGATAATAGCTATTTTCATATCATTAAATTTAATTATTTGCCACCCCATGTTTTGCCCGGATTAGCTCCCGCCTGTCCAACCATAAATGGAAAGCAATCCACAGTACGATATCTATAAAAATCACGATGTTGTTGCTGATATATTCTACCGCAACAATATTGAAGAAGCTAAAGAACAATGCCAAAGCCAGAATAAGAATCATTGCGACATAATGAGACATCCCTACTCTCAGAAACTTATGATGTATATGATTCTGGTCTGGCATAAAAAGAGGTTTATGTTGAAAATAACGTATCCGCACCACACGGACTACATCAAAAAGAGGGACAATCAATGTAGCGAAAGAAACTACTATCGCTCCTTCGGAGAAAGGCTTTATCAACGGATTATTCATCGCATAGCTGATTGCCAGAAAAGCCATCGAAAGCCCCAGCGTCAGACTGCCAGTATCCCCCATAAAAATTTTTGCTTTTGGTAGATTAAAGAATAAAAAAGCTAGTAAAGCTATGATTATGCTGATGGAAAGATAAGCCACGACGTAGTTTTCTTCATATATTGCGATTAAATAAATGCCAGTAAAACTAATAGTACTACATCCTCCCAGTAATCCATCTATTCCATCAGTCAAATTTGTGGCATTACTGAAGCCTACAAAACCAATAACTATCCAAATTAGATAAAAGAAAGATAAATATAGTGATTCACCAAAAAAATTAAGAACATTATTCCTACTCATTAATTGATATAATAGGGTAGAAATTATGGCAATTAAAATTTGTAACAAAAGTTTAGTCTTTGGATGCAGTCCGACATTATTTTTTTTGATTATTATCAAAAAATCATCAATAAAACCAATTAAACCAAACCCTAAAAAAGGGATTAAAAGTTGCAATATATTAAAAATAGTTTGAGAATTAATATAATGATTAAATAAAAGCAACGTTATCCAAAGAAAAAAAGATACTAAAAATATTACAATTCCACCAAGAGTTGGGGTGCCTGATTTTAAATTATGTCTTTTTGGTCCTTCTTTTCTAATAGATTGCCCAAATTTAAAATGATACAGTAAGGGAATAGTAGTATGAAATGTACAAATTCCTAATAATAAGCCTATAATTATTAATATTAATAAAGCAAAATAACTATTCATTCTTATTATTTAACGATTTTACATATTCAATATCCGAAAAGTTAATGATATTTTCGCTAACTATGTATCGTTCTGCTCCCTTTCCTAATATCAATATAGTATCATTTTCATTGCTATTTGAAATTGCTCGTTCAATTGCTAACTGCCTATTAGTTATTATTTTATAATTTTTTTGATTGGTTGTACTAATTATTTGTGAAATTATTTCATTTACGTCTTCATTTCTGGAATTATCTTCAGTAAAATATACCTCATCTGCTAACTCAGTCGCTATATTCCCAATTTTATGACGTTTATCTTTATCACGATTGCCTCCACACCCTACTACAACAATAATTTTATTGGTAGTAAATTCTTTAAAATACTGAATTACTTGCCTTATACCATCAGGTGTATGAGCATAGTCGACTATTACATTAAGATGTTTATTATTTACATTTAAATCAAAATAGTTCATTCTTCCTGCTACGGGTTTAAAGTCTTCAATACACTTAATAATTGTTTCTTTGTTTACGCCTAAACTATCAAGAATTAAGTATGCGGCTAAAATATTGTCTAAATTAAAGTTACCGATTAGTTTTGTAACAATTTCAAAGCATTCTTTGTTTTTCCAAATTGCTATTTTCATATTTTCAAAACTCTTATCAATTATCTTACCAGTTATTGTACATTTATTGGATTTTAAACCACTATTATAAGTTTTTAGTTTTGCTAAAGAAGCATTTTCAAATAAAGAGGCATAATTTGCATCGTTATTGACAATTAAGAAGTCTTCTTCAGTTAAATTAAAAGCAATTCTTGCTTTAGTAAAGGCATAGTTATCCATTGTATTATGGTAATCAAGATGATCTTGAGTTATATTTGTTAAAGTAACAACATTAAAATGAATTCCTAATACTCTACCTTCTGCTATTCCTTGACTACTTACTTCCATGATTACATAATCATAATAATTTTTATAAATATAGCGATATATTTTAACAATATCTGGCGTTGTATTAGTAGATTCAATCACTTTTTCAATTTTATTTATCGATGACTTTATACCACCAGTACCAACCCACAATACTTTTTTATTAATTGTCTTTAATGATTCATATACAATACTGCTCGTTGTCGTTTTGCCATTAGTACCAGTAATTCCAATTATTTTAGATTTTGGATAAAACTGGTAATACCACTTTAATAATCTAGCAAGTTCAACTTTTGCAGATTTAACATAAATTAAATTGATATCTTTGTAACTAGGTTCAATATAATTAGTATCATCATAAATAATTGTTTTAGCCCCATTATTTATAGCATCTTCAATAAAATTTATTCCATTATTTGAATAACCTTTTATTGCAACAAAAATACTACCATCTATAACATCTCCACTATTATTACAAATTTTTGTTACAAAATGATCGATAATATCATGTTTGTTAATTTGATAGAATTGAAAGAAATAATCTGATATATACATGTTATCCCTCCCCTTTTTTATGTATATAAAATAACTGTTCCACCTTCTATTATTGATTCACCAGCTTCCGGCATTTGTCCAATAATAATATCACCAGTTCCTTCAATAATAAAATTATAATATGGGTTATATTTAACATCTTTTTTATTCATACCAATATATTCAGGAATTTTGTATAACGGTTTATCAACCCATAATCTTGGTTGATAGGAAATTCCTTCATAATTTTTTTTGACATTTAGAAAAGACAATGATTCACTCATAATTTCTTTTACAAGTGGTCCAACAGTTGTACCGCCATACTGAATTGCGTTATGAGGATTTTGAATAGCTAAGTAAACACCGATTTTAGGATCATCCATTGGGGCTATTGCAAGAAAAGACAAAATAAATTTATTACTAAGATAATGACCATTTTCGGCGATTTGCGCAGTTCCTGTTTTACCACCAATTCGATAACCATCTATATAACATGCTCTACCTGTGCCTTTTGCGACAACCGATTCTAATGCATTCGCAACAATTTTTGAAGTTTCCTCACTTATTACCCGCCTTATTAAAGATGGTTTATTTTCAATAATGAAATTATTTTGTCTTCCTATCGCATGTAAAATGTATGGCTTATGCAAATTTCCACCATTGACTGCTGCGCTTGCGGCATTCAAAATTTGTAAAGGCGTAGTTGAATTACCTTGTCCAAATGATGCGGTGGCAAGTTCAACATTGCCAATTTTATTGGTGTCAAATAGTATTCCTTTACTTTCTCCTAATAAGTCGATACCAGTTTTACTGCCATAGCCAAACTTTCTAATATATTCAAATAGTTTTTCTTTACCAAGTCTTAAACCAATGGTCATAAAACCAGGGTTACATGAGTTTTCCAATACCTGTAAAAAGGTTTCATCCCCATGACCACCCTTTTTCCAATCTCTAATTCTGGTACCATCTACAATCATATATCCTGGATCATAGAATTTTTCATCAATTCTAAACACTTTTTCTTCTAATCCTGCCGCAAAAGTACATATTTTGAAAGTTGAACCAGGTTCATAAGATTTCCAGATGGGAAGATTTCTATTAAATATTTCTTGCGAATAATCTTTATAATTTTCTAAATCAAAAGTTGGTCTTGATGCCATTGCGTATATTTCGCTAGTCATTGGATTTATAGCCAGACCTACAACATCATCTGCTTCATATCTATTATAAGCATTGTCCATTACACGCTCTAATGAAAGTTGAATATTTAAATCAATTGTCAGATAAATATCAAGCCCGCTAGAAGCGTTTTTATAATAACCACTCAAATCATCCATTGCGGCACCATGAGCATCAGTAAAAATTTGTAATGCTCCTTTTTTCCCTTTCAAATATTGATCATAAATATATTCAATACCCGATATTCCTTGATTATCAATACCAACAATGCCTATTACTTGTGCTAAACATGTCGGATATGGATAATATCTTGATGAATCACCAACGATGTAAATCCCATCAAGATTTAATTTAGCGATTTCAATAGCTTGTTCAACAGATATTTTTTGAGCTTCTGGTTTAATTATTTCGACTGATACAGCTTTATTAAGATGCTTTAAAATATCATTTGTTGTACAATCAACAATATCCGCGATTTTTTTAGCTGTTGTAGCCTTATTTTTTATTTGTCTTGGAATTGCAACAATTGTAGGTGTTAACTTACTTCCAACAATTAAATTACCATTTCGATCATAAATATTGCCTCTTCTACCTTCAATAGGAGCATTTCTAGTCCATAAATCTAAAGCTTTTTCATAATATTCTTTACTTTTGTAAGTTTTTACATAAGTAAGGCGTAAAAATAGTGCTAAAAATGCAATACCAATAATTATATATGTAAATATTATTCTTTTTTTTACTAACAAAGTTATCACCAATTCATTTTATGAAATATAATATTTTTAAGAACAAATATCTTTATTCTTGATATAAAAAAAACGCCTATCACTAGGCGTTTTCTCTGCTTTCATCAATATATTTCTTTGGTGAATTTAGATATTTCTCAATTTCTAAAAAGGCTAAAGAAAGTGGGTAACCATCTACTAAAGCATGGCTTACTTGAATATTAAAATCAATGTAGTATTCGTTATCTATTTTATAGTATTTACCCCAACAAATTCGTGGTACATAACTACTATCATCGTTTGGCATTGGGTGAATCATACTATCAAAATCTATCCATGGAAGTGAAGTAATATAATATTGATCAAATTTAGATAAATCATTATAGCTTGCATCTTCATCAATATGCTTATTCCGTTTGTCAATTGCTATTTTTGCAAGTTCATAAAATTTATCATAATTTTTATCATATAAACTATCGCAATTATCAAATACGCCATCACCAGTCATTACAGTATAGGCCGGATTAACTACATCATATAAAACAACTTCGCTATTTTCTACTCTTAAACGCATTTCTTCAATATTATTTAATGCGGTAGTAACAAAGTACAACATTGTAATGAAAAATGAATTTTTGTTATTGTTATTTTTTTCATTTTCAAGATACTTTATTAAATTAGTTATTTTAATTTTTTTAGTAATACCATAATAATGAGCTGGGTATTTAATAAACCATTCGTAATGTTTCTTGCCCTTCCAGTTTTTAACGTCAATTATTTTTCGATGATTAGCGTTGTCCAGGCTCATATGGTATACCCTCGGCTTTCGGCGCGTATGATTTTCTTGATGTAAATCCTAAAACGATTAAGCATACTATATATGGTAACATTTTATAAATACTTGGATTCATATTTAAGGCTTGTAACCAATCAAAGCTTGTATAAACTGCACCTAATGCTCTAAAGAATCCAAATAATAATGCACCTAAGAAAATGCTTATTGGTTTCCATTTTCCAAATATCATAACCGCAAGGGCTAAGAATCCAAATCCAGCAACTCCATTATCAAATGACCATGTTGAATTAGCTGAAGCAATAAATGCTATACCACCAAGTCCGCCTAAAGCACCTGAGATAATTACACCAATATAGCGCATTTTTATTACATTTATACCAACTGATGCGGCAGCTTGTGGATGTTCACCACAAGACATTAATCTTAAACCAAATTTAGTTTTATAAAGTATTATGTAAGAAATAATAACTAATAATACTGTTACTACAATGAACCAGTTTAGCTCAAGTTTACCAATATTAAATATAAATTTCTTTTGTAAATCAATGTAATCCAAACGTGGAGCAGCTTTACCATCTCTTGCAAGTGTAAGTGCTTTAACAATAACGGTTGCAAAAGCAGGTGCCAATATATTAAGGGCAGTACCTGTAATTGTTTGATCAGACTTAAATGTAACTGAAGCTACAGCAAGTAATAGTGAATAAAGAATACCAGATAGCATACTTATTCCAAAAACAATTACAATTACCAAGAAGGCATTCAAATTTGCTGGTAGATATTGCATAATTAAAGCACCACCTAAAGCACCAATTACCATACATCCTTCAAGTCCTAAGTTTATTACACCACTTCTTTCCGCAAACATACCACCAAGAGCAACCAAAGAAAGAGTTGCAGCATAAATTAATGTATATTGTATTAATATATTCATACTTATTTTTCCTCCTTCTTAGCAGTTTGTTCAATTTTTTTGTTAACTCGTTTAGTAATAAAAGTTTTTATGAATAGTACAAATGCACATAAATAAATAATTATTGACGTAATTAATGTTGCAATTTCAGGACTATAATAAGTAGTATCTAAATTTCCACCACCTTCAATAATGAATGTAATGAAGAATGAAGAAATAATAGTACCAAATGGATTAAGACCACCTAAAAAGGCAGCTGAAATACCATCAAAGCCCATAGAAGGTAAATTAGCAGGATTATACCAAGGCATTATACCAGTAAGATATAGTGTAGCACCTGATAAACCAGCAAGTCCACCCGCAATTGCCATTGTCAAGATAATGTTTCTTTTTTCATGCATACCTGAATACTTTGCGGCATTGCGATTGAAACCAGTGGCTTTCAATTCATATCCAAAAGTTGTTTTATTCAAGACAATATAAATAATAATTGCGACTACTATGGCAATAATAACGCCAATACCAACATATTGGTTACCGCCAAATACTTTATCAAGGCCCAAATTTGGTAGTCTCACTGAAGCATTTGCATGTTTAGCATCAAATAAAGACCACGTTTCAGATTTAACACTATCCCAAGATGCTGGATTATCCATAATCAAGTTACCTAAATATAGACCAATCCAGTTCAACATTATGCTAGATATAACTTCATTAACATTTAAATATGCTTTAAGGATACCTGTCAATGAACCCCATATACCACCAACAATAGTTGCTAATAATGTGCTAATATACCATGGTAGATTTAATACAAGGGCACAATATAAAGCGGTAACAACACCCATAGTGTATTGACCAGCTGCACCAATATTAAATAAACCAGCTTTATAAGCAAACAGAACTGATAAACCAGTTAGGATTAATGGTGCTGTTTTTGTCAATGTAGTACCCAAATATTTTAATCTTCTTTGCTTATTGGAAGAATACATAAAGCCTTTGATTAAGTTAATAAAGTTTTTATTAGCTTGACCTGGTTTTATAATAAGTAAAACCAAATATCCAATAAATAATCCAATTATGGCACACAATAAAGATGCTATTATTGACTGAACAGCTGGTTTTTTTAAGAAGCGGATAAATGAATTATTGTTATTTTCAACTTTCATTTCTCGTTTATCGTTATTAACTACTTCTGTATTATTTAAATTTGTAGGTTGTTTATTATCATTCATTGTTGTTTCCTACCTTATTGATATTTTGTTTTTTCGCACCAGCCATATACAAGCCTAATTCTTGCGCAGTAACTTCTTTAGGATTAAATTCGCCAACAATTTCACCTTTATGCATAACTAGTATTCTATCAGATAAACTCATAACTTCATCTAGTTCAAGTGAAACTAATAAAACGGCTTTATCAGCATCTCGTAACTCAACTAATCTACTATGAATGTTTTCAATAGCACCAACATCAAGACCACGAGTAGGTTGAACAGCTATTAATAAATCAGTATTTCTGTCTATTTCACGAGCTACAATAGCTTTTTGTTGGTTACCACCAGACATACTTCTAGCGACCGTTATTGAACCTTGACCAGATCTAATATCAAATTTTTCAATCAAATCATCCGCATATTTACGAATATTCTTAAATTTAATAAATCCTGCTTTTTGGAATCGATCTTCAAAATAATTTTGTAATACTAAATTTTGTTCTAATGAATAATCTAAAACTAATCCATGTCTATGTCTATCTTCTGGTATGTGTGCAAGTCCTACCTTGTTTCTTTTTCTAATTGATAAATTAGTAATATCTACATTATTTAAATATACTTTACCAGATTTAATTGGTTCAAGACCTGTAATACCATAAACTAAATCAGTTTGACCATTGCCATCAATACCAGCTATACAAACAATTTCACCTTTTCTAACGTCAAATGAAACATTGTTTACCGCATTTGTTTTATGTAGTTTATCTATCATAACAAGATTTTCTACTTTTAGGACAACATCTTTTGGTTTAGCTTCTGTTTTATCAACAATTAGTTGTACTTTTCGGCCAACCATCATTTCTGATAATTCTTCTTTAGTAACATTTGCAACATCAACAGTACCAATACATCTACCTTTTCTTAAAACAGTACAACGATCAGCAACTTCTTTTATTTCGTTAAGTTTATGAGTAATGAATAAAATTGATTTCCCCTCAGATGCAAGTTTTTTCATAATTTCCATTAATTCGGAAATTTCTTGTGGAGTTAAAACGGCAGTTGGTTCGTCAAAGATTAGAACATCATTTTCTCTATACAACATTTTTAAAATTTCAACACGTTGTTGCATACCAACAGTAATATCTTGAACTTTGGCATTAGGTTCGATAAATAATCCATATTGATTTGATAATTTAACAACTTGATCATATGCTTTTTTACGATCAATAACTTTAAAAATATGCTTATTTAAAAAAGTCATAGTTTTAGAAAAACCTTTTAAGAATCCATTAAGAACTTTATTTTTGGCAGAAAAGTTATATTCTTTAATTGGTTCATCACCTAAAATGATATTATCTAATACACTATACACCTCAACAAGTTTAAAATGTTGATGTACCATACCAATATGCAAACTAGTTGCGACATTCGGATCAGTAATTTTTACTTCTTTACCATCTTTCTTTATTATTCCACTATCAGGTTGATATAAACCAAATAAAATAGACATCAAAGTAGATTTACCAGCACCATTTTCGCCTAATAATGCATGAATTTCACCTTTTTTTAACTGTATAGTAACATCATCATTTGCCTTAATTCCCGGAAATTCTTTTGTTATATGCAGCATTTCAATTGCATAATTATTTTCCATATAATATCTCCTTGTTATACTCTTTTAAGAAAAAGAAGGTGGTATACCCACCTTCTATAATAATAGTTTTCAATTATTTAAGGTTACCTAAATATTTTACATTAGGGATTTCATTGAAATTTACTTCATCAGCGCTTGTTGCAGATTTAACAGTAATTTCTTTGTTATATAATTTTCCAACTAATGTCTTATAGTCTTCAACTGTAAATTTAGTCATTGACCATGTTGCAGTAGGTAATTGTACATAGTTGCTTGCTAAATCAGTTGCAGAAACTAAACCTAAAGTTTCAATCTTAGATTCAAATTTACCTTCTAAAATAGTTTTTGAAAGTTGTGTTTTAACTGTTGCAGCTAAACCTTTCATAGCAGATGTAATACACATACCTTTAGCATATTTTTCATTGATGATATAAGATTGGTCAGTGTCAACACCGATAACTTTACCATTAGTTTTTTGTGCAGCTTCACATGCAGATGTATAAACACCACCACCGCAAGCAAATACTACTTCAACACCGTCACCATACCATGTATCCATAACAGCTGTAATTTCAGCATCACCAAAGAATTGTTTTGCGTAAGCATATTTAATTTCAATTGTTGTATTAGTTTCAGTAGCAGCAGCATTGCAACCTTGAACAAATCCATAACCAAAACGAACAACAGCAGGAACACTCATACCGCCTAAGAATCCAAGTTTCTTGTATCCTTCTTTAACAGCAGCGTAACCAGCCATGTAACCAGCTAATTCTTCTTGGTATACTGCACAGTAAACGTTAGATGGTAATTCGTAATCAGCAGCGAAATCACCTTTTGAAACGTCTAGAGCAATAAATTTAACGTTTGGATTTTTACCAGCAACTTCTTGAATAGTTGGAGCAAATGCATAACCAGGCATAACGATTACATTATAACCTTCATCAATTGCTTTTTCTGTAGCAGCAATTCTATCTGCGTCAGAGTTAGTAACAGGTTTTTTGTATGTGAAGTGAACTTTATTTTCTTCACACCATGCTTTTGCGCCTTCATATGTTGCTTGGTTGAAAGATTGGTCAGTAATATCTCCGTAGTCTGTTACCATAGCTACTTTGTAGTCTTTGTTCCAACCATCATTTTCTTTTTCTTTTGTTGTACAAGCAACTAAAGAAACAAGAAGTAATGCAGCTAATAAGCTAAAAAATACTTTTTTCATTGTTTATCTCCTTATTTTTTTTGATATGATGTACATATCTAAACATATTATAACAAATATAAATTTTTAAGTA